>Ga0209702_10009009_pt1 | contig 11332 bp, 8 predicted proteins | sample FRY01_FD_187210 | JGI IMG/M metagenome (GOLD analysis project Ga0209702, IMG submission 187210) | Freshwater microbial communities from Lake Fryxell liftoff mats and glacier meltwater in Antarctica - FRY-01 (SPAdes) (version 2) | ecosystem: Environmental > Aquatic > Freshwater > Ice > Glacier... | reverse complement strand
CCTGTTCCTATATTCTTCTACTCAGGGTGGCTTCCTATTGTCGCTTCCATCAACGGCACGGCAACGCTACGCGATTTTTGGGGCCTCTTTTGGCCTTGCTTTTCCGCTGATTCCCTTTGTCATCCGGGTTATGCGGGTTGGCTTCGCGGCCACATTTGGATTGATTCTCGCCGATCCGCTGCTCTGAATCATTGGTACAGCCCCCCTCTTCTTGGGCGGATTTGCCTGGTATGCGGGCAACCAGAACGATCTGCTGAGCGAACATCTGAGCGAACAGATGGGTGAAGCCGAAGACGCGCGCCAGCGTGTGAACTGATCCGGCGGGAGATTCGCGAGTCAATCGGCGGGTTGAAGGTGGGGATGGGGGAGATGCAGGGAACCAGCGACAAAGCGGGCAAGGCTGTCCGAATGCTGGAAGAAAATGCTGGAAGAAGTGGTGACGGAAACCAGCCAATTGGCGGCCATTGTAGCAGAGTTGGCCCAGGCCAATCAGGCAATGGGTGTGAAGGTGCAGGAGACGGTGGGCGGCATTGGGGACGGTGGGCGGCATTGGGGACGGTGGGCGGCATTGGGATCGTCACGGCAACAACCGCCATCGCTGCCGACGATATCGCAATCGTGACGAATGAACTGAATTTGCGTATGGCCGCGCTGGACCGCCTCGTCAATACATTTACGCTGGAAGCCCAGGACGTACCGTTGCAAGAACGATCCAATGCCTCGCGGGTATCCGATCGCCAACCAGCAGAATCAAAGAAGCGCCACGAAATCTATCAAATCGAAATCCGTCAACACGAAATCCGTCAAATCGTGTAGCACACCGACTATTCAATCCATTCAATCAAAGTTGATAGAAACTTGCCCCCGTTGCGGGGGCTTTTTCTTGGGCGCACTTTGGGCCGCTTCCTCGCTGGCGCATTTTTCCAGTGCCGTGTCCACCAGCACACGCGCGGCCAACAGCGCCTCTTTGCGTGCCGCGTAGGCATGAACCCAGAAATCTTCGGGCAGGCCCAAATCGCTGTGGCGCAATTCCTCGCCCAAACCGATCAGCCCCTGGATCAGCCAGGCGCTTGCATCAAAGGCATTCTCCCGTTCGGTCTTCGGCTTGCGCGGCGACTCCGCATACTCGTCCTGTCCGGCCTGGGCAGATGCTTCCGCTGGTTGCTCCGCGTGGCCGCTGTTTGCCCCGTTATGGGTTCCACTACTGGCCCCATTACTGGTCCCGTCATTAACCCCGATCGGTCCGCGCTGGCTCATTGGCTGGCTCATCACTTTCGCGGGCAGAGTCTCGCTCCGCCCTACCCTGAATGATTGTAGATAACCGTCCGCATTACTTTGTTGTCCTGGCTGCCAAAACGGTATTTGTACTCCTCATCCCCCTGCAAAAAGTCAAAGACCTTCAAACCAGAGGCAATGGCGTGCTGGATCAGATAGGCCAATAGCACCCAGCCGGGACTCAGATGGGCGAAGTCGCCGGTGTCGTAGCCCGAATTGTAGAGCAATAATTGGCCCTTATATTCAAAGGAAAAATAGGTGGCCGCCTTTACCCCATCCAGGGTAAGAAAGGCCAGTTGCAGGTATCCGGCGTCCAGCATTCGCCGGGCGGCAAAGCGGAAAAAGCGCTGCATCTCCGGCGTCATAAACTCTTCTTTGTCCGGGCGACTAGCCTGTTGCAGGGCAATGAAATCGTCCATCTCCTGCTTCAGGTCGTGCGCCGGCCCCACCAGATAGAAGCCGACAACGGCTTCCCGTTCGGCCCGGCGCTGCTTGCGGCGGATTTCGTGGCGCTGCTTTTTCTCCACCCGTTCAGCCAGATAGTCGTCGTAGCGGGCGGGCAGGGAAATATAGGGAGCCACATCCTCCTGGCTCACCTCAACTCGGTGGCCCGCACCCCGAACAATAGCAGGCAACATCTGGTGGGAGAGGCTGACTTCGGGCAGATTGCAGAGGTCCAGCACATCCCATTGCGGTGCATCCGCGCTGTACAGCCAATCACAGAAGCTTTCGTAGACGGCCGGCTCTTGCCCAGCCTCGATAATCATGTCCAGGTAATCGCTGACTTCTGTGCAGCCGACCAGATGAAAGACATAGGAACCGACCCACGGTCCGTCCTTGCGCAACAGACGGTAGAGCGGCGCAATTCCAACCAGTCGCCCACTCTCTGGCTGGCGAAAGGCGACAATCCAAAGATCGCCTTCACCCAACTGTTGCCACCAGGTGGTTTGCCATTCGTGGCTGAGAAAGAGGGTGTCAAAACGGCTGCGGGCCAGGAGATCATTCCATTCCTCAGCCAGGGCCGCAAAGCCGGTGGGATGGGCATTGGGGCCATAAACAGTCAAGTCCAATTGAGAGCGGAAGGCCGTCAAGGTCGAGCGGATGGGGCGCTGCGTCGTTGCATCACCCGATATTTTGATCAAAATGTCCGTCGTGGGCGGGGCTACGTCTTCGCGACAGGGGGAAGAGTCCAGCGTCATAGAAAGCCTCACACGTGGTTAGCAAGAAAACAGAGCATAGGTATATCCGGTTGAAATAAGGGCGGCAAAAAAGACGCACACGCTATAATTATTGTAGCGTGTGCGTCCATTGTAGTCAAAGAATGTGGGAGTTGGAAGTGGGCCGGGATACAGATTCTAGCGGCGGAGAGCGAAAATCGCGATCAATACCAACACGACCAATCCACCGAAGATCAAAGCTCGGCTGCGGCTCAGCCAGGCGAGGAGTGTTTGCCACAGGGGCGAAGCAGAAGCGGTCGGCGTGGGCGCCACTGTGCGCGTTTCGCCGATCATCACGCTGGCTTCCTGGGTGGGCAAGCCGGATTGGTTGATATCCGTTTCTGGTGTAGGCGTGTCCTGCAGGACAGCGACCGCAACAATACCCGTGGCCGTCGGTATGGGTGTATCGCCGGGCAACAACGTGGCCGTGGCTGTCGGGGTGACGACGGGTGTCACCGTTGCGTAGCAGACGAAAAGCCGCACATCGTCCAGAAACATCCACGTGCGGGTACTGTTGGCGTCGTTGTAGACGTTAAAATAAATGTAAAAAGTGTGGCCCAGATAGCTGGTCAAGTCCTCTGTCTCTTCCTGCCAGGAAGGGACATTCTCTCGCCAACGTCGAACTACTTTTTTTGTGTCCAGATTCGGGTGGAGCAGAATCAACTCCTGCCTGTCCTGGGGCGGCAGGGGGCTGTCGGACGGTCCTTCCTGGCTGCGGGACTGATGCCGCCAACTGAGTTTGGCGGTGGAGGCCGTGCTGGGAATCTCGACCCATTGACGAACAGAAGAATAGGTGATCACATCCTGTGTGCCTATACCGGGCGGATTGCCCATGCGCAGAGAACGCAATCCCTCGGCCTGTTCGCTGGAAAGTTCTACCCCCACCGGGTCGATATAGCCAGGTAGCCAGCCTGTGCTGCTGCCCAGTGGCTGCTCGAAACCACCATTTTCAAGGATATTAACACAGCCGGTGGGGACGGGGGTGGGTGGAAGTGGCGTCACATATACCGTAGGCGTAGCTGTGGCGACGACCGAAGGAACAGGCGAAACCAAAGCAGTAGGGGTTAAGGTGAGAAGGGCATTGGTTGCGGTAGGCGTCGCTGACGGCGTTGGCAACACTGAAAGACCGGTCGGCGTTGCCGATGGCAGCGCGCCAGCATCGCACGAAAGCAGAGAGATGTCGTCGATGATCAGCGCTGTGCGCCCGCCACCGCCGTCGTTGCGCACACCCACTTCAACACGAATCGTCTTGCCTTTGAGCGAGGTTAAATCATATTGTAGAAAGATCCAACTGGCGCTGTTGCTCAGACCCGCGTATAGCTGATAGAGCTTTATCCCGGAGTTGGCGTCATAGATGTCCAGATATTGGAGATCGTCGCCGGGCAGGCTTTCGTGGATAGGGCGATAGTGAAAGCCCAGGACCAGACTGGAGGCTGAGTTGGGCAGAAACGCGCTCTGGCGCACACCGTTGATGATAGCCAGATTGGCCCCTTCCACAATGCCCAAACGCATGGCCTGCTCGCCAGCGAAAACCGGACTGGTGGTATAGGCGGGGGGCGATTCCGCGCCGAACGTTTGCCAGGCCGAGTTATTGACCTCGAAGCCGCCATTAGTCAACAGTTCGCTGCAACCAGCCGCAAAAATTTGCCCCGATCCACTGGCCGACGCACGCCCTGCCCCGCCCAGGCTGGCCGTCAGCAGCAAACAAAAATAGACAAACACCCAAAGAGGTGTTTGACGTGTAACAAAAGTGCGAGTTGGCCGTAGATAAAAAAGTGCGCTGGGCGCTCTATCGATCGAGAAAGACACGAAACGCCTCCAAGTGAGGATTACCTGGGCGCATTGTACCATACGGCAAACGAGAGCCGCAATCTCCTGAAGGGCAATGGAGAGACAAGCGTGGGATACACCCGGACAATTGGGACAAGACAATTGTTGAATCCTACCCCTTTGTGGTGTTTTGTGATACACTGCAAAGTAATCAATCTAGCAATTCTCTCCCATCGCCTGTGTTATACTGAATGCTCTTTGGGGTTATCAAATAGCATACAATTGTGTCTACAGTTGTATTGTGAAAGGTCTGTGCGTTGATAGTTTCCAGCGAGAAGAATGTGGATGCGGCCCTGGAAAGTTCCGAAGGCAACGAGGCCGCATCAAAACCAGCGCGCATGACCTATCTTTTTCTGATCCGCCACGGCGAAAACGAGTGGGTCGAAACAGGTAAACTGGCCGGACGTACACCCGGCGTTCATCTCAACGAAAAGGGCCACCAGCAGTCGGCGGAATTGGCCGAGCGTCTGGCCAATCAGCCAATCAGTGCCATCTATTCCAGTCCGCTGGTGCGCTGTGTCGAGACGGCCCAGCCCCTCTCTCAGCAATTGGACATACCCATACGCGAAGAGTCGGGCGTGTTAGAAGTGGACTACGGCGACTGGCGGGGTGGAGAGCTAAAAGAGCTTTCCAAAAAGCCGGATTGGCAGTTGGTGCAGATGTACCCCAGCGGTTTTCGTTTTCCAGGTGGAGAGACCCTGCGCGAAGTGCAGAGCCGGGTTGTCGGCACAATAGAGCGCATCCGCACCGAACACGCGGGAGAAGCCGTCGCCCTCTTTGCCCACGGCGACATTCTGCGCACAACCCTCGCCTGGTATTTGGGCGCGCCGCTGGACCTGTTTCAACGCATTGTCATCAGTACGGCGTCGGTTTCCGTCATCGGGTTTCACCATTTTGGGCCGCGCATCCTTCTGGTCAACGAGACAGGTGCGATTCCCCAGGTCGGTTGGGGATCGGACAAAGAAGATAGTAACAAAGACGACAGCAGTAAAGACGACAGCAGTAAAGAGAAAGAAAGTCCCGCCACGGCAGAGAACGCAGACACCGCGGCCTGAACAACGAACGATTGAGGCGAAGAATGGATTCACACTTCACATACGATTTTGAATCTGTCACCCACATTGTGGCCGACGCGGTCGGCCAGCCGGGTCGACGCACCTTCTTTTTACAGGCGCGCCAGGGCCGCCGGGTTGCCAGTCTGATTATGGAAAAACAACAGGTGTCCGCGCTGGCAGCGTCGATTCTCCAGCTTTTGGATGAATTGCAGCTACAGCACCCGGAACTCAAACCGGCTGTGGCGACCAACCAGATGCTCCACCTGGAGGAGCCAATTGACCCGGCCTTTCGGGTCGGCCAATTGGGATTGGGCTATGACGAAGAACAGGACCTGATCGTTCTGATTGCTCAGGCTATGCCGATTGAACAGCCCGATGAAGACGCCGAGGAGGAAATAGGCGGCGTGGCAATGGAGGACGATCTGCCCCGCGCCCGCTTCTTTGCCACCCGCACGCAGATGCGAGCGCTGGGCGAAAAGGCATTGAATGCCGTAGAATCAGGCCGTCCCGATTGCCCCCTGTGCGGTCGCCCCATCGACGCCACCGGTCATTTCTGCCCGCGCACAAACGGTCACGCCTATCCCCTGGCGTTCTAGCCCAACACACAAATGGCAAAGAAACCCCGCAAACAGACCCAATCCAGCGCTGTTGGTTTTGAGGGATCGCCCGATCTCGCACAACACCCGTTGCTGACCACAGATCAGATATTGGCGCTTCTGCGCGAGGGCCAAATGGAAGAGCGGGGGCTGCTGCCCTATAGCTCCAACTACAGCTTTCTGGTGACAATGCGCGACGGCGAGTTGGAATTGCCGGGCGTCTATAAACCCCGACGGGGCGAAAACCCCCTGTGGGATTTTCCAACCGGAAGCCTTTGCCTGCGGGAGACAGCCGCCTATGACGTCAGCGCCGCGCTGGGTTGGAATCTGGTCCCCCCCACTGTTCTGCGCCAGGGAACCCGTGGCGTGGGCAGCGTGCAGTTCTTCATCGAATGTGACCCCAACATCCACTATTTTTCCATGCAGGAAGACGCCCGTTACGCGCCGGCCCTGCGCCAACTTTCGCTCTTCGATTATCTAATCAACAACGCCGACCGCAAGAGCGGCCACTGCCTCTTCGACGAGGAGAATCGCATGTGGGCGATTGACCACGGCGTCTGTTTTCACAGCGAATACAAGTTGCGCACTGTTATTTGGGAATATAGCGAACAGCCAATCGATCCCGCACTGTTGGACGATTTGAACGCTTTGCAGGCAGTGCTGGATCAGCCGGAAAGCGCCCTCAATTGTGCCCTGGCAGACCTGCTCAGCCGCCCGGAGCGCGCAGCCCTCTGCGACCGGTTGGAGAGTCTGTTGGCGCTGGGCTGTCATCCCGATCCGCCCCCCCACCAGCGCAACTTCCCCTGGCCCCCCATCTAAGCCCAGCGCAGAAAAGGAACGCAGATTTTGCTGATTTGCCAGGAACCCGTCACAAGCAGCGTAAATCGTTGTTTTATTTTTTGATCTTCGTCCACTTTTGAAAGGAACGAACGGAGTGAAAGCTGTTGTGATGGCCGGGGGAGAAGGGTCACGCTTGCGCCCGTTGACAGTCGGTCGCCCCAAACCGATGGTGCCAATTGTCAACAAACCGGTGCTGGGCCACATCCTCGATCTGCTCAAACATCACGGCATTGAAGATGTTGTGATCACCCTTCAATATATGCCCACTGCGATCCAGGACTATTTTGGCGACGGCAGCAGCCTGGGTATGCGGCTGACTTACGCCATTGAAGATTCCCCCCTGGGCACGGCAGGTGGTGTGAAGAACGCGGCCCGCCATCTGGACGACACTTTTCTGGTCATCAGCGGCGACGCGCTGACCGACTTCGACCTGCAAGCGATGCTGGACTTCCACCGCAACGCCCAAGCCCTGGCAACGCTGGCCCTCTGCCACGTCAAAGACCCCCAACAATACGGCGTCGTAATCACCGACGACGAGGGACGCATCACCCAATTTCTGGAAAAACCCGACTGGAGCAATATTATCTCCGACACGGTAAACACGGGAATTTACGTGCTGGAGCCGGAAATTTTCGATTACATCCCCGACGATCAACCCTTCGATTTTTCCACCGAACTCTTCCCCAGTCTTCTGGCCGACAAGAAACCCCTCTTTGGTCACGTAGCCGACGGCTACTGGTGCGACATCGGCGACATCGGCGAGTATCTGCGCGCCAATCGGGATATGCTCTCCGGCCTGGTGCGCACTTTCCAGCCCCTGGGAAGCCAGCAATGGGGCGGTATTCTGGTGGGCAAGAATGTGGAAATTGCCCCCGACGCGCAGATTTATGGGCCGGTCTATTTGGGGGATTCGGTAAAGATCAAAGGGGGTGTCACAATCCACGGGCCGGCAGTCATCCGCGATTACACGGTTATCGACACCCACAGCCGGGTGGAGCGCAGCGTATTATGGCGCAATTCCTACGTGGGCGAGGCGTGTGAGCTGCGGGGTGTGATTGTGGGTCGCCAGTGCAGCATCAAAAGCGGTGTGGTGGCCTATGAAGGGGCTGTAATCGGCGACAACTGTGTGCTGGAAGAGAATTGCGTGCTCCACGCGGATGTGAAGCTCTGGCCCAACAAAGAGATCGAGCCAGGGGCCACTGTGCGCGAAAGCATCATTTGGGGCAACCAGGGCCGCCGCGCGCTCTTTAGCAAATATGGGGTGACGGGGATTGTCAATGTGGACCTGACGCCCGAATTTGCCGCCAAACTGGGCGCGGCGTTGAGCGCGGCTCTGCCCGCGGACAGTTATGTCGCCATCAATCGGGACGTGCATCGCAGCTCGCGGATGCTCAAACGGGCGCTGATCAGCGGGCTGGCCGGTGGTGGTGTCAATGTCTGGGACCTGACGACCCTGCCCATTCCCGTGGCCCGCCACTACGTCCGCTCGGACCCGTCCGCCTCGGCGGGTATCCACGTGCGCCTCAGCCCCTTTGACCAGCGGGTGGTGGACATCCGTTTTATGAACGAAGAGGGGCTGAACCAGAGCCGGAACACGGAACGCAGTATTGAGCGCATCTTCCACCGGGAGGATTTCCGCCGGGCCTATTTCCAGGATATCGGGCGCATTGACTATGCGCCCCGACCGGTGGAAAAATATGTGGAGGCTTTTCTGCAAAAGGTGGATTGCACCCGCATTGCGAATGCGGGCTTGACGCTTGTGCTGGACTATTCCCACGGCTCCGCATCGGATGTGCTGTCGAAATTGCTCGTCCGCATCGGTGTGGATGTCCTGCCCCTGAATGCGATTATCGACGAGACAAAGCTGGCGATTCTGCGCGACCGTTTCCAGAGCGATCTGCAGCGGATGTCCAAAATTATGGGTGTTCTGGCCGCCAATGTGGGGGTCAAACTGGATGTGGGCGGGGAAAAGATTTTTGTCGTTGACGAGCGGGGGCAGGTGCTGGACAACCTGACGGTCTCGCTGTTGATGCTGGAGTTGGCGCTCTATGCCAATCCGGGGTGTACTGTTGTGCTGCCGGTTACCCTTCCGAATGCATTTGCCGCCGTCGCTGCCTGGCACAATGCAGAGGTCGTCTACACCAAAAACGACCTTCGCCATATTATGCAGGCCGCGGCCAACCCGGATGTGCTCCTGGCGTTGGATGGCTCCGGCCAGTTTCTCTTCCCCGACTTTCTGCCCGCGGCCGATGGGCTGATGGCAACTGTGCGCCTGCTGGAATATCTGGCCGTGCGCAGTCTAAAAATCAGCGAAGTGACCAGCTATCTGCCCCGTTTCTTTATGGCCCACGACCGCCTTGCCGCGCCCTGGGAGATCAAAGGGGCGCTCATGCGCAAGCTGAACGAGCAATACCGAGGCGAGAATGTGATTACTATCGACGGCTTTAAGATTCGGCTGACGGACAGCGAATGGGTCCACATCGGCCCCAACCCGGACACGCCCCACGTGGAGATCAGCGCAGAGGCAGGCGACAGCGAACGGGCCAGCCAGTTGGTGGTGGAATATGCGGGGCAGATGCGGGAGATTATAGATTCGATTGGGGTGAGCAACGACTGAATGTGCATTACTGAATGTGCATTCAGTGATTGGGTGATTCCCACAAACGGGTCACCCAATCACCTGATTTTTCCTACTGCCCACTGCTGACTGACGGCAGAAAAAGCTGCGAAGTCGAAGCCAGCCCCGCCACCTGCCACCCGCTGTTGTTGTCCACCCGATCCACCGCCTGCACCCGAATTTCTATTTCCTCGCCTTTCTCCACCGGAATAGACAGACCCGTCTCTTCCGTCACCCCTTCGCCTTCAGGCAAAAGGGACAGCCAGTCGCCATCACCCCGGCGCACCTCCACCCGGAAACCCGCCACGCCAGAGAGTGCGTCATCACCACCCCAAATAGCCAGTGCGCTGTCCGTGTCGCCGTGGTTTAGCCGCGCCCAGACCGTCGGTGGAGTCGTGTCGATCCCTGCCTCAAAGTATTCGCTGTAGTGATAGTTCCCCGCCATATCCTGCGCCCAATAGCGCACGATATGCCAGCCTTCTTTGGCAAGCAGAAACGGCTCGGCGTACAGAGTGAAAGGCGCATTGTCCAGGATAAAGGCCACGCCGGAGAGTCCGCTGGTGGCGTCGGAAGCGTCGATCTGCACCAGCACCGGCCCGCCGTACCAGCCGTGGGGCGATGATATCGGTTCGCCGCTGGTCAGCGTCGCGCCCGCGGCCATCTCCGGCTGCGTGCGGTCAATCTTCAGGGAAAACGCCGGGCTTTCCTGAGCTGTCCCCGCCTGATCCGCAATGCGGAAGCGGGCGGAATGGATGCCGTCGGCCACAGGACTTTCCCCATCAGGACTTTCCCCATCAGGACTTTCCCCATCAGTCAGCACAGCCACCAGCCGTTGCTCGGCCCACGGATTGCCGGGGGTATCCAGTCTGGCCGGGTAGCTCTCGTCGCCCAGCAGCAGCACCCCGCTTGTCCCATCCAGCCCGCTCACCCAGTCCTGTACGGTTGTCGTTATTGTGATGGGCAGTTCCGTCTGCCAGCCGGTTGGCGCAACCACCCCGCCGAAAATGGGCGGGCCATCGTCCACAAAGGCGACGGTGCGGCTGATAACCGGGCTGGCATTGGCCGCGGCGTCGTAGCTCATCGCCTGGACAATCGACGGATTGCCGCCGCCCAGACGCCAGAGCCGGCTCTGCTCGCCCTCGCCTCCGCCTTCCTGCAACTGAAAAACCCACACCCGGTCCAGAGCCAGCGTCACATCCCCATACCACTCCACCCGAAACTCGATCCCCTGGGCAGGCTCAAAGATATGAAAATCGACCGGAATCTCCTGATACTGATCCGGCGCGGCAAAATCGCTGGCCCAAATGTCCCGCAGCCCCAGACGCACGGTTCCCATCTGATCAGCCACATCCAGCCGGGCGATGGGGCGATCCGGCAGCACGCCCTGGCTGGAACGGGCCGGGTGATCCCCCGCACGCAGACGAAAGAGAGCGCGGTAGGTGGCGGCGGGTGGCAACGCATTTGTATAAGGGCCGTACCACTGGCCGGGTGTATGCGATCCGACGCGGGCCTCCAGAGCCGCGCCCGCCGACGCAAGCCCATCGGAGACAACGCTGCCGCTGTCAATACTGCGCAGCAGCGTTTCGCCCTTCCAGCGCCAATCGTTGCTCAATCCCAGAACCGCGCCAGCCGGGGCGGCCGCGGCCAACGTAATTGTCAGGCTGTCGGTCGAGGCGGGCAGAATCAGCGTGGGCGTAAGGGGTGGCGTGCGGTCCACCCACAGACTCACACTTTCCTGCACGGTGTCGCTAAGATAGAGGGTTGCGATTACCTGCGCGCCGTCAGTCATCTCCAATGGCTGCTGCCAGACGCCATTGCCCGGCAGGGTGACCGGATCGGTCTCGTAGACTGTTTCGGTGAGGGTTGTGGTATGAGTCAGCGTCACCGTCTCGGTCAGCCCGC
>Ga0209702_10009008_pt1 | contig 11332 bp, 13 predicted proteins | sample FRY01_FD_187210 | JGI IMG/M metagenome (GOLD analysis project Ga0209702, IMG submission 187210) | Freshwater microbial communities from Lake Fryxell liftoff mats and glacier meltwater in Antarctica - FRY-01 (SPAdes) (version 2) | ecosystem: Environmental > Aquatic > Freshwater > Ice > Glacier... | reverse complement strand
TCGATGCTCTAGCATGGATAGGACTCACTTTGAATGAACTTGTCCCCGGACAAACTAAAAAAGAAATAGAAGATGAAGAATATGACAATGAATTTTTTGATGAAAACTTTGAGGGCGAAGGGCGCAGCTCCATTACTGGTTATTGACTTATGAAGGTATTATGAAAACCATCCCAATAGAAAAACAACTACAGTCTATCAATATAGCGGATGGACTAGATCAAGATGTCCTAAATGACATTTCGCATCAAGTATCAATGGGCTACGAAATCGATGTCTCTTCTCGTAAAGGATGGATGGAGAAGAATGAGGGCTACATGAAACTAGCCGCACAGTTTAAAGAAACAAAATCTTGGCCGTGGGAAAATGCAGCTTCAGTTAAATACCCGCTTCTTTCAATCGCTAGTTTACAATTCGCAGCTAGAGCACACCAACAACTTGTTCCTAATCAAAAAGTAGTCAAAGGAAAAGTCATTGGCAAACCTTCTGACGAGAAAAGGGCAAAAGCAGAAAGAATTAGTCAACACATGTCTTATCAAATCCTTGAAGAAATGGATAACTGGGAAGATGAAATGGATAGGCTTTGTCTCGTTATTGCTATTTGCGGCAATGCCTACAAAAAAACCTATAGAGTGCCGGGTAAAAACGTATCTGAACTCGTATTAACACAAGACTTAGTGGTTAATTATTATGCTAAATCTATTGAACAAGCATCAAGAAAGTCACATATCTTGTTGTATTATAACAATGAATTAGAAACTGCTTATCGTTCTGGTGAATTTTTACGCCCAGAAGACGATCTCCCTGTTCCTCAAATGATGAGTAAGGACAAAACAGGCGATGAAATAAAAGGCGAAAAACCACCTGAACGCGATGAAGACGCACCGCATAGATTAATTGAGCAACATTGCTTTTATGATCTCGATGGTGACGGATATAAAGAACCAGTTATTATTACCTTCCACGAAGAATCAGGTATTATTCTAAGAATAGTTGCAAGATATTACGCGAAAGACATTACCTTCAATGGCAACGAAGTTGTTAAAATAAACCCTGAAGAATATTTTACTAATTTCATATTTGTTCCTAGCGTAACAAGCGGTGTACATGGACAAGGATTTGGGTCGCTTTTAGGCTCAATGAATGAAACAGCTAATTCTATTATTAATCAACTACTTGACGCAGGGACACTAAGTAATCTGCCTTCAGGTTTTATCGGTCGAGGCGTAAAAGGGGCTAAAGGTCGGATGCCATTTGCACCCGGCGAATTTAAGCAACTCAATTCCTCTGGCAGTGATTTAAAAAATAACATTGTCTTAATGCCAACGAAAGAACCCTCTGGCACGATGTTTAGTTTATTAGGCATGATGTTAGATGCTGGCAATCAATTATCTTCTGTCACTGATTTAATGAGTGGTAAGTCACCCGGTCAAAACCAACCTTATTCAACCACCTCTGACTTGCTTCAACAAGGACAGATGGTATTTTCTTCTATTTACAAAAGACAGCATCGTAGTTTAAAGAAAGAGTTTAAAAAGTTGTTTGAACTCAACAAGTTATATGTAGATGAAGAAGAATATTTTGAAATACTAGACTCTACTGATGAAGAACGCGGTAAGATTAGCGGATCAGACTATCAGGAAGATACCGATGTAATGCCAGCTAGTGATCCCACTATTTCAACGAATCAAGAAAAATTAATGAAAGCCGAAGCGTTAGGCTCTTTTATGCAGATGGGAACGGTCAACGCACAAGTTGGCACAAGACGAATATTAGAAGCGCAAGGCCAAGAGGGCATTGATGAGTTAATGACCATGCCTGAGCCACAACCTAATCCTGAGCTTATGTTAAAGGAAAAAGAGCTTGCTATTAGAGAAATGGAAGTAATGGGCGGCTTACAACTCACCGCCGCTAAAAACGAAGCACAGGCAGCGAGAGACAACGCTGCAACAGTATTAACCTACGCTAAAGCACAAGCAGAAGGCGACAGAATTAAAATAGAACAGTTTAAAGCACAGATGGACACCGCGCACAAAGAAGCGGACAGAACAGCTAAAGAATTTGAAGTTCAGATGAAAGCATTAACCGAGAAATACAAAGCAGACAATACGAGAGAGTCAAGACCGAGTGCCGAAGAATAATTTTTTAGATTCTATTATGAATAGCTCCCAAGTTATGAGTGAAGAAGATTCAAATAATTACTTTAAAGAGGGTGATGGTAGATGGGCTGAGACATTAAGAGGCGGCGACTCACCAACAGGAAACCCTATGATATTTATAAATCATAGAAAATACAAAAAAGAGACTGGCAAGACTTTAAGTAAAAACGCAATAAGAAAAACGCAATTAAGTGAATCACTACATAATTTAAAAGACGTAGACCCAGAAAGATATAATAAATTATTAGGATCAGCCATTCAAAATGAAGGATATGTTCGTTGGGCTAAAGAGTCTTATAAATATAGCCAAGATTCAGGAGAAAAAAGATCGTTTAGCGACTGGCATACAGTTTCAAGATTCGATCAAGTTATTGGCGGCTATTTATTTGCTGGCGATAAAGATTTCCCAACAATGAAAAATTGGAGTAGAGACAAACTGCCTTACGGAAAGAATTTTATTAAAGAACTTGAGTTATTAAGGAAAGATTTAGAATTAGATTAACACCGCCCTCAAAGGAGGAATAGATGGAATACCGAGAATGGTTATCATTAGAAGAAACGATTTCTTTTAAAAAGAAATTAGAAGATCGTGTGGAAGAACGCAGAGATAGCTGGTCTGCTGGTTTATTTACCGCAGAAACAGCCGATGGCACGTTACAGAAGAACTCAGAGGCGATTGGTTATTCAACCGCTTGTTTAGATATTTTAGAATCATTAACTCTAGGAGAGATAGATGAAGATCAAAGTGAAGGGGTATCGGGTACTTATTAGACCTGATGACATACAAGAAGTAACAGATTGGGGTTTTGAGTTAAATTCAACAGAAGACGCAAGCAGACGAGAACAAAATGCTCAAAATGTTGGAACAGTATTAGATATTGGGCACATTGCTTTTAAAGCGTATGACCCTGATAGAACACAAGATAAATGGTATAAATGGTGTGAAATTGGCGAGAAAGTCATTTACAACATGTACTCCATGAAACTTGTCCCAGACCCAGAAAACAAAGACAAGAAACTAGCGATTGTCTCAGATGATGACATTTTAGGTAGTTTTGAAGAAGGAGAAGAATAATGAACGAAGAAGCACTAAAAGAAGCCTATGTTTCACATGAAACAAAAGAAGACGTTGTGCCTTATGTATCAAATGAACCACAAGAAATTAAAGATGCGGCAGGTTCACAAGGTTGGACTGATTTTAATAAATGGGTAGAAGACGGGAAGGACGCGAAAGAATGGCGACCTGCATCTGTCTTTATTGAGCGAGGCGAATTATTTAAGCAACATGCCTCATTAAAAAAACGCTCAGATGAATTAACAAGTCAACTTAAAGTATTAGGCGACCATAATAAAAAGATGGCGAAAGTTGAGTATGATAAAGCGGTAAGAGAATTAAAGTCTGAAAAATTGCAAGCACTTGAAAACCAAGATCATCAACGAGTCATGGATATTGATGAAGAACTTCTTCAAGTTAAAGAGGTTGTTAATGACCCCATTAATCTTGAAGATATTACCTTTGATGTATGGCAGGCAGATTCCGCACATGATTGGTATAAAGATCCTGTTATGCGCCAACAAGCTGATGCAGCAGGATCAACTTTCAGACAAGATAACCCAGAAGCACTAGCATCAGAAGTTTACGCTTATGCCGAAGATTATGTGAAAAAACAAAACCCGCAACAATTTAAAATAAAAGATGTAGCTTATTCTAAAGTAGGCTCGTCTGAAAGAACCACTGGGGATGCCGGTGACAATAAGGAAAGGTTGCCTTCAATAAAATCAATGCCATTTGAATTTAGAAAAGTGGCGGAAAGTTTTGAGCAACAAGGGATTATGTCTGTTAAAGACTATATGCAGCAAACAGCCGATGTAGCTAAATCAGAAGGCAAAACACTAGACGAGTACATTAGATCATTAGGACTATAGGAGAAAAGACATGTGGGACAAGAAAGAAGAAACACTAGACAAACGCTCTAAAGAATACAGAGATTTAAAAGAGCAAGAAATAAGAGAAGAGGCGGTTAAGGCAGCAAACACCGTTACGCTTGATGGTCAAAGACCTAAATCAATGAACATGGCGGAACTAGCTAATGATCGCCCAATAAGAAAGAAAACGGCAGGAGATGCCGACATTATCGTTACTCATAATATTCCAGATCATTATGTAGCGAGAGTGGTAAATGAAAGAAATGTTCAGAAAAAACTCGATCTTGGATATTCATTTGTCAACGATCAAGGTGTCATAGTTGGCGATGAAACAACCAATAGGAGTCGTCGTCCCATATCATCCAAATCAATGATTGTTAATAAAGATGGTGGAAATGGTAACCCAGAGATTGGTTATCTAATGATTCAGCGAAAAGAATGGTATGAGGAAGACAAAAAAATAAAAGCGAAAGCAGTCGATAGGACTGTCGAGCAACTACGAGAGAATGATAAAGGTGAAGGTCGGTACGGCGACGGTTTAAAAACCGCGTAATATTAGATCGACCGTTATCTTCTCTTAAATTTAATTTAATTTGGAGTAAATAAAATGGCGAATAAAGATGCAGCAAACGGTTTTAAACCCGTTATGCACTTAAATGGTAGCCCTTATAACGGTCAAAGCCGGTTATACTTCTCTACAGCAGACAATCTATTCATGGGCGACCTTGTAATAGTAGCTGCTGATCCTGTTCTACATACTAACGGTGGTGTTTACCGTGAAGTAGACAGGGGCGCAACAGGTGACCGTATATACGGTGTTGTTGTTGGCTGGGAAGTAAACCCTACCGCACTTGGTAATTTATATCATGCCGCAAGTTCAACTTACGGTGTGCATATTGCTGATGCAGACGACCTTATATTTGAGGCTCAATCTAACGATGCGACAATGGTGAAAACTGATGTCGGATTAAACGTGGACTTTGTAGTGGCAGCAGGATCAACCGCCACAGGTCTTTCTAACATGGAAATTAATGGCAGTACGGCTGCCGCAACCAATACCCTTGACTTAATACTCTTGGAAATGGTTGCGCGTCCTGATAACGACACTTCTGATTCAGTAGCGTCACAGAGATTCCTTGTGAAACTTAACAAATCAGGCTGGGTTGACCAGTTAGTGGGGGTGTAGTATGAGTATTTCTAGTGCTAGTTTTTCAAAATTACTATGGCCCGGTCTTAACTCTATTTGGGGCGACAATTACAATCGTTGGCCTAATGAGTATCTGGGATTGTTTACAAAAGAAACCGATAGTCGGCGTTATGTCGAAGATCAGCTAGTGTCAGGCTTAGGTCTGCTTTCAGCTAAACCAGAAGGCGCACCAATAATGTATGATACTGCTCGTCAAGGCTTTACACAGCGTTATGTGCATAGTGTTTATGCTTCTGGTTTTGTTATCACACGTGAAATGTTTGATGATGACCAATACGGCGTAATGGGTAAGAAAGAAACACTTAACCTGAATGAAGCTGCGATGCAAACGACTGAAACCGTTTGTGCGAATGTTTACAATCGTGGCTTTAATCCTGCCTATACCTTTGCTGATGGCGTGGAGTTCTTCTCTACTGCTCATGTAAATGTAGCGGGTGGAACTTTCCAGAACGAGCTTACAACTGCGGCTGATTTATCAGAAGCGGCTGTTGAGCAAGCCTGTATCGACATAGGTAAGTGGACAGATGATCGCGGCTTAAAAGCAGCGCTTAAACCTGTGAAACTATGTGTCCCTGTAGAACTGAGATTTGAAGCCGAAAGACTTCTTAAAACAGAATACAGAGTGGATACTGCTAATAATGATATTTCCGCTATCTACCATATGGGTATGTTCCCACAAGGTTGGAGCGAAAATCATTACTTAACAGACCCTGATGCGTGGTTTATCCGTACTGATGCGAAAGATGGTGCGAAATACTTTGAACGGGATGCGTACCAATTTTCCCAAGATAATGACTTCGAAACAGAAAACGCTAAGTACAAAGTACGTGGTCGTTTCAGCGCTGGTGTCACAAATGTCAAGACCAGCTTTGGAAGTCCTGGCGCGTAACCTGTTGATTTGTATAGAGTTTTATAGAGATATGAAACGATAGACAATGACACTAACATAGTGGGGTTAATAGCCCCACTTTTTTTAAATCTTTTGAACTGTAGAGATTTCCCGAAAGGGCGATACTCTCGTTCTACAGGAGAATACAATGAGTTCTAATTCAAATTACCCTAATGGCTTTCTTGGCGGTTTAACCGTTCGAGGAATGCCTATTACTTTACTTCATCCCGGTAACATTTTCTGGGTGAATAATTCCAGTGTATTACCCGATAAAGGTATTGGTGGTTCTAATGGCAACAAAGGAACATATCATCAACCTTTTTCAACGATTGACTATGCTATCGGCAACTGTAAAGCCTCAAGAGGCGATATTGTTGCTGTAATGCCCGGTCATGCCGAAACTATTGCTGGCGCTGCTGGTGTAACATCTGATGTTGCTGGTGTCGCTATTGTTGGTCTTGGTACTGGTAGTTTACGACCGCAGATTACTTTCAGTGCGACAGCCTCTACTTGGTCTGTGACTGCTGCTAATCTTACATTTTATAACCTTCAATTTATTGCTGGTATTGCAGAAGTAGTTACGATGCACAATGTTGCTGCAACTGCTGATTGCATGTCTTGGGAAAACTGTTGGTGGACGGAAGGAACGGGCTTTAATTGGGTTAATGCTGTAACTATGGCGACAGGTGCTGATAATTCTAGTTGGGTAGGCTGTAAAGCTATTGGTGCTGATGCTAATAACGATGCTTGGATTACAGGTGTTGCTCATGATGGTTTTTATATGGATAACTGTTATGTCGCGGCTAACGTAGCACAAACAACGGCACATGGTCTTATAGACTCCTCTGGTAACATGACTAATGTTGAAATCAAAAACTCTAGCTTTCGATCTAACATCGATGCGGCTTTGTGGGTTGATTTTAACGGTGCTGCTAACGGTGGTGTTATTAAGAACTGTGTAGTTAGTTCACTTGATGCTGCTGGTGCAACATCTACGGGCGACTTTTCAGGAGGTCATTTCTTTGAATGTTATGTCTCTGGTGAAGCCAATGCCTTTGGTGTTGTTGGTGGCGGTGGTGTTGTTTATAACGACGCATAATAAGTAAAATTAATATAGCCCTCGAAAGGGGGCTTTTAACAGCTACAGGAGAAGAAAATGGCTGCTACAACTACATTAACAACTTTATTAAACGGCACAAAGAAGCATATCGTTCAATGCGTGATTTTATCCGCAGATGCCTCAGAATTAACCGACTCAGTTATCTATGACTTTTCAGCAGATGCCGATGCCGGAACAGCCGCAGGTGTGAAAATCATATCGGCTAGATTTGAGAATCCAACCGCAGCAGGGCAAGTGTTTATAGAATTTGATGGTGGAACGGATGTCATGGCGGTGGGTTGTGGTGTCGGAGACAGTCATACGTCTGATTACAGATATTGTGGCGGTTTACGCAATAATGCGACTACTCCTACCGGCGATATAACAGTTAGCACATTAGGTTTAGCTATAGCAGACCAAATCACTGTTGTATTAGAAATAGAAAAGTCTTAAATGAGTATACAAAGGTATGTGGATTCTCCTGTTCCTGATGGGACGGGGGATATGCTCATTTGACTACATCAACAAAATACAAATAACACGATCTCGTTTTTGGGGTCAATTCATAAAAAGGCGGTAATAAGTGGCTACGAGCGGAAGCACAGACTTTAGTATTGATCGTGATTCAATTATCGAAGAAGCCTTGCAAATAGTAGGCGTTTTAGGAGTGGGTGAAGCACCTACAGCCGCGCAACTTACTGATTATTCAAGAACTCTTAACTTAATTGTTAAATCTTTAATGGCAGAAGGGCTTTTATTGTGGACGATTGATCGCCTTGTAATCTTTCCTGTTCCAAATCAAGAATATTATACGATAGGGTCTGGTGGTGACAGGGTTTGTAAATACACTGATTACGTTAAAACAGAAGTAGCGACCGCCGCCGCAAGTGGCGCAACTACCTTAGTTGTTGATTCTATTGCTAATATGACAGCAAGCGACGTTATAGGCGTAGAACAAGACGATGGCACACTTCATTGGACAACTATTTCAGGAACACCCTCTGCTGCTACAATCACCTTAGCGGTTGCTTTAACGGCTGCTGTATCGGTTGACAGGCATGTTTACACCTATACGACCGCTATTACTGGTAAACCATTAAGAATTGAAGAAGGATTTATAAGACAGGACGGTGATAGTGATGTGCCTATTGAATTTATATCTCGTAATGATTACATGGTCTTAGCTAATAAAAAGAACGCAGGGCGCATAAATCAGGCGTACTTTAACCCACGAAGAGACTCTTCTGAAATATGGGTATGGGAAGTCCCTGATGGGAATTACCTGAAAGAAGTATTAATTATCACAGCACAATCTTTAATAGAAGATTTTGACATTGCTACCGACACTTTAGATTTTCCTATTGAATGGGCTAGATTTCTAGTATGGGAATTATCAGCAGATTTAGGCTTTCATACAGGCGTTGAGTCAGCAAGGTTAAAAATGATTCAAAATAAAGCGGCAACATTAAAAGAGGACGTATCTAGTTTTGACGTTGAAATGGAGTCAATGTTTATGATTCCTGATTTTAATGGAAGCGCTTATAGACGATGAAAACACACCGCGTCCCTCTTTTTGGTTATTTTACGACAAGAGAATATTCAACAACCAAAGATCAAAGGTTTAAGAATTGCTACCCTGAAACTATTCGTTATGGTGATGAACCTAAAAACCAAATCGTAAAAAGACCCGGTTTAACTACCCATCATAATACAACACCTAAAACAGTTACGTTTACTAATGGCACAAATATAGTCAACCTAACGAGTCACGGTTACAGCAATACCCAGAAATTAACATTCACTACTACGGGCGCTGTTCCGGCAGAGCTAGTTGTAGACACGACTTATTATATAGTTAGCGCAAACACAAATGATTTTCAAGTATCCTTAACCTCTGGTGGTGCGGCAGTCACCTTTACAGATGACGGTACAGGCACTACGACTGCTAATTTTGTCGTTGTTGGTCGCGGAATGTATGGATGGGAAGATACAAATTCTTTATATTCGGTTATTGGGAATAGATTATACAAAGGAACGACTGATTTAAACTCAGGTGGACGATTTAATAATTCAACTGGAATAGCAAGATTTAATGAAGTTAGATTAGGTACGCCTGTTATTGTTATTCAAGACGGTAATGATTTATGGCTAGTTAATTCAAGTAACACAGTAACAGAAGTAGTTGATGAAGACTTCCCCGCTACAATAGTTCCCGGTGTAGCTCATTTAGACACTTATACGTTTGTAATGACTCCTGATGGAGCTATTTACAATTCAGATACTAATGACCCGACTTCATGGTCTGCTACAGCTTTTCTAACTGCACAAGTCGCACCTGATGAGGGTGTCGGGATAACACAACATTTAAACTATATTGTCGCATTTGGTAAATGGACTGTAGAGTTCTTCTTTAACGCAGGAAACGCCTCTGGCTCAGTATTAGACCCTAATGATGGACAAGTAATCCAATGGGGTTGCGCAGAAGGGAAAACAGTATGGAGTGGTGAGAATACCGTTGTTTGGGTAGGACGAGGAAGGGATGGCGGTAAGAACGTTATGATGTTAAACGGCCTTAGTCCCAAGATTGTATCTGATAAACCTATTGAAAAATTAATAGAAAACGAAGTTGATTTATCTGATTGTTATGCTTTTGCAATGAGAATAGGCGGTCATATTCATTATTGTTTAACTTTAAAAACAGCCGCTATTACGTTAGCCTTTGATTTAATTGACAAAGTTTGGTGGGAAGTATCATCTTATGATGGTTCTACCGAGACTTATTTCACAGGCGTTGACGCAGCATCCATTAATAATCAGTCTTATATTTTAGATGAAGATAACGGTAAGGTTTACCACTTTGACGTTGATGTTTATCAAGATGATTCGCAGATCATTAAAACTGAAGTTGTCACTAACCCTGTTGATTTTGGAACAAATAGAGCTAAATTTATCAGTCGTTTGTCGTTAATAGGCGATCAAGGGACTTCTACTGATAACATTACTATTGATTGGACGGACGATGATTATCAGAATTATAAAACATCTCGTACCGTTGATATGAGTAAGTCCGATCCGCATTTATCAGCATTAGGCTCTCATAACAGAGGCAGAGCTTACAGATTTAAACACGAAAATAACTCCCCTATGCGACTAAGCGAAATGGAATTTAACCTAAATATAGGCTTTAATTCTTAATGGCTATTAATGTTGGCCCACCACCAGAAGGAAGTGAATTTGACGCAAATTGGGCTTACTGGATAAGAAGGTGGTTTCTTAAAAGTGGCGGCGGTGCATCTGCGGGAACTTATAACGGGCTAGATTTTTCAGCTTCTAATATAGCGTCAATAGTCACTCGTAATCATAATAACTTAACGACTATAAGTGGTGGTGCTTCTAATGATTACTTTCACCTTACAGCAGCACAACACGCGCTCTTAGTTGACTCTACAGACGCGATAACAGCAGGGACTACCCAAACTCAAGCGGGAGCAACTGCGTTGACCACAGGGGCTAATAGAGTCACTGTAAGCGCAGTTAATTTAGATGGGGTTAAGTTACCAACAGCTTTTGCTGGAGCAAGGGTTTTAGTTATGAATAAAGATGCAGCACAAACAATACAGATATGGCCTAACACATCAGATGCAATAGATGGTGGGGCAGCAGACGCAGTAGATGCAAACTCCCTCGCTGCGGGGGCTTCTAGAGAATACGTCGCTATGGACGCAACCAACTGGTATACAATTTAGGAAATTATTAAATGGCAACCAATCAGATAAATAGCCCCTTTGGGCAACAAGGCAATCCGTTTCAAGCGATGTTGGAGGGTAATGCAGCTGGCAAAAATCCATTTGATGTGCGAAAAGACATTATTAATGCTGGAAATCCATCATTAGGCTCACCAACGATACAACAACAATTAGATCAGGTAAATACAGAGCAGGCGTATGTCGTCGGGTGGGGAGCTGATGACAAACGACTCAGAAATCTAGGCTTTAACGGCATTATGGATCAGTCGATGTACAATACATGGCTCGACACTGCGGGCAATGCCAG
>Ga0209702_10009003_pt1 | contig 11336 bp, 6 predicted proteins | sample FRY01_FD_187210 | JGI IMG/M metagenome (GOLD analysis project Ga0209702, IMG submission 187210) | Freshwater microbial communities from Lake Fryxell liftoff mats and glacier meltwater in Antarctica - FRY-01 (SPAdes) (version 2) | ecosystem: Environmental > Aquatic > Freshwater > Ice > Glacier... | reverse complement strand
GTGTTAATCTATTAAAGAACGGCACCCAATGAGCTTTTAAAGGGTTAGGAGGATTTTGATCAGCTGCTAAACCCAACGCATATCTATCTTTTACGTAATCATGAAAATTATTTTTAAAATCATTTGCAGGCACTAATATAGTTCCATTTCTACACCTCATATCGAGCATGATTTTATTCATCACTTTATTAGTAAGTGGTTGATAAACTCCTACAAAAGGATATTTACTAATTCTTGAAGCATTTAAATTGACAATTTCCCAATTAAAAAAATGACCGCATTCTAATTGTACATTTAAATTAGTAGTATCATATAATTCGTTTAATATTTCAAAATTACAAGTGAATCTTTTTTCAAGAACTTCGTTTGAGGTAGATAATAATTTTATTGTTTCAATAATAGTATCAATAAAGTTGTGGTAAAAATCTTTCGCAATACGAACTCTTTCTTTTTCGGTTTTTTCGGGAAAAGCAATTAACAAATTTTTGAATACTACTTCTTTTCTATACCCTATTAAGTAATAAGCAATGCCATATAATCCATCTGCAATAAAGTATAAAACTCTCCATGGCAAAAGTGAAATTGCATAAAGTAGTGGATAAATTATATAATACATCAGATTAATTATTTAATTTTTTAAAGTGCCTTAATTGCTAAAGTATAATATTCTGTAATAACAAACTCTTTGTTGCATAATCGGTATTATAATGTAGTCCTCTACTTTCTTTGCGAAACTGAGCTCCTTTTACAATTAAATACGCTACAGTTATCAGGTTTCTCAGTTCACATAATTGCGGAGATACTTTTGTAGTACGATAAAGATCTTCAGTTTCTTCAAAAAGCAAATCTAACCTTTTCATAGCCCTTTCTAAGCGTATATCAGTTCTTACAATACCAACATAATCACTCATAATTAATTGAAGTTCCTTTAAGCTTTGGGTAATTAATATCATTTCCTTTGGATCAGAAGTTCCTTTAGTGTTCCAATCGGGTAATCCTTCCGAAAAATTCAATAATTCAATTTGTATACATGTATCTAAAAAACATCTATGGGCAAAAACCATAGCTTCTAATAAACTATTACTTGCTAACCTGTTAGCTCCATGCAAGCCAGTGCTGGCGCACTCACCGCAAGCATATAAGTTTTTAATAGATGTTCTGCCCCACTCATCCGTTTTAATTCCACCACAGCTATAATGAGCTGCAGGTGCAACAGGTATAAATTGTTTTGTTACATCAATTCCTATGCTCAAACATTTTTCATAAATATTCGGAAAATGATGAATAAACTGTTGCTTATCCATATGGGTGCAATCTAAAAATACATGCTCAGTTCCATTGCGCTTCATTTCATTATCAATTGCACGAGCAACTATATCACGAGGAGCTAAATCTTTTCTAGAATCATATTTTTCCATAAAAGCTTCACCATATTTATTCCTTAATATTCCGCCATCGCCTCTAACAGCTTCTGTAATTAAAAAAGAGGGAGAAACACTAGGTTCAAACAATGCAGTAGGATGAAACTGAATAAATTCCATGTTTTCAATTTTACCCTTAGCTCTATAAACCATTGCTATTCCATCGCCAGTTGCAATTTTTGGATTGGTTGTTGTTCTGTATGCCTGACCGCATCCACCAGTTGCTAATAAAATTATTTTTGCTGCAATAGTCTCAATTTTATTGCTGTGTAAATTCAATACATAAACACCATAACAAGTTGTATCTAATGTAGATTTTGTAACCAAATAACCAAGATGATGTTGAGTTAGCAAATCAACTACAAAACAATGATTCAATAATTGAATATTTGGTAAGGCATTTAATTGTGATAATAATGCCCTTTCCATTTCTTTTCCTGTAACATCTTTATGATGCAGAATCCTATTTTCACTGTGTCCGCCTTCTTTGCCTAAACTATATGCACCTAACTCATTTTTATCGAACTGAGCTCCATAGGCTATTATTTCTTTGATCCTTTCAGGTCCTTCAGTTACTACAATTTCTACAATCTCACGGTTACAAAGTCCATCACCAGCAATTAGCGTATCTTCTATATGTTTTTCATAGCTATCTCTACTTTCGTCCCACACACCAGCAATACCCCCTTGAGCATATTTCGTATTGGTTTCATCTGCTTGGGTTTTGGTAATAATGGCAACACTTTTTTCTGGAAACTGCTTTGCAATTTTTAATGCATAAGTTAAGCCTGCAATTCCTGAGCCTATTACTAAGAAGTCTGTCTTCATTTTATTAATTTAAGTATGTAAACAAATCAACGTAGATACAATCAAAAGGATTTCACTAAAAATTTGTTAATAATTCCTTAATGATTAAAATAACATCAAAAAAAATAATGCATATAGTTTTGCCTCAAATTTAAGACACCAAAACCATTGTTTATGAAACAATTCATCTTTTGCATTCTATTAATTGCAAATTCAGTCATTGCTCAAGCTCAAACAAGTATCATAAAAGTAAAAGTAGTAGATGAAAGTAACCTAAACCTACCTCTTGCTGCAGTTCAACTAGTTGGAAGTAAAAATAACAGTTTTACTGATGCTACGGGTAAGGCAATATTATACGGTGTGCCTTATGGCAAACAAACTATTAAAGTAAGCTATATTGGTTATGCAGATATTAGTAAAGAGATTTTAATTAATAGCAGTTTAAACGAAATAACCATAAATCTACAGAGTGGAGTAAAAACTTTAAACAATGTTACCGTACTTGGCGACCGTTTAAAAGGTCAAGCCAAAGCCCTTAATCAACAAAAAAATGGAGGAAACATATCAAATGTAGTCAGTGCAGATCAAATTGGTAGATTCCCAGATGCTAATATTGGTGATGCCTTAAAAAGGGTGCCAGGTATTGCAATGCAAAACGACCAAGGTGAAGCAAGAGATATTATTATTAGAGGATTAGCACCGCAACTAAACTCAGTTACTCTAAATGGAGAACGTATTCCTTCTGCAGAGGGTAATAATAGAAATGTGCAAATGGATTTAATACCTGCAGATATGGTACAAACAATTGTGGTAAATAAAACTTTAACTCCCGATATGGAAGCTGATGCAATTGGAGGAAGCGTTAACTTAATTACGAGAGCAGCTCCTAATAAATTGAGAATTAGTGGAACTTTAAGTGGAGGATCTAATCCCATTAGAGATATAGGAGGATTATACAATGGAAGTTTAGTAATTGGAAATCGTTCAGCAAATAAAGCATTTGGAATTGTTGGTAGTATGACAGTTAACGATACTAAATATGGAAGTGATAATGTAGAAGCTGTTTGGGCAACTGCAGCTAACGGTCAAGTATTTATATCTCAACATGATATTAGAAGATATGATGTACAAAGAAGGAGGATGAGTTATAATATTGCTACTGACTTCAAATTAAATAATAAGAACACACTATTTATAAGTGGAATGTATAACCAACGTAATGATTGGGAAAACAGATTCAGAGCTAGATCAAGATCTATTGTTCCCTTAGATGCAACTGGCGCAGTTGTTACATTGCCTTCACAAACTATTGCAAGCTATAGAGGTGAAATTAGAAGAGAAACAAAGGCTGGAATTAATGATAAAATAGTTAAAAATACTCGTTTAGAGCGTCAAACTGTTACTAATTTCAAAATAAATGGTGAGCATATTATTGGAAAAAATATTGCATTAGATTGGAGCTCTGCTATATCTAGAGCTAGTGAAGAAAGGCCCAATGAAAGGTATTTAGATTTTAGAATTACCAACGCTATTATGTCGCAAGATTTGTCAAACCCTGAGCAACCAAATGTATCTCTTGTTACAAGGAGAAACATGAGTGCTTTTGGATTTAGAAGATTGTCGGAGCAGTTTGGTGATACTTGGGAAACAGATTGGAATAATAAATTAAATATTAAGTTCCCTGTTAAATTATTTCAAGATAAGTCAACTGTAATTAAAGTTGGAGGAAGATATAGTAGAAAAGAAAAAGAAAGGAATAATATTTTTTACATATACACACCAGTTACTGGAAATACAGCAGTTACAAATTTAAGAGCAGTGCCTGCTTTTGATGCAAGTATATCAAATTATCAAGCTGGTAAACAATACCAATCAGATTCATTTGCATTGCCTATAGCAGTTGGCGTTTTAAATTTAAAAGATAAGAGTCAGTATAATGAAGCATTGAGTCCTGCAGATTACTTAGGACAAAATTATAATGCTAGAGAAAAAATTTACAATGCTTATATTAGAATAGACCAAGAAATAACTGATAAATTAAGTGCAATTTTAGGTGCAAGAATAGAATCAACTGAAAATTATTATAAAGGAAATATATTGAGAAACTCCGCTACTTTAGTTGGAACAGATGATACTACAACAAGCTACTCAAATGTATTGCCTAGTTTAACTTTAAAATACCAAGCCAATAAAGATTTAATTTTAAGAGCCGCAATTACAACTGCTATTGCCCGTCCAAATTATTTTGATTTAGTTCCATTTGTAAATGTTAATAGTAACGATCAACAAATTATAAGAGGTAATGCTGCTTTAAAAGCAACCAACAGTACTAACTTCGATTTGATGGCTGAAAAATACTTTAAAAATGTAGGGTTAATTTCTGGAGGTGTTTTTTATAAAACATTGAATAATTTCTTTTATACATTTTATACCAACAACTACACAGGCACAGATTATGCTAATGAAATTTTACCAATAGTTGGAGGAACCAACCCTATAGGACCAACTGATAAATGGAGATATTCACAAGCTCGGAACGGCAATAGGGCCAATTTTTATGGAGTAGAAGTTGCAATTCAACGTCAACTAGATTTCTTATCAGGAATTTGGAAGGGTTTTGGAGTATACTTGAACTATACATATACCAAAAGCACAGCCGATGGAATTACTTCAGCAGATGGATCATCAGTTAGAACTGGATTGTCATTACCAGGAACAGCCCCACATACATTTAATGGTAGCTTAAGTTACGAAAATAAAAAAGTGGTGGCAAGAATTGCAGCCAATTATACGGCAGCATATATTGATGTAGTAGGAGCAAGTGCATTTGAAGATAGTTATTACGATAAACAATTTTTTCTTGATGCAAACGCCTCTTATGCTTTTACTCCAAAATTGCGCTTATTCGCCGAAGTAAATAACTTAACCAATCAACCTTTAAGATATTATCAAGGAGTTAAAGAAAGAACCATGCAAGTAGAGTATTATCAAATTCGTTGGAATGCTGGTATTAAATTCGACTTGTTTTAATTAATAATTCGCTTTAGAAAAGAACTTGAGGTCTAACTAAGGTCTCAAGTTCTTTATTAACCTTTGTATGTCTATTAAAAATTATAAAATGAAAAAAGCAATAGCATTTTTAAGTTTATTATTAATGATTATCTCTTGTAAACAAACAACTAAGTCTGTTTTACCAATAATTGATTCTGTTGCATTAAAGCCAATAGTTATTACAGAACCTGTTTTTGAAGACAGTGATGATCCTGCAATTTGGATTGACCAAAAAAACGTTGCTAATAGTATTATCCTAGGTACAGACAAACACAATACCAATGGAGGCGTTTATGTATTTGGCTTAAATGGAAAAATTGATAGATCAAGAAGTATAACAAGTATGATGCGAGTAAACAATATTGATGTTGAATATGGACTAAAAACAAATTTAGGTTATATAGATATTGCAGTTGCTACTGAAAGAGGAAGAAATGCAATTAGAATATTTAGTTTGCCAGATATGAAACTAATTGACAATGGAGGAATAAATGTATTTAAAGAGGAGAAAGAAAGAGCACCAATGGGGATAGCATTGTATAAAAGAGCTTCAGATAAAGCCATATTTGCTATAGTTGGTAGAAAAAGTGGACCAAGTATTGGATACTTACATCAATACTTATTAAGAGATAATGGAAAGGGAATAATCATTGGTGAATTAGTTAGGAAATTTGGAAGAAATTCTGGAAAGAAAGAAATTGAATCAATTGCGATTGACAATGAGCTTGGATATGTATATTATTCTGATGAACAAGTTGGAATTAGAAAATATTATGCTGATCCAGAAAAAGGAAATGAAGAATTGGCCATGTTCGGACAAAATGAATTTAAAGAAGACAACGAAGGAATATCTATTTATAAATTTGATGATGGTACTGGATATATTTTGGTATCTGATCAAAGCGCCAATAGATTCAATATATATCCTAGAGAAGGAAAAAATAATAACAAGCATTTACATCAAAGAATAACATCTTTTGCAGTTTCAACCGACCAAAGTGATGGCAGTGATATTACTTCAATTAGCTTACCTGGCTTTGAAGGAGGATTATTTGCAGCAATGAGTACAGATAAAACATTTCAATTTTACAGTTGGGCAGATATTGCTAAAAAAACAGGCTTGAGAATAAAAAAATAACATTACTAAATTAAAGGCTCAACCCAAGCTCCGCTCTCTTTAAGCAAAATAATTAACTCATCAACAGCAATTTCTGAGTTGATATTTCTTTTCATTATTTCTTTGCCTTTATACAAAGTAATTTTACCTACTCCGCTTCCAACATATCCAAAATCGGCATCAGCCATTTCACCAGGTCCATTTACAATACAGCCCATGATAGCAATTTTTAATCCTTTTAAATGATTAGTTACGCTACGGATTTTTGCTGTGGTTTCTTGTAATTCAAATAAGGTTCTTCCACAACTAGGGCAACTGATGTACTCGGTTTTAGATATACGGGTTCTTGTTGCTTGTAAAATGCCAAAGGCTGAAGAATTTATAAATTGTTCTACTGAATTATTAGTACTATAATTTCTTCCGCTTGTGTCATTGGCAGATCCTGATGATTGATGCTGGTATGCGTTTGCAGACATTCCCAAACATATTCCATCTCCAAAGCCATCCAATAACAAAGCACCACATTCTGTTGAATAATGAATTAGGTGTTGGTCAGCAGTTTGCCAATTGCTATCAGTGATAATTACAACTGGATTTTGGATAGAACGATTCATTAATTCAACAAACATTCTTCTAATTGAACTCATAGCACTTTGATTGGTGCTACTTAAACAAAATACAACTGTAGGATCATTTGCAAAATGATTTAAATGAGTAAAATCATTAATATTATTATTATCACTAAAACAATCGAGCATTACAAAATTCAACAAATCACTTTTGTTAGTATCTTCTCTATATCCAGCAGAATCAAAAATTGGAAAATACTTTTCTTTGTCTTTACACAACTCCCAAGTTGCAGGATAAACAATAACTTTTAATGTGCCTGGAAGTGCAAAATTTAATTCTTTATTTCCTGTAAACAAGTAATCAGCAGCTGCGTCACTAATATTCCATTTATCAGTGGTGGCATTATAAGTGTAACCAATTGCTTCTAAATTAGAAGTTTTTATTTCAACCATTTTACTAAAGTCTGCAATAACTACAGGCACATGTTTAGCTCCAATATTACCAACCGAAAAGGTTATCCTTCTCGAATAATTAAAAGGATCGTACGGCATTTTTTCGATAGAAGGAATTGAGATATCCCTTTTTAAAGAAGCATATCTTTTAACCAAATCCTTACAAACTGGTATTTCTAATTCGGGGTCTTCTGTTAAGCTTACTCTAATAGTATCACCAATTCCATCTTCTAATAATGTTCCAATACCAGCGGCACTTTTAACTCTTCCATCTTCTCCGTCTCCAGCTTCTGTAACACCTAAATGAAGAGGGTAACATTCACCAAATTCATTTTGCATTTGCTGAATTAATAAACGGTATGCCTGCACCATAACTTGAGGATTACTCGACTTCATACTCAAAATAATATTATGGTATTCTTCTCCTCTAGCTATACGCAAAAACTCCATCGCACTTTCTACCATTCCGATTGGCGTATCTCCATACCTGCTCATTATTCTATCGCTTAATGAACCATGATTGGTTCCAATACGCATCGCAGTTCCATGCTCTTTACAAATCAGTACCAATGGAGTAAAACGCTCACGTATTCTATCAATTTCTTCTAAATATTCGGCATCAGTATAATCAATTTGTTCAAACTTTTTCTTGTCTACATAGTTACCCGGATTAACGCGAACTTTTTCAACTATTCTCGCCGCAATTTCAGCCGCATTTGGGGTAAAATGTATATCAGCAACTAAAGGAGTTGTGTAACCTCTTTTGCGTAATTCATCTTTTATATTTTGTAAATTCTCAGCCTCCTTTTTAGATGGGGCAGTAATACGTACTAGTTCTGCACCAGCTTCAATACAGCGGATTGTTTGCTCAACAGTTGCCATAGTATCCATTGTATCAGTGGTTGTCATGGTTTGAACACGAATTGGGTGTCCATTACCAAGTAACAGATTACCAATTTTAACTTCCCGTGTTTTTAATCGGCTGTATTGAGTAAGCGAATTACAATAAAGTTGCATGTAGATTACTTTAAATATTTATCTTTTCCCTTCTAGAAATCCTTCTTGCTTTAAAATGCTATTTAATAAATTTAGACGGATAGTTTTCATATCCATTTCTTTTGGTCCTTCTATATTTAATACAAAAAAGTAAGGATGTTTATTTTCTTCAATCCAGCCAACAATCCAACCCAAAGAATTTCCATTGGGCAAATGCCCCCATCCTGTTTTGTAACTTAGTTTATAATTAGCATTCGATTCTTGAAGCATTGCTTTTTTTACAATTTCTTGCGTTCTCTTTTGAAAAGGCAATTGTGTAAAGAAGAGTTTCTTAACTAAGCCCAATTGCTCGTCTGCAGTGATTTTTAAAGAGTTATCTAACCAAAAAGTGTCAATTGCTGAAGTAATGATATGATTTCCATATTTCAAACTATCCAACCAGTATTTCATGGTGTCTTTTCCAATTCTTCGAGCAACTTCTTGATAATAAGGAACTGCAGAAACCTTAAATGCTTCTTCCATTGTAAGGTCTTTATTCCATTCAGGAATAGCTCTAACAATACCATCCCATTTAATCACCATTTTTTCATTAATAATTCTCCCGGTTTCAATACCTATTAATGAGTTAATAATTTTAAAAGTAGATGCAGGCAAGTAAGCAGAATCCTTGTACCTTTTTAAATTATAAATAGTGAACTCACCAGTTCCATTATCATATAACCCAAAGCTGCCCGATACTTTATTAGAATCGAAGTATTGTTGAATAGAACTATCGATTTTTACATTGTTGGGAGAGCAAGCACTAATAAAGATGATAGCACAAACAATAAATGTTATGTGTAATTTGCAAAAAAATATATTATTACTTTTCATTTTATATTTTAAATATTTTCAAACAATTCTACTAATTTTTAACTCATAATTAATAATTCTTAATTCTTAATTCTTAATTACCCAACACCTCTAACTCTTTCCCAACTTTAATAAACGCTTCAATAGCTTTATCTAAATGTTCTTGTGTATGTGCAGCACTTAATTGAACCCTAATTCTTGCTTGTCCTTTTGCAACAACAGGAAAAAAGAATCCAATAACATAAATATTTTCATCTAATAATTTTGCTGCAAAATTTTGTGCAAGAACAGCATCATACAACATAATTGGAACAATTGGATGATCACCTAGCTTTATATCAAAACCAGCTTCTGTCATTTTTGTTCTAAAATATTTTGTATTAAATTCTAATTGATCTCTTAAAGTAGTAGCAACAGTAAGCATATCTAATACTGCAATAGATGCACCTACAATACTTGGTGCTACTGTATTTGAAAATAAATAGGGTCTGCTGCGCTGACGAAGCATTTCAATGATTTCTTTTCTACCAGATGTAAATCCGCCACTAGCTCCTCCTAAAGCTTTACCCAATGTGCCAGTAATAATATCAATTCTACCCATTACTCCACGATACTCATGAGTTCCTCTACCCGTTTTTCCTAAAAACCCAGAAGAATGACATTCATCTATCATTACAATTGCATCATACTTATCTGCTAAGTCACAAATTTTATCGAGCTGTGCAATAGTTCCATCCATGCTAAATGAACCATCTGTAACAATAACTTTACTTCTACAAGCAGCTGATTCAATCAACTTGGCTTCTAAATCAGCCATATTATTATGCTCATATCTAAAGCGTTGAGCCTTACACAAACGAACGCCATCTATAATAGAAGCATGATTCAATGAATCACTAATAATTGCATCTTCTTCTCCAAACAAAGGTTCAAAAACTCCTCCATTTGCATCAAAAGCTGCTGCATACAAAATACTATCTTCTGTACCTAAAAAGTCAGCTAGCTTTTTCTCTAATTCTTTGTGAATATCTTGAGTGCCGCAAATAAAACGAACACTACTCATTCCATAGCCATGGGTATCAATAGCACTATGTGCAGCTTTAACTACATCCGGATGGGAAGAAAGGCCAAGATAATTATTAGCACAAAAATTTAATACTTGCTTCCCATTAACAGTAATTTCGGGACCTTGTTCACTTGTAATAATACGCTCTTTCTTAAAAAGACCAGCAGATTCAATTGAAGCCAATTCGGTGCCAATTCTTGAAACAAAATGTTCGTTCATAACGGATTTTCATTAGAACGGCAAAGATAAGGTAGTTGTGGGTTTATTGGCTTAAAGGTTAGTGAAATTTAGTTTTCAATTCCCAATAATTCGACTTCAAATATCAATAAAGAACCTGGTACAATTTTATCGCCTTTTTGTTGATCTCCATAAGCCAAATCAGAAGGTATATAAAACTTATACTTACTACCAACAGTCATTAACTGAAGGCCTTCTTGCCAACCACGTATTACATTGCCCAATGGAAAACTGATTGGTTCTCCTCTGTCTACTGAACTATCAAAAACAACTCCATTAATTAATGTTCCATGATAATGACACTTCACAGTACTTGTTATTTTTGGCTTTACCGTATCTGTTCCTGCTTTTAAAATTTGATATTGCATACCGCTAGGCAATGTAATTACCCCAAGCTTTTTACCATTAACCAATAAAAAATCTTGTCCAGCTTTTATTGCAACAGATGATTTTTTGGAACTATTTACTTTTTGGTAATTACCAATACTAATATCTAAAAGTTCTTCTGCTATCATTGGTTTTTTTAGTAGAAATGCATCTTGCATCCCTTTCTGAAATACGGCCAAATTAAGGGGATCTAAGCCTTGTGATTTTAGATTTTGTGCTATGCGCATACCCAATGCATAACTAGCGCTATCGACCCCATTTTTAAATAAATTAATTACGGGAGTAGTCGGCTTTGCAGATGGCTTAGCTAAAGTTTTTGTTGTTTTTGTTTGAGCTGTTAAAATTAAACATGATGCTCCAAAAAAAATCGTGAAAAGTAT
>Ga0209702_10009001_pt1 | contig 11339 bp, 6 predicted proteins | sample FRY01_FD_187210 | JGI IMG/M metagenome (GOLD analysis project Ga0209702, IMG submission 187210) | Freshwater microbial communities from Lake Fryxell liftoff mats and glacier meltwater in Antarctica - FRY-01 (SPAdes) (version 2) | ecosystem: Environmental > Aquatic > Freshwater > Ice > Glacier... | reverse complement strand
AAATAAAAAGTCCTTTTGATGATTTATAAGCTTATTTTGATACCTTTAAATAAACAAAACAAACTTTCGCATATACACCTATTTTTGGGTGGCTTTGCGAAAGTTTGTTTCGGGTATATACAAGTTAGCACTCACCCTAAAAGACCGACACGACCGACAACAAACGAACAGAAAATGAAAGACAAAATGCCAACGCATCGTAAAATTAAAAGAGCTGCAAGCCGACACACAAACCAACGCTTTTGCAGCACATTTAATTTTACCCAACCGCACAATATCCATTGCTCGTTTTCAATGACTAATATTTCATAAAAACTATTCAAGAAAAAATGCAATTCAAAGCAGGTTACATAGTAGATTCCATTGCAAAAGTTGTAACCGACTTTAAGGCGACATTGGACAATCAGAAACCAGACGACCAAAAACAACTTGACCAAATCAACGGTTTACTTCAATATGTTAGTTCTTTTGATGTCGAATTCCCTGATGGGTATAACCCAGACTATACAGAACTCAAACCAGTTTTAGCCACCCTAAATAATATTATCACAAGAGGTTTGCCGACAAGAGCACCCATTCTTTTGGAGAAATTGTTTTCAGAAATCAATTTAACTCAACCGAACAAAGACGAGTTTGAATTCAATTTTCCAAACTCTAAAACCCCGATTAGTTATGAAAGTCTTTTTGAATTGCTTCATATTATAGAACCACAATTAGAAATTAATAGGGATAACTACGGGGGAAATTTGGGAAGCACCTTAGAATGGGAGTTTATTAAAAGACATCCTTTTCTTAAACAAATATTACAATCACAAAGAGATTTTTCAACTATCAACAACAAATTAATTGGAGGACGAACAGTTGATTTTTGTTTTACTAGTCCCTATTTGCATTGGGACGAATTAAGAAAACGCTATGTAAAAATTGGAAGAATTTTTGAAGTGGATGGTCATCAAAGTCACTTTTTATCAGAAGGACGATTTTACGACAATTATAGAGATGCAATTGCGAAGGATGAAAATTTTGAAACAATAAGATTTACAGCAGAAGATATCAGATCTGATAATACTGACTTTGAAGCGTTATTCGATAGAAATATTTATCGATATTTCAATAATAATTTTGCTAAAAACATCAAAGACCATATTGAAGAATACTCATTACTTTTTATACCTCTTGCAGTCGCAAGAGTGCAAAAAACAATTCTTGAATTACTTTTTATTAATCCCGAATTATTTGATAAAGAAATACTTGAAATCGCAATTATTGAAAGGGATTTACCATGTGGTGCAATTGCAATTGAATCCTTACAAGAATTATTTAACAATATAAATGCAATCTTAGAAGATAAGGATAAATTACCTCTGCCTCAAATTTCATTAACTGTATTTGAAAATAAAATATGGCTATTTGAAAGCAGATTGCACTTGCAAGCAAGTTTAAAAGACAAAACCTTTTTCAAGCAAAATCAATTTGATATTATAATTGACCATTCAATTTTAAGGCGTTCTAACATCTTCAATGAACGAGATGATTTTAGCGAGCACCATAAAGAAAAAACTGTTAGGATACGTTCGTCTCATTATTTTGACACTGCGTTTGGCATGGCAAGACGTGTTTATTGTTCAGATTTACTCCACTACAAATCATTGGTTAAAAAAAATGAAGATGGTTCATATATTCCAGTGAGCAAATTCGAACGACCTATAAACTATTTCATTCAAAACATTTTTAGAAAAGTTAGTTTCAGAGAAGGGCAACTTCCAATCATTTCGAGAGCATTACAACAGAAACCTGTTATTGGATTACTACCAACTGGAGGCGGAAAGTCCTTGACTTTCCAATTGCCTGCTTTTTTACAACCAGGGCTGTGTTTAGTTGTAGACCCAATAAAGTCACTAATGGAAGACCAAGTCCGAGTGTTAAAACAAAATTGGATTGACTGTTGCGAATTCATAAACTCTAACTTAAAAAGAGAAGAAAGAGTAAAAAAACTTATTGACTTTCGCTACGGAGAAACAATGTTTCTATTTATTTCTCCTGAAAGATTTGTAATGCAAGACTTCCGAAATATCATCCGGACAATTGATGTTTCAAAATTCAGTTTAGCTTTTTCATTTTGCGTAATTGATGAAGTTCATTGTGTATCAGAATGGGGGCACGACTTTAGAACAACATATTTAATGTTGGGTAAAAATGCACAAAAATTTGCAACAACAAAAAGTGGTAATGTAGTTTCACTTATTGGTCTAACCGCTACTGCATCTTTTGACGTTTTAACAGATATTGAAAGAGAGTTAAGTATTACTTCCGAAGATGTAAATGACGCAGTTATTTCAATAGATAATACGATACGACCAGAGTTGTTTTTTTCTGTTATTGAAAATGACACAAAAGCAACAAACTTTCCAATCCTTTCTCAATCATTAAAAGATACAATTGGTTTTGCTAAACAGTCACACATCAACATACAAATTGAAAATATCATTGAGAAATTAAACTCTATAAATGACGAAGTGGTAACAGAATGCTTAAACCAACACTTCACCGATTTTGAGTTAAATATAAATTTTGAGGATCAAAAACAAATAGAGCATATTGCAAAAATCAAAAATATAATATTACAGTCAATAGAAATAAAAACTATTGATGACGTAATATCAGTGATTTTTTGCCCACACACTACTGGTACTTTTGGCATAACACAGGATGCTAATCCATTTCCAAATAATAAGGAGCTATTTGAGAATTTGGTTATTCCAATTGCCAATAAAGGATATTTTATGGGTGGCGATGACAAAATTAAAAAGCAGGTCATTGAAAACGCCCAAAAATACTTCTTGCAATTTATGCAAGGGAAGATAAATTATATGATTTGTACTAAAGCCTTTGGCATGGGTATAGATAAAGAGCATATTCGAAGTATTTACCATCTAAACTTCTCATCGTCCCCTGAAAGTTATATTCAAGAAGCTGGTAGAGCAGGAAGAGATAAGGCAAAATCAATTTGTTCCATATTTCTTGACAGAAATATTTATTACACAGTAAAACAAGATTTTATTTCGAAAAATAATCCACACAACTTTAAATTAATTGCCGACAGAAAAACAGCAAGAGAATTGTTTGAAGACTACAATAGTTTTCAAAATAGAATATCAGAGAGATATTATGGCGATATCTCTTCTTTATTACAAGTCTTTAACAATATTGGACTTAAATTATCAAAAGAAGATATTATTGATTTTAATCAAGACAAAGCAATTCATGAGTATTTTCATAGCAACAGCTTTAAAGGCATTGAAACAGAAGTATTTCAACTAATTAGGTTTATTAATTATAATGAAGGCATAAACACAACTCAAGTAAAAATATCTCAAGATAAATATAACGCAGAATTTGATGATGACATTAAATTAAATCTCACATTAATTGGAAAATATCAAGGGAATATGCTAATCAACAATTCTCAAGGCAATGCAATCGGCAAAATATTATCGGCAAACATCAATCCTACAGTTACAATAGGAGGCTTACCACCTAGGCAACAACCTGACCTGAATAGGTCACAACAAGTATTAGATTTTCTAATTGAGGAATGGGGAAATAGTGGAAAAACTGAACCACTTTTGTTTAATTTTCTTCAAAAGGAAATCATAGAGGGTTTAAATGAGGGTTTAAGTTTAGAAGAATATTTTGAAAACTCTGAAACAGATAGTTTTTGGTTTAAAGTTCCAAGTTCATTTAAAAGTAATGCGTTGGAAATTCAGTTAATCAATGATTTCAACTTGACTAGATTACCAATAATTCACGCAACCAAAACTTTAGAAGAATTTATAAATGCTTTAATAAAATATTCTGCTCATTTCGAAGACTTTATTTTAAGAATTGAAGAATATTGGGATGTTAACATTATACCTAATCCTATTTATATTCAGAATAGAAATGAATATAGAGCAATGTATTACTCTGAAATAAACAGTGCTGATGTATCTAAAATGATATACCGTTTATATTCTATTGGTTTTGTGGAAGACTATACAATAGATTATAATTTGGGCATTTTTTCATTTGAAGTTTTAAAAAGAAATAAAGATTACTACATCGATAAAACCCAAAGCCATTTACTGAAATATTTATCAAGGACAGTAACATTAAATAAAATTGAAGAGTTAACTAATGTTACGAGGGAATTGTCGGTTTTTGAAACTATCAAAAAATGCGTAAAAGAGATATTGTTATTCACTTACGAAGACATTGTTAAAAAGCGAAAAGATGCAGTAAATGATTTATTCAAATTCATAAGTGAGAGCCTTGATATTTCAAAACAAAAAGATAACAATTTAGCGTTTCAAGATTTTTGGTATAACCATCACTTTAAAGATGAAATGTATTACTATTTTAATGCAAAATATGCTAGAGTTGGGTTTAAAATTGGTGACGAACCATATTCTTTGTTGGACGATACAGAGAAAGGGCGGATTTCAAGTTGGGAAACTTTTGAAAAGTACGCTAAAGTATTAAATGAGCAATCTAGTTTTATTTCTGAATGCAAAATGATGAGAGGGTCATGCAGAAGAATTTGGAGAACACTTTACAAAGAAGACAGCGAAAGAGAGTATATTCTTAAAGTTTTATCAGCATTTGCAACATTTGGTTTAAATAATAAATTTTATTTTCAAGAGGCTGAAGATTTGTTCATTGATGGTTTTACGATTTTTTATGAACAGAATAAAAGTTATGAGTTGTTGAAAGCTAAAATTATAAACTTTGAAACTTACTTGCTTAATAGCATTAGTAACAAAGAATATTTGCCATATCTAACTCTAGCCAAGCATAAGATTATGCTTAAAGTTAATCTCAAATTCGCCAAAAATATCAATGAACAATTACAAAAAGCTTTATAAATGAGTATTCAAAAAAAACATGAAGAGCTGATAGAAAGCAGCTACAAAGAGTTAGAAATTCTAAAGAATGAAGTAACTCAGTTAGAAGATATTCGGAAAAATATAGAAATCCTAATACGTGGCAATAATGATTTGCCTCCTTTGTTTTTAGAATTGTATCAAAAGCTCGAAACACTGTCAGTTTCTTATACGAAAGGAATTGATGATATAACAAGACAATATTTGTCGGATGCAAATACATACTTTGTAGAGCGATTAATTGAATTACAAACAGAAATTAGTAACCTAAAAAGTCAAATAGAAAGGATTTCAAATATAAATTTTACAGGTCTTTTCGAGGAATTACAAAAGGTTTTCATTGACCAGACAAGAGCAGATTTAGCAATTGAGTTGAAAAAATTTGATGAAAAATCTAAAGACCTGCAAGCCAAGATTGATGAAATACAAAAGCAGATAGAACGGCTTGAGAAAATTGATTTAGAAAAGCATTTTGCAGAACTACAAAAAACACTTGCTGAAATATTTGGAGCTATAAATGCAATCAATCTCACCCTTACGACCATTATTCAAACGCTGACAGGAATAGTTCAATCATTAGGAACTATTCAAACTGCAATTGAAACAAACCACAAGGAAGCAAAGCAACTCTTAAACAGTTTTAGCGAGGCAACCGAAAAGCATTTAACCGAACAAGACAAGCAAGCGACAAAGAATCTGGAATTGTTAGAAAGTAAAATGAAATCGCTTTCCGAACAAAACGAGTTGCTAAAAAAGGAGGTAAAAACGAACAGAATAATTCAGGTTGTAGGACTAACAATAATTTTAATCATCCTAATTTATGTTGCAGTCAAGAATTAACGCCAACGCATTTGGTAGCACATTTGCAGTTTTTCCAACCGCACAAAGCCAAGCAAAAAACTGCAAAAGAGCTACCAACCCAACGCACAACTACAGACACGAAATGATAGAGAACAAACACGACAGAAAAGAAGGGCGAAGTGCTAACAGCACCTACCCAAAAGGCGGGGTTTCGTGCTCCGCAGACAGTTTTGTGGTAGCCGAAAGTTTAGTTCTCCGAATGAAGTTTAGTGGTATAAATCCCGCCCTTCGGGTAGCTGCAAACCGTTATGCCTCATTGTAGGAAGACCGACAGTGCTAAAATAAACCGACAGAAAAAATGAACGGAAATACAGACAAGACAGAAAAGCCAACCACACATTTAGCACATTTGGTTTTGCCCGACACATAAACCGACCCTTCGCAAAACCAAAAGAGCTAAATTTACCCAACTCACCATTAGACAGTATGGAATTAACAGAGAAACTTTTAACAGAACTACAAAGACGGCTAAAAATTGGGAATCGCAGAGGCGTTCATTTAAACGCTATTCCTGCAAATTCAAGATATAAGTTCGACTTAAATAGACTTTCTCATATTGACAAAAATCTGCCCGACAATTTTGTAAAAGCATTGCTTTCTGAATTACCTCTAAAGTTTAGAATTAGTTGGAAAGACAATGTGCCAGACCTAAACTCACTTTTTGAGGAAGACCAATCACAGTTGGTTAGAATTACAAAAGCATTTGAAAATCTCATCAATCAAACCGAAGCAATTGAATCTGAAAAAGGTATAAATACCTTCGGTTTTGGCTTTCCTATTTTGGCAAGACGAGACAGAGCAGATAACAAATTGACAGTTGCTCCTATTCTGATTTGGTCGTTAAGAATTAAGAGAACAAAAGAGTTCAACACTTGGGAAATATTACGAAACGAAGAAGACCCAATTTACATAAATGAAGTTTTAATAAATCATTTGCAAAGTGATGCAAACATTGAAATAGAACAAATAACAAGCGATATGCTTGACAATGGACTAATCAATAAAAATGAACTTATAGAAATTTGTTCAAAATTAATCAGAGCAATAAACACAACATCGCCAGACGATTTAGAAGAAACATTCAAAAATAAACTTGATAAAATAAGTTCTATTGGGGACAAAGCCCATTATGATAAACTTCCATTAAACTCGTCAAATTCCTTTATTGACTTTGGTGGTTTGCTTTCAATTTTTGAAGTTCAAAAGCAAAACATTATTAATGACTACAGCAACCTTATGGAGCTTGAAGGAATTAATATTGACCTTGAAGATTTAGAAGGTCATTCGTTTCAATCGATTTCATCGGTTGAAACCGACCCTTCTCAACAAAGCATTTTACATTCCTTAGAAGCCACAAGAAACATCCTAATACAAGGTCCTCCAGGAACAGGAAAAAGTCAAACGCTTACAGCGGTTCTTATCAATGCACTTGAAAACAATAAGAAAACAATTGTAGTATGTGAAAAAAGAACAGCACTTGAGGTTCTACATAATGCACTTATTGAAAAAGGCTTAAATTATCATTGTGTATTAGTTCGAGATATTGTAAAAGACCGCAAAACCGTTGTTGATTCTGTTAGAGACCGAGTTGACAACTCTGAATACAAACGATACCGATACAATTATTCAAAAGAATCTTTAGACAACTTGATTCAAAAAGCTAAAGATTTAATCACCAACATAAATAACAAGCATCAAAAACTTGATAAAAAACTAATTGGTAATAAATCTTGGTCTCACGTTGTTGGAAATTTATTAGCCGAAATAAAAGGCAATACAGACGACAGCAATTTGAATATTGAAAAGAACTTGTTCAATTATTCAACACAAGAACTAAATACTTTGCTTGACCTTGTTCAAAAAGGGCAAATACTTTACACAGATTTTTTACCAATAGAATCAACATCTTTCATCAATTCTTTAAAACTTGTTGGCGACAATCCGTATCTAATTGAGCAATGCATCAATGAGGACTTCGATGTTTATTCAAAGCAACTTGAACAAATAAAAATTCTTTTAGAAGTAAACAGAAGTGAATTTATAAGTTTAAGAAAATCAGAACTAAAAAATCAAATTGCTTCAATTGAAAATTGTATTGAAAGCACAATAGCGAAGGGAAATGAATTAAATGCTTTGGTTTCAAATGCTAAAGATGATTTCAGCAATTTTAGGAATATTGAATTTGCTCAACAACTTGAAAGCATTTCTCAAATACTTTCTCAAATTGATGCCATTTTCAGCAACAACAAAAACAATCCCGACCTAACAAATAGAGACAAAGTCAATGGTTTGGGCTATAAATTTTTATCCGTTTTTTCTAAAAACAAAAAACAAACTATTGCCGACCACATTGAATTACAAAGCAACTCTACAAAACTTGTAGAGTGTTTGAAAATCTCAAAAGATTTTCAAACACTCTACTTTAGTGGCAGTTTGGAAGCAAAGAAAAATTCTTTGCCTACTCTGAAAACCGAGATAACGAGTATTAAAAACAGTTTTAGGGACAAAATCGAAAACGAGTTTGCTCTATTCAATCTGAATTCTGTATTAGATATAAATGATAACGGCAAACATTTTTACGCTCTCCAATCGGCAATAAACGATTTAAATAATTCCGAAGCATTCAGAACAAAACTCCAGTCAATTCAAACCACTTTCAAAAATTACCTATCTGAAATAAATTCAGTATTTCAAGCACTTTCAAAGGAATTAACAGAAAGCAAAGACATTAAACAGAACTGCACATTTGATAAGACTTTCATCGAGAATAAGGTAGCGATGTCAGAATTGAAAGCAAAAATTGAATTTATTAAATCAGAATTTGATTCTAAAATTCAAAATGAATTTCAACAAATTAGTTTGCTAAAAGCCAACCCAAACGAAATTGAAATTAAAAGCCTTCCGATTCTTCAAGAAAAAGTAAATGCTTTAGCTGACAAAATAAAAGGCGATAGCTGGACGGTTGAAAAAGTGAAATTCACGGAATTTTACAAATTTATTTCAGACATCGAAACGGTAATCCGTAACAAAAACGAATACTTCAAAGCCGAAAAAGATTTATTCACAATAGAATTTAAGTGGTTTCAGTTTTACAATGGCTCGTCCGCACCGAACAAAACAATTGTAAATGAATTGAAACCGAAAAATAATTGGAGAAAATCATTTTTGGTGTTCTATCTAAACTCAATGCTTGTAAATTCAGCAAACTTGGATTTGCCCACAAATGACGATGAACACAAGGAACTTGACAAAACATTAAACGGAGTTGAAAAGGAGCAATTGAATTTCATCAAAGAATTTTGGTTTTCAAAACAGATAGACACAACAAGAGAATTTGAGCAGAAAAACGTAAACCTTTCAGTTGAGAATTTATACAATAAACGAAGTAGTAATCGCTTCAAAAGACTTTCATTAAGGCAAATTGTTCAGTATGACGCGAATCTTTTCACAAACTTTTTTCCAATAATTCTGACTTCGCCTGATGTGGCAAGTAATTTATTCAAAGGAATGAATGGTTATTTTGATATTGTAATGTTTGACGAAGCCAGTCAGTTACGACTTGAAGATAATTTGCCCGCAATTCTAAAGGGAAAGCAAATCATTATTGCCGGAGACGAGCATCAAATGCCACCATCGAATTATTTCAGCAAAGTTTTTGACGGTGCTGTTGAAGATGAAGAGGATTTAGAAGAAGAAAAAGAAATTGTTGTTGACAAGGACAACATTCTGTTGTCTTGCGAATCTTTACTTGATTTTGGTTCCGAATTGAACTTTCAAAGAAAACATTTGGATTTTCACTATCGTTCAAGACATCCATTTTTAATTGACTTTTCAAACTATGCCTTTTACAATCAAAGACTAAAGCCCTTACCAAACAACTTTGATTATGTGCCTATTAAATATGTTCAAGTAAACGGAACATTTTCAGAGCATACAAATGAAGCCGAGGCGGAAATGGTTTTATCAATTATTGACAAGAACATTAACAGATTACCACACGGAGAATATCCGACCGTTGGAATTGCAACGTTTAATATTGCTCAACGAAATTTGATTAAGAGCAAAATATTGGAAAGACAAAAGTTTTCAAAATTCGAGGAGTTCAACTCCAAAATTCAAGAGTTAGAAGAAAAAGGAATGTTTATCAAAAACTTGGAGAACATTCAAGGAGATGAAAGAGATGTAATTATTCTTTCAACAACTTACGGAATAGGAAAAGACAGAAAATTTGCTCAAAGATTTGGTCCGATAAATCATTCCAAAGGTTACAAACTATTAAACGTAATTATTACACGAGCAAAGTTTAAAATTTATTGCTGTTCTTCTATTCCAGAACAAGTGTTTATGAACTATAAAGAATACTTGACAACAGAAGGTTCAAATAATAAAAGAGCCGTTCTATACGCATATTTAGCCTATTGCAAAGCGGTAAGCGAATCTAATAATGATTTACGTTTATCAGTCCTTACAACACTTGCGGAGAATACAACAAAGAGTGCAGGTTTTGATTCATTCAAAGGAGGAGATTTAGAATCGCCTTTTGAAGAAGAAGTTTATCAAAGTTTAGCCGACCATTTAGGAACTGAAAAGTTAATCCCTCAATTGCAGTTTGCAGGATTTAGAATTGATATTGTTTACGACCCAAAAGTAGTTGGTGTTCCAAAAGTTGCTATTGAATGTGATGGGGCAAAATATCATTCAAGCAGAGAAGCATATTTGTATGACCGACACAGACAAAAAATATTAGAGAATCACGGTTTTGTATTTCATAGAATTTGGAGCACAAATTGGTGGCGTAATTCAAGCAGAGAAACAACCAAACTTGTTGACTTTATTAAACAAATTGAATCAACAACAAATCCAAATTACAAAGACCATTCTCATACAGCATTTGCATTTACAGACGACATTGTAATCATTGAGGACTATGTTTCGCAGACATCTTTCATTGATATTGAAAAGGACAACGAAACAATTCAGGCAATTGAAAAAGTTGCTCCTGTTCAGACAAAGATTTTTACAGACGAAGTAAAATTAAATAGTAAAGTGCAAGTAAAGTATGTGAATAATGGCAAGGACATCAGCATTCATATTGTATCAACCGAGAATAACAAAAACGACAAGTCAGGCGGTATTCAAAAGGTTTATTACAAATCACCTTTAGCTCATTCCTTACTTGGACAAACAGTTGGCGACATTGTGAAAATCGGCAACCTTGACAATTTTGTGGAAATATTAAAAATAACAAACTAATGCCGACACTTCGCAGTCATACACATTTGCAAGCCACACAATCCAACGCACAGACCAAAGCTTGCAAAAGAGTATGCCTGCACAACCGCACAGACCAAGCGAAATTGGACAGACGAGCAACGACCGAGAAAGAACAACGAAGGCATAACAGCACCTACCCAAAAGGCGGGGTTTTGTGTTCCAAAGACAGTTTTGTGGTTAATGGAAGTTTAGTTTTTCAAATTAAGTTTTGTGGTAAAAATCCCGCCATTCGGGTAGCTGCAAACCGTTATACGCAACTCTAACACGACAACACAACGACAA
>Ga0209702_10008997_pt1 | contig 11343 bp, 12 predicted proteins | sample FRY01_FD_187210 | JGI IMG/M metagenome (GOLD analysis project Ga0209702, IMG submission 187210) | Freshwater microbial communities from Lake Fryxell liftoff mats and glacier meltwater in Antarctica - FRY-01 (SPAdes) (version 2) | ecosystem: Environmental > Aquatic > Freshwater > Ice > Glacier... | reverse complement strand
CGCGGGGGTGGGGGCGGGGGTGGGATTTTCCAGCGGCGGCTGCGGGATGGTCAATTTTTCCTTGGCCAGCGCCAGCGGGATGCGCACCGAGCCCGCAGCCCGTGAGCTAACGGGCACGTGCGTCTTCGCCGCAAAATCACCCGCGGCACTGCGGGCGTTAAACCGGCGGATCTCCCCGCGGGCGACATAGGGCCTGCCGGCGATGTTCAAAACGGCGATCCAACCGGCCTGCCGCCACCGCCACGCCGTGACCTTGGACACGCCGATGGCACTCACAAACGTTTTCCAGGCCATCGGGGGTTCCCCCTCCTCCATTGGGGCATACGCGGGCAGGGCCTCGACGGGCAGGGGCTGGCAAGGCGGGATGGGGGCAGACGGACCAGCCATCTCCGGGATGGTTAATTTTTCCTTAGCCAGAGCCAGCGGGCGGCGCACCGAGGCCGCAGCCCGTGGGCGAACAGGCAGGTACGTCTTCGCCGCAAAATCACCCGCGGCAAGGCGGGCGTTAAACCGGCGGATCTCCCCGCGGGCGACATAGGGCGTGCCGCCGATGTTCAAAACGGCGATCCAACCGGCCTGCCGCCATCGCCGCGCCGTTTCCATGGACACGCCGACGGCACTCACAAACGTTTTCCAGGCCATCGGGGGTTCCCGCTGCTCCATTGGGGCATACGCAGGCAGGGCCTCGACGGGCAGGGGCTGGCAAGGCGGGATGGGGTGAAGTTCTTGGTCCATGCCTTAGGCGCTCAGTAAAAGCGGACACAGTGAATTTCATGCGCTTTAAAATGCTCCCCACCCCTGTTCGCAACACTTCTGAGGAAGTTTTTCAAGCAGGGGCGGGAACAGGGGTGGGAAAAAAACCTATGGCTCGACCGCGGCCTCAATCTCCACCAACCCCGCCACCGAGGTTGACCTGATAACTCGGTAAAATGTGGCCTCCTCCTGCGTCGGTCCCGCTAAAAAACAGATCCCCTCCGCGGGCAATACCGCGGCGGGGAAATGCGCCAACTCAGCCGCAAACGTCACCGTGACCTGAGGCAACACTGCCAGTCCGATATTGCTGGACGCGCTATCCCGCCGGCCCTGGCCCACGAATGCAATGATCGGCGGCTCATGGAACTCCACGGCTACCGTCCGCCGGTCGCTCAGATCATGCGCTGGCCACCACAACCTCAGCGGCCGGCCGCCGGCATCACCCGCGGGGGAAAATACGCGAGAGGCCGCGCGATGCGCGGCCGTGAGGGCAGTGCCAAAAATGGAGCGGCTCATAAAACTCAAAAAAAATGCGCCCGCCCAAGGAGGACCAACAACCTGGAGCGGGCGCGGCATTCTCGCGCTGTCAACAACGTGAGAAAATTTATCGCTGACGCCTCAGCGGGGCGGGAGAGGACTCTGCCTGCTCCACCGGTGGTTCGGACTCTGCCTGCATCACCGGTGGTTCGGACTCCGCCTGCATCACCGGTGGTTCGGACTCCGCCTGCCCCACCGGCGGTTCGGACTCTGCCTGGGCACCACGTAGCTTGTGTGACCTGACCACGACACACTCCACCACCTCCAGCGCCGGAGGGTCAATTACGCCCGGCTCGGGATCGGCTTTGATGTCAGCATTGACCATGCCCTTCCAGCGCGCCACCGCCTCACCAGCCTCGAGCGGCCCCGCCACGATGGAGATGCAGCGAGCCTGGCGCTTGATGATGAGTGAGGATGTCATAATGGTAATCTCAGATTCTCGGCGGGCCTTTAGGCGGTGATGATGCGCTTCAAAGCCGCCGTCTCTCCGAGGGCGTGGCCGTAATTGCACTCGATGACCTGATACGAGGTATCGCTGTCGGCATCGCCAAAATGTCGATATTCAAGCACCAAATTACTGTTCGGGTCCGAGGACCGGACAATCTGGTAGTCGAACAAGACATTGCGCACCGCTGGCGCTGGCTCGATCGGGGCAAAACCGACCAGCAGCGCACTCGGCAGAGTGACGAAGCCCGCCAAATTTTCGTATCTCTTGATCGTGCCAGCCGTAATATCGGTGGTGAAATTGACCGCAGCGCCGCCCACAGTCGCAGAAACTTTGAAGGTCGAGGCCGTCGCGTCACGGATAAAATACTCCGTAGTACCAGCCGTCAGGGCGGAGCCACCGGTGAGGGCCGGGAAAATAACCCGATCACCATCATTGTACCCGTGGGCCGCCGCGGTGATAACATCCGTGGCAGCAATCCCCGTCACCGCCTGAGTGCCGGCGGCCGTATTCGTCGGCATGCCGGCGGACTCATAGAGATCGAATCCGAGCAACCGCTGGATGGCAGCGTCTCGTTGGGTGTTAGTGTCCCCCTTGGTGTTGGCACCCAGCAGCAGTGGGCGCTTGACCAGCGCGAAGAAAAACGCCGGATTCAGAACCATGCTTCTCCCGGTCTTCGTCCAGAGGTCCGTTGCGCAGTATTGCGCCAACTCCGCCACATCGTTTTCGTCGAACGCAGTGGCCGCAGTCGCCGCAATCGTCGTGCCGGTAAACGATCCGGCACTGACCCGACTGAGGATGTCATTGACCACATCGTATGCGAGCCGCTCGCCTTTGAGCTGCCCGTGCATCATGGGATCAAATCGCGGCTGGCGCGAGCGCTCACTGGAGGTGAACGAGATCGCTTGCACCTTCCGCTTGTCGATGGTGATTTCCTTGGCCTGCGTCACCGTATCAGTTACCAGGGCGCTGTAGCTCCCGGCAAAATCCTGCGTCGCCGAGGTGGCCAGAGGGTAATATGGAACGACCACCTTATTGGTGCCCATGAGCGGATCAGCCTGGACCGCCATCGCGAATGCCCGCAGCGGGGCGATAGACTGCTCAAACGCCCTCATCGAGGCATCGAGCACCTCGGAGAGCTGCAGCTTGGAATCAATGGTATTGGCCATGGTAGTTTATAAAGCGTGTGTTTTGTGGTGGGGGGGAGCCGCAGAGAAATCAGTTTTTGCAGTTAGCCGCGTTAAATTCGCGGAGCAGACGCACCGCCTCAGGGATCGGCAGGGATTTCATCCGCGCCTCCAGTTGCTCTCGCGTCGCCGGCACGCCGGTCGAGGAGCCCGCACCCTCCGCCATCGGCAATTGGTTGATCGGGATACCAGCACTGGCGACCAGCTCCACGCTATGGGCCGTCACCTTTTTTTCAAATTCCGTCACCGCCTCCTCCGCCGCACACAGCTCGGCCCGCAGGCTGATGATCGTTTCCTGCGAGGCCCTGTTGATCGTGAGGAGTTGGTCGCGCTCAGCGGTGATGGCAACGCACTGCTGCCTGATGGCTGCGACCTCCGCGGCCGTACCCCTCCCGGACAGCGAGGCTGCGGCCGCGGCGAGGCGGTGGCCTACAGACATCGGCACCACCGCCGCAGGAGCAGGAGCAGGAGCTGGAGCTGGAGCTGGAGCTGGAGCTGGAGCTGGAGCTGGAGGGGGAGATACTGGGGACGGGGGCGAGGCCGCACCGGGATCCGGAGTTTCATTCGGGTTGTCCATTTTTTGAAGTCTTGTGAGTTTTGCAAAGCGCGGGCAGGCCCGGGCTACAAAGTGAGCTGCGGGTCAAAGCGTCACCGGAGAGGTCAGGAATGACACGAGGTCCAGCACCGTACTCGCCGGCCGCTGGCGCCCGGCGGCGGTGGGGAATCCCATGTAATCCACGTATCCGGACGGCGCATGATTCGCAAACCAGGCATCACCAGACATATCCGAGCGCGCTAAGCCAGGCCGGTGGCTGGTAAGAAATCCCTTAAACTCCTCCCCATGCCTGTCCACCGATGCCTGAAAGCTCCCCCGGGCCTCATCCGTCCACACCATCCCCGGCCGGCCGAACAGTTTTGCCTCGCTGCCCTCATTGACAAAATACAGCGGCTTGATTCCGATTTGCTCGAAGAACTGCACATCATCAAACGCCATGCACATGCACCCGATTGATCCGACATAGGCAGATGGAGCCGCCACGATCTCATGGCATGTCGCCCCCAGCCAATAAGCCGCTGAGCACATCATCGTGTCAGTATATGCGATCAGATGCACCCCAGACTCTTTCAGCTCCTCCAGGCGCGCCGCCGCCTCCGCCAATCCCATGACCATGCCGCCCGGCGAATCAATGTGCAGCACCAGGGTGGTAATCCCCTCCGCCACCACTGCAGCCACCCCCTCGTGGATAGCGTCATAACTCGCCAAGCCGAAATATTCGGCTGTCTCAGCATCCACCCCCTTGACCAGCGGCCCGGAAATACGCATGACCCCAAGTTTTTGCGCGCCCACCGACATCGGCGCGATCGTAGCGGCTGACACCGGCCGCCCGTCCGAGGCCCGCGCGTGCAGGTCGCGAGCATGAGGATTGAGCATCGATGGCAGGGCCGAAATCAGCGAGTGCCACGAGCTCGGAGCCATAGCCCATGGCTGCCCAGAAAAAAGTGATAAAAACTTGGCGTCATTCATAAGTCGGCAGGGGTGGGGGCAGGGGCGGGAAAAAACGCGATAGGAAAAATCAGGCGGCCTCGGGCGGAACAGGCCCCCCCTGCCCTTGCCCCTCATCTCCCTGGTCCGCCGCCATCATACTGGCCGCCTGTGGCGAGAGCAGCGACTGCGTCAGCACCCCGGACGGCAGCCCATACTCAGTCTCCAGATCCATCAGCATCCTGAATTCTTTGGCGCATTGCCGCACCTCCTCCTCATAGTCGAGCCCCAACTCCTCATACAGCCGACTGTGGCTCGTCAGACAGGCACGGCGAAGCTCGATCATCAGCTTGCCAGTGCGCCCGATGTCCGCCGTCGGCATCCTCGGAGGCGTGAGCCGTATTTTCGTCCAGTCCCCCGCGGAGGGGGCCGGGACCTCACCGAGCTGGATGCCCATGGCGATGACGTACGCCCACAGCCGACGCACCATCGGCGCCAGATGATTGACATGGTGGTCCATAATCGCCCGGGCCGCCATCTCCAGGATAATCCGCGCGTAGGCTCCTCCCGGATCATCCAGATAAAAAAGGAGCTGCGGTGGAAAATTCAGGCCGATCGCGCATTCCCTCAGCAGCGATTTTTTGAACTCCTCCCCATTCGGGTGCGGGCGGTCGTCATGCACCACATCAAACGGGGCGGTCGACATCATCCCTCCCTCGACCGCTTCCTCGAATTTCATTTTGACTTCCGGCTCTGCGGTCGATGCCGTACTCGCCGCCGGCGGATCCCACGGTGCCTGCTGGAGCGGAGCCCCCACCCCTAGATTAAATGCCGGCCCACCCGCATTGGCATCACCCCGCCGCGTCAGCCCGATCAGGCTGGCGACTTTGATCATTTGTTTCTGGAAGCTTTTCGTCTCGATGATGTCGTGAAAATCATTCAGCGCATGGGCCAGCGCCGGCACTCCACGCCGGCTGGCGAACGTCCGCTGCGTCGTGTGGTGGATCACCGTGGCCGCCGGCAGGATGCGATAGATCGTTTCGTTTTTCAGGCCCCGCTCCGCAAACGAATACTCGAGCGGGAACCGCGTCCGCGGATCGCACCGCACGCCATCGATCCACTCTGGTGCCGGCTGTTTTGGGCCGGCCTCCATGCACAGTCCCTCATAGCCCATCACCCGCGCGTGCCCGCTCTGGCTCCGCGTCAGCACCGTCGCCATGTCCCCATCGACCATCCGACGATACGTCGTCATCACCTGATAGGTATTCAGCGTCAATCGACCGCCGGCATCAAACGTGAGCGGAGAATTGGTGACCCGGTTAAAATACGCCTCTGCCAGGTCATTCCAGGCCGCGTCACGACTTGCCGCCTGGGGTTTCAGGCTGCCAATCAGACACGCGAGATTCCAGAGGGCCGCACCCGGGCCGTAGTTTTCCGCCAGCAACCGGCTTTTCAGGGCCAGAATTGTCCGCTCCGGCCCCAGGAGCTGGTCCTCCGTCCTCACGCTCGGCAAAATCAACCGCCCACGGGCATCGCTCGGTTGGGCGCCGAAATAGCTGCTGCCCCAATATCCATTGGACGCCGCTCCTCCTGCCGCCGCCTGCAGAGTCGCCGGCCGCCGTACGGCATCAATGATCAATCTCGGGTCTCCCATACACTGGGGTGCGGGTCAAAAACTCACGGCGCAGAAATCAACCGGCGCGAGAAACGCACCGCATGCCCCAACGGAGAGCGCAGGCTGATCGGATCCGTCGCGCCCCCACCAGCCGCGCGCCCAGCCAACACCTGATTTGCCAGCCTCAGCACCAAATCCGCGCTCTGTTTATCCCACGTCGCCGTCTGGCTGAGGCCGGAAATACTCGATGTGTGGCCGTAGACCACCTCGCGCGCTTGGTCTCGGATGGTCAGCAACTCAGCCTCTGACCGCACGGCCAGATCCCCCAGGATGGTGTCCTCGTTAATCACACCAACTACGCTGGGTCAATACGGTTGCTCATCACTGACGGGATCCCCCTCAGCCTGACGGGCGGCTGGCGCCTTCCGATCGCGTGAATAAACTCGGCACATCACCGCATCATCCCCTGGGATCAGGATGCCCGCTCGGCTGATTAGAGTGAGCAGCGACTGATTGAGGATCTCCGCATTTATTTTGACCATAAGCGTCTCCCCACCAGCATCCCACGTGGTTTTCATTACCACCCCGATATTCCGGTGCCGGTGCTTTTTTTTCTTCTCCCCTCCCTCCATCACCTCATAAGTGCCCACCGCCATCGCCACATCCCCAATAATCTCAGTATGATTCGCCATAGTGCTTACACATCTCAATCAAAGCGCCTAACCATGCGATGCAGTGCGCGCATGCCCGCTCACGGTTTGTCTGTTGGTTGGCTCAGTGACGGGCATTCGTCACTGATCTTGGCGTTAATTTGAGACAAGATATTCCATGCGAGCGCTGCCACTGCTGGAACTTGCCCGTTGCCGATACAGCGCAGTCGGTCCACCCGAGCGGCCACCCCATGAGCCACTCGACCCACGTCGGGTTCAGACTCCCACCACTCCACTCTGATAGGCTCATTCCGTGGCTCCGTCCCCTTTCCTTCTGCGTTTTTCCTTTCCCGCTCCTCCAATCGCGGGCTGTGGGAGTCGGTGCCGACAATCCAGATTCTGTCCCGCTTGTGAGGTGCCCCGCATCGTCCGCAACCGGAGTTTGCCATAACTTCACCGCCGTTTGAAGGCCGCATGTCGAGTATTTTGCCATCCGTCGCTTCCCCGCTTCCAACCCTTCCGGGTTCGAATCCCGGGCATCGGGCGTCGGCCAATTCCTCGCCGCCATTTGTAAGCCCGGCCGCCCGCTGGAGTCCCGCGCATTGGGCCCGCCGTTGCTCCCGAGGGTTGAGAGTGGAGTCGGTAGCCACGATCCAGATTCTGTCCCGCTTGTGAGGTGCACCGGCATGGTGCGCTCCCACGACTCCCCATCTCGCATTATACCCCAGCGAGGCCAAGTCGCCGAGAACTCGACCAAGCCCCCGAGAAGTGAGCACTGGCGAGTTTTCCACGAACGAGAAGCGGGGTCGAACTTCACCGATGATTCGTGCCATTTCCACCCACATTCCGGATCGCTCTCCGTCGATTCCGGCCCCCTTTCCGGCTGCGGAAATGTCCTGGCAGGGAAAGCCGCCAGACACCACGTCAACGCGGCCTCGCCATGGGTGTCCGTCGAATGTTCGTACATCATCCCAGATTGGGAACGGGGCGAGGCATCCGTCATTTTGCCGGGCGACCAGAACATCCCGTGCGTATGGGTCGCGCTCGACGGCGCAGACTGTCCGCCATCCGAGCAGTTTGCCGCCGAGAATTCCGCCTCCAGCGCCTGCGAAAAGTGCCAGCTCATTCATGCCTCCCTCCCAAAGATGAAGAAAATGAACAAGACATCGCATCCGGTGAGGATAGCGGCGGCGTTAGTTTGTGATTTTCGAGCTTCATTTTCGCTATCCTCACGGATGAATTTGGACGTTACGCAGAGAAATCGAGATGCACGCGATCCACACATCGAGCGTCTTATATCGTTCCATGATCGCTGCCTTGTATGTGCTCCCAAAGGTGCTGCCGTGTTGCCGTTGGAATTTCCAGATATTCCCATGCAGCCTATGCTTTTTACCGTAGCCCTTTGAGAGCGTGACGGCCCGGCCAATCCGGCAAGTTGCTTCGTTCCAGCGAGGACCGTAGATCCGGAGTTCCTCGGTCTTTTCGCCCCGCTCGAAAGCCTCATAGTAGCGCGTCACCAGCGGAACGAAGAGTGCCGAAAGCGGCGCACCCAATCCCCTCCCGTTTTCAGTTTGAGTTTCCATTTGATTCGATCCCTTCTTTTGCGGCCACACTCGCTCCCGGATGGGATAGGCGGCCTGGGACGTTCATCCCTTTGCCATCAAAGACCAGATTACACGAGACATTTTAAGCACATCGCCATAATCGTTTTTTTGTTTTGCTGGCACCACCCACTCACGCACCATACGTGAGTGACCTCGAATTTTTTTCACTTTATCCATCAGCCTTTCCGAAGTGATTTCCCTTAAAAATGCTTCGTCCAGATCATCCTCAATAATTGGTAGATAAATTCTAGGAAACTTTGACAGCCTTGGATCAGCAGGGTTTCCAGGATCTGCCGCTAGGATTCCGTGATACAGCTCAATCTTGAACCAGGGATCGTTGAACATGTGCAGCGGGATGTCAACTTGGCCATTTTGCGGATGGGCGGCAGTGGCATCAGTCAACCGGACCGCCTCCCCCTGCATCTGCTCACGCGAGCGCCCCTTCATTGGCACCAGATGCCACGCGCCTGTGTAGATCCATGACGGTCCGCGTCTGACCCACCTACCACCAGGCCGGGCCCCCCACGCGATACACAGCGGATACACATGATGCTCGAAACTCTCCTCAGCCTGAGCATCCACCCCGGCGCGGTAGCCGGAATCAATGGCCGCCCATTGAGCATAAAATTGTTTCGGACCATTTGCATCTCTATGGTCATTCGCAGGGGTGGGGGCAGGGGTGGGATTTTCCAGCGGCGGCGGGCCGGAATACGGGATCGGTGCCTCATAGATGTGCCTCAACTCCTGGGCCGATGCCGTCGCACCGTAGTCGATCACATACTCATTTCCGTTTTCCAAAAACGCCACGCGGGCCCATTTGAACAGTAGCGGTTGCTGATCGCTCGGACCTTTTTGACAATCAATCACCAGCACCAGCCTCCACGGCACCACCGGACATGTGCCTCGCCGGTACGCGCCGCAGTGCCGCCGCACGTGCTCCGTGCTCAGATCCACGGCCTCCTCATCGCTCTCCGGCTCGGCAAACCTGGAGCGCATCACCTGCACCAGATCGTGACGACTGCGCCCGCGAGCATCGATCACCTCCGCCGCCAACGTGCCCAGCAGGCTGTCTCCCATGAGCGCGCACGTATCGTTGTACCGCGCCGACCACCGGGTTGGCGGATTGTCACGCACGGTGGGGACCCAGTCGCCGGCACGCACAAGGGCGGATTTTTGCGCCACGCCCGCGCCCTCCAGAATCACGTGAGCGCACGTCGGACACTGTAGACCGGTTTCCGCTCTGACTCGGTCCAGATCTAGCGGCAGCTCCTCTGGCGTGTCCGTCAGGCCGAGCTCCGCCTGGGCATCGGGCGCCTGCCGCAGATGCTCGAAATGCAGATGATCTTTCCCAGGCGCGAAATCGATCGCGCACGAGGGGCATCTGATTCGGAACTCCCTCTGGTCACCTGATAGATACGCCTGGTGCTGTTTTGTCCCAGGCTGCGCATGCTCGCGACGGGTCGAATCGTATTTGCGCTGTGGGGCCGTGAGCGTGAACAACTTCGCGAATCCCGCCGAGCCCTTGAACCGCCCGCGCGCAGCAGATAACGGAGCCGTCGCCCCGCCCTCCAACTGGTCCGGGAACAGGTCGTACTCGTCCAGTACAATGATCGAGGCCTGTTTGTTTGCGAAAAACCCCTCTGTCGGTGACCCGAATTCTAGGATCGAGCCGTTCGGCAGCGTCAAGAACAGGGTCGATTGATCCGGGTCGTCGATCACCGTCTCGCCAAAAACCTGCCGCAGAAACGGCTGCAAAATGCTTTTGCTGACCTTCCTTATTTCTTGCAAGTTGTTGATACAGTACAACACCCGACATGGTCTATATCTGAGATGCCAGCACAGCCCGACGATAATCGCCGTCGAAAACTGAGCCGCACTGGATTTCATAATGTGGAGTTCCCGCGCCAGCGGGTCGGCCAAAAAATCAAATACCAGTTTGGTGTGAGGAGCTCTGGCGAGCCTCCAGGGTTGCCCCGCATGCTCGCGATTTTGGGCGGGCGTGATGCGCAGATTTTGCTCCGCCCACACCCAAATTGGCTCAGGCGGCGGCGGCTGATAAATCGACCGGAGCACCGGCAGCAGATGAGGCCAAATCTCGCTCATGCCACCAGCTCCACGGTTGATTTTGCGAGCAAGAGCGCGGGCAATGCGCGAAATAAATCGTCACAGATCCGATCCACTTGTGGCTCCCAAACATGCGCCGGAGGCACTGGATCAACGAGCAACCGCAGTGCCTTGAGCTCCCCCCTAATCACCTCAGGATGATGCGCGATCAGGCTCGCATATTCGCGCTCGACGACCAGCCTCGGGATCAAATCACCGCGCTGAATCGCGTTGCGGATCTGCCGCGTGTCCGCCGACCCCAGGCTCGTCGAGAGATTCAGCCAGGCCGGCCGCAGCGCGTCCGCCTCCGCCTGCAAATCCTGCGCCTCAAACCATTTGATCCGCTCGTACAGCCTCACCTCCTCCTCCAGCATACGGCGGTGCGTGGCATCAAATCCGATCTCCCCATCGATTTCGCTCGAGCCCCGAAGCCCCACCGGACGCCCCTCCCTCGCATGTCCGCTCCCCTCCGACCGCCCTATTTTCTGGGCGCGGGGCGCGGCCTCGACCGAGGGCACCACGCCGCCAGTCCGCGCCAGCGTACTGATGATTTTCGGACTGATCGCCTCCCCAGGAAATGCCCTGGCCCACCAGGCGATCATGTCCGCCGGCCGGCCGAGCGGCGCATTTTTACCGCGCCAGACATTGATCGTGCGCTTGCTCACGCCGTAAAAATCCGCCTGCTCCAAAACCGTCCCGATCGTCAACATCGTCGCACCAGATGGCACCGGAGATTCGCACTCCTCTACCGGATCCACACCATCAGCCTCAGCCTGTTTGAGGCGTCCATACTCCCGCGCCTCCGCCGAGTCCGGATTCAACCGCCCGCGTTTCGCGAGCGGCGACAGGATCTCCAGCCGCGCCAGGTGTCTCGCACTCATACCCATATCTGTTGCGCGCAGTCAAAGCGCAGCCCAAAAAAAACCAAAGCGCGCCCAAAAACCCTGGTGAAAAGGTAACCACCAG
>Ga0209702_10008994_pt1 | contig 11345 bp, 11 predicted proteins | sample FRY01_FD_187210 | JGI IMG/M metagenome (GOLD analysis project Ga0209702, IMG submission 187210) | Freshwater microbial communities from Lake Fryxell liftoff mats and glacier meltwater in Antarctica - FRY-01 (SPAdes) (version 2) | ecosystem: Environmental > Aquatic > Freshwater > Ice > Glacier... | reverse complement strand
CGGCGGCGGCTCAAGAATGGCGTCTTCCATTCGCTTGTCGATCTTCAGGCCGCGATCAATCGCTTCATCCGCGAGTACAACGCCAACGACCCAAAGCCTTTCGTCTGGAAAGCCGATCCTGATGAAATCATCGCAGCTCGAAACCGGGGGTTCCAAACGTTGGAATCAATCCACTAGAAGGCCGAGCATGTGCGGTGGCATGCGGAGCGGTTGGAGTGAGTCCCCGCGGGGAGGGGGGAAGTTTTACCTACTTAGCTGGAACACCGCATATTCGGCGCGCCAGTTTGCTCCGGTGGCGCTGATTTCGCGGTCTCCGGCGAAGAACCAGCTGCGGTCTGCGCTTACCTTCATATCGCGCAGTAATTCGCGGAAATCGGTTACGGTGACGTGGTGGATATTCTGCGTTTCGTACCAGCTGATCGGCAAGTGCCGCGTTACCGGCATCCGTCCGGTCATCAGCAAGGCGCGGCGCATCCGCCAGTGTGCGAAATTGGGGAAACTGACGAAGGCCTGACGCCCGACACGCAGCAATTGGTCCAGCATCAGATCGGGGCGCTCCGCCGTTTGCAGCGTCTGGCTGAGGATCGCGTAATCGAACCCGCCATCAGGATATTCGGACAGATCGCGGTCGGCGTCGCCCTGCACCACGGACAGGCCGCGCGCGACGCATTGTTCAACTTGCGCCGGATCAATCTCCAGCCCTCGCGCATCAACTTGCTTCTCATCCCGCAGCGCCGCCATCAGCACCCCGTCACCGCAGCCGATATCCAGCACCCGCGTGCCGGGATCAATATGGTCGGCGATCACGGCAAGATCGGGGCGGAGGTGAATTTGCTGGGCTTTGGTCATTCCAGAAACCCCTTGATTACCCGGTCGAGCGGCGCGACGTCTAACAAGAAGCTGTCATGGCCAAACGGCGCGGACAATTCGACGAAGCTGACCGGCGCGCCCGCTGCGTTGAGCGCGTGGACCACGTGGCGGGATTCGGCGGTGGGATACAGCCAGTCGCTGTCGAAACTGACCAGACAAAATCGGGCCGGGGTTCCGGCGAATGCTTTGCCCAACTGCCCGTCATGCTCCTCCGCCAGATCGAAGTAATCCATGGCGCGGGTGATATAGAGGTAGGAATTGGCGTCGAACCTGCGGGTGAAGCCGCTGCCCTGATAGCGCAGGTAGCTTTCGACCTGAAAGTCGGCATCGAAGCCGAAGCTTTTCGCACCGGCGGTGCCGTCGGCCTTGTCCTGCAGGCGGCGGCCGAATTTCTCGGTCAGCCCGGCTTCGCTGAGGTAGGTAATATGCGCCGCCATCCGGGCGACAGACAGACCCGCAAAGGGGCGCTGGTCATGGGCGTAATAGTTTCCCTCGGCCCATGCAGGATCGGCCATAATGGCTTGGCGGCCAACCTCGTGGAAAGCGATATTCTGCGCCGAATGCCGGGCGGTAGTGGCAATCGCGAGGATTCTGGCGGCACGGTCGGGGAAATTGGCGGCGAGGCTGAGCGCCTGCATCCCGCCCATCGATCCGCCGACAACCGCGTGCAGCCGCTCGATCCCTAGCCCGTCAAGCAAGGCGATCTGGCCGCGGACCATGTCGCGAATGGTAATGACCGGGAAGCGCATGGCGTAGGGCTTGCCATCCGGCGCGTTGGAGGCGGGGCCGGTGGAGCCCATGCAGCTACCGATCACATTAGCGCAGATGACGTGGAAACGGTCTGTGTCGATCGGCAATCCAGGGCCGACCATCCGTTCCCACCAGCCGGGTTTGCCAGTCACCGGATGGTCGCTGGCGAGGTATTGATCACCTGTCAGCGCATGGCACACCAGGATCGCATTGTCCTTCGCCGAAGACAGGGTACCATAGCTTTCATAGGCGATTGTCACACCCTCCAACGCCTCGCCGCTATCGAGCGGAAAGCTGGCCGGAAGCGTGAACGCGTGGGAGGCTTTTTGCACAGACATTGGCGGCGGGGCTTGGGGCAGGCAGGCTAACCTGTCAATTGTTGCAGCAATCAGGCTGTCATTGTGGGCGTAAAGCCGCTATTCGCGCCGCCGAGATGATAACACGCCCTACTCCTAAACCCTCGGCCAAACCGTGGATCGCCGACATCCACGCCTATGTCCCCGGCAAAGCGCATACCAGCGACGGCCGCGAACTGGTGAAATTGTCCGCGAACGAAAACCCGCTGGGCAGCAGCCTATCGGCGATTGCGGCAATGGCCCAGGTGCGGAAACCGTCCGATTATCCCGATCCGGACTCGCATGCTCTGCGGTCCGCCCTGGGTGAACTTTACGACATTGATCCTGCGCGGATCGTGTGCGGCACTGGATCGGGTGAATTACTGGGATTGGCGGCACAGGCCTATGCCGGGCCGGGCGATGAGATTGTCTATTCGCGCTATGGTTTCTCGCTGTATGAGATCGTAGCCAAGCGGTGCGGAGCGATGCCGGTGGTTGCGGCGGACAATGATTTTGGCACTGACATTGACCAATTGCTGAAGCTTGTCTCGGATCAAACGCGGGTAGTATTTGTGGCCAATCCGAACAATCCCACCGGCAGCTATCTTCCCGCCGCCGAGATTGCGCGGCTGCATGCGGGCCTGCCGTCAGACGTATTGCTGGTACTCGATCACGCATACGCCGAATATCTGACAGATGACGAGGATGACGGCGGACTGGCGCTGGCGGCGACCCATGAAAACGTGCTGGTCACCCGGACATTCTCGAAGATTTACGGGCTGGCGGGCGAGCGGATCGGCTGGGCCACCGGCGCGCCGAGCATCATCGCGGATCTCAACCGGATTCGCGGACCGTTCAATGTTACCAACCATGGCCAGGCGGCAGCTTTGGCGGCGGTCAGCGACCAGGAATTTGTTCGGTCATCCCGCGACCATAATGCGGCGGAATTGGCGCGGTTTGCCGATTTTGTCGAAGGACTTGGCAATTACGGCTTACGGCTCATCCCCAGCAAGGCGAATTTCCTGCTGATCCTGTTCGAGGGCGATGTGTCAGCCGAAATGGCGCTGACGGCCTTGGCTGATGCTGGCTATGCTGCGCGCTGGTTGCCCGGGCAGGGTTTGCCGCAGGGGCTGCGGATCACCATCGGCACAGCAGCGCAGATGGATGATGTAATGGCCACGCTGCGGAATTTGGTTGAGGGCGCGTAATGGCAATTACCAAAGTAGCGATAATCGGGCTGGGTTTGCTCGGTGGATCGATTGGCCTGGCCGCCAAGGAATTCCTTTCCGGCGTTACGACTACCGGCTTCGACATGGAGCCCGGCGTCCGTGTTAGGGCCGGTCAGCGCGGCCTTGTTGACAAGGTCTGCGGCGATGCGGCGGAAGCAGTGCATGACGCCGATCTGGTTATTTTCTGCGTACCGGTAGGCGCCATCCCCGATGCGGCGGCGCAGATCAAAGGCAGCCTGCCCGCCAATGCGATCATTTCCGACGTCGGTTCTTCCAAACAAACGGTGGGCGAGGCGCTGCGCTCCGCCCTGCCCGATCATACGATTATCCCTGCTCATCCGGTCGCGGGCACTGAACGCAGCGGACCGGAAGCCGGTTTCGCGACCTTGTTTCAGCATCGCTGGTGCATTTTGACACCCGAAGCCGATGCCCCGGCGCAGGCCTTGGATGATGTACGAAAATTCTGGGAGGGCATGGGCGCGCGGATCGAAGTTATGGATGCTGCCCACCATGATCTGGTGCTGGCGGTAACCAGCCATATTCCGCATCTGATCGCTTATACCATAGTCGGCACAGCCTCCGATCTGGAAGACGTGACCCGCAGCGAAGTGATCAAGTACTCCGCCGGCGGCTTCCGTGATTTCACCCGGATCGCAGCATCCGATCCAACCATGTGGCGCGATGTGTTTTTGCACAACCGCGGTGCAGTATTGGAAATGCTCGGCCGGTTTTCCAAGGATTTGGCTGAGATGCAGCAGGCTATCCAGTCAGGCAACGGGGATGCCTTGTTCGATTTATTCAGCCGCACCCGCGATATTCGTAATTCGATTATCGAAATGGGTCAGGACGATGCAAGGCCTGATTTCGGGCGTACCGATCACACAGATCAGACCGATCACACGGATCAAGAAAACGACGAAAGCTAACGAGACCGTTAGTTTAGAGCGTTGATCGCTGCGATTACCCGGGCCTCGATTTCAGCGCGAGGCAAGCCGGGCGGGATTTTCTCACCGAGCCGATAAGTGATTGTGCCGGGCCGCTTCCAGAATTGGTGATACAGCGGACCGCTGTTCACCGCGACTGGCACCACCGGCAAGCCGATCAACTTATACAGCCCGGCAAAACCCGCCTGCAACTTGCCCGCCTGGCCGTGCGGGGTGCGGGTACCCTCTGGATAGATCACCAGCGGCCGGCCGGCCTTGGAATACTCGCGCGCCGATGAGACCATTTTGCGCAAGGCCTTCGCTCCTTGGTCACGCTCGACGAATATCATCCCGTATGCCTTGGCCGCGCGGCCCCAGCCGGGGATGATCGACAGCTCATGCTTTGCGAAGGTCACCGGCGTATCATACATCGCCGGCGCATCGATCGCCTCAAAAAAACTCTCATGACGCACTGCATAAAACACTGGCTCAGTCGACAGTTCGCCTTCGATCTTGATGTCAATCCCGACAATCCGGCGCAGGCATGTTCGGTGGTATCGAGACCATGCCTCAACTGCCCGCCGCAATGGCCCAACGCCAAACGGAATCGCAAAAACCGATGCGCCCACATAGAACATGCCTCCGCCATAGAAGGCGATGTAAAACAGGATATTGCGCAGCGCCATCATCATGACTTCAGTCTTCCCACAGCCAAGACAGGCGGCTGGCCAGCAATTTATGATATTCCAGGAACAGCGTTTGCAGGCTGGGCTCAGACGGGGCGGCATCTTCAACAACACTGATACTGTCGGGCAAGACATGACGCAGTTCGCCGGAGGCCCGCCGCATATGCCAATCAGTGGTTACCAGCCGCACGGAACGATAATCGCTTTCAGCAATCCATTTGGCGATTTCTGCCGCATTTCCGCGCGTATCAACCGCCTCATATCCCAGCGTTATGCAGCATTCCATCGCTTTCATAGGGACCTTGAACTGGACTGCAAACTCGCGCGGCTTCACCTCCGGATCAACACCGCTAACCAACATATGGCCTGAACGCCCGGTAGCCATAATTTGCAGACCCCGCTCTATCCGTCCCGCTCCGCCTGTCGGCACCACAACCGCATCTGTTCGCACGCCTTCGGCGCCACCCCTTGCTGGCCCCGGCAGGTCAATGGCGAACCAGACAAAACCTAGCGCCCACACAATCAGCGCGCCTGCAAAAAACCGCCGGATCATAACATTCGCCTGAGCGCGCCAATGACAGTGAGGCGCGCCGTCAGCATTGCAATCATCACGCCTGCAACCGGAATAGCAGCGAGCATCAACCAATTTACCCACGACAAACCGCCGCCCGCCACCATCCCGGAATCAAGTCCCGCGAATTGCTGGCCCAGAAACAGCACTGCAGCCAAACCCAGCGCCAATCCGACTGTGCCGCCCAATGTCGCGTCAAAGCCGATCGAACGCTGGAATATCTGAGCGATCTGGCCATCAGTTCCGCCCAATAAATGGACCACTTCGATGGTGTTGCGATTGGTCCCTAGCGCACTGCGAGCAGCCAGCCAGACCGCAGCAGCGCTGGTGAAGCCAAGCAACACGACGAGCACTAACGCCAACCATTGTAGCGAAGAAATCGCAGAAAATACCGGCTTTAACCACGCAGATTGCGCATCGATTCGCGCCGCTGGTGCCTCATCGGCCAGCAAACGCCGCATCGAATCCAGCTGATCCTGCGTTGCATCGGTCCTCAGCCGCAAGTCTATCAATGCCGGGATCGGCACAGCTTCCTTATCCGCTCCCACCCCCAGCCACGGTTCCAGCAACCGTTCCAACTCTGCATCGGGTACCCGGCGAGCCGAAGCAACGGCGGGATGCTGGACCAGCAGAACCTCTGCCGCCTGCGCCTGACGGTCACGATCGATCGGTGATGCTTCGACGATCTGCACAGTCGCGCCGCCGGATAATTCACTGCGGGCGCCCTCTGCCAGATTGTTCAATGCCAAGCCACCCGCCGCAGCGATGACAGTCAGCGCCACCATGATCGCGATGACCCATGGCATTGGCCCGGCAAGCCGCGCCTGCGGGACCAATTGCGCAGCGCGGTTGCCGCGAAATGGCGAAAAGCCGCGTGATACTGAACGGCCTATGGTCGGCGGGCGCTTCAAAACTCGTTCCCTTCGTCGCCCAGCTGCGCGCCATCATCGCGGCTGGGTACTTCCCGCTTGGGCGGATATCGCAGCGCACCGGTGGGATCCGATAGCCGTCCCTTGTCCAGCCGCATGATCAGGGATTCAGGCACTTTTCTAAGCAAGTGTACATCGTGGGTTGCGACCACAACCGTGGTCCCAAGCCGGTTCAACGCTTCAAATAAGCGCAGCAATTTCAGCGCCATTTCGGGATCGACATTGCCGGTCGGCTCATCCGCCACCAGCATATCAGGCCGCCCGATAACTGCACGGGCAATTGCCACCCGCTGCTGTTCACCGCCAGACAAGGTGGCGGGATGTGCATCTTTGCGGTGGGTCAAGCCGACCCATTCGAGCATATCGGTTACGGGCTTGATCAAGTCAGCTTCCCGCACCCCTGAAACCCGCAGCGGCAAAGCAACATTGTCGAATGCGGAGAGATGGGACACCAGCCGGAAGTCCTGAAACACCACCCCTAACCGTCGGCGGAATGCAGGCAGGCGGGATCTGGGCAGAGTTATCACGTCGGTGCCGAACATCGAAATCATTCCGCGCGAAGGACGCTGCGCCAGGTACAGAAGCTTCAGCAACGAGGTCTTGCCCGCACCGCTGGCCCCGGTCAGAAAATAGAAGCTACCCGGGTGCAGGGTGAACGAAACGTCGCTCAAAACCTCGCGGTCGGTGCCGTAACGCAGCCCGACATTGTCGAAGGTAACCGTTTCCCCTTTAGCATTATTCATAACGATGTTCCGGGCCGCAGACCGAGCCGATATGCTCTGCACCCGGCGCGTCTCTAGTTTGGCAAATGAAACCATTGAAAGCGCAATTGACGCATAAGGCGGGAAAAACTGTCATGATGATCGCCCTATAGCTATGCTTCGGTGTGGAAAAAAGCCACAGTATTCCCCTGTATAGGCTTAGTGGCCTTGTTGCAGTTCAATTGCAGCCCTAAAGACTTTGGCAACCATGATTATTGCCTGCCCTGCTTGCGCAACGCGTTATGTAGTTCCTGACACGGCTGTTGGCGTCGAAGGACGGACAGTACGCTGCGCCAAATGTCGCCATAGCTGGTTTCAAGAAGGGCACGAGCTAACCCGGCCCGATCCGGCGGCAGAAATTGCAGCAGAAGCTGGGGAGCTAGTAGCGCCAACGACGGAAACTTCCGAGGCGGTTGATGATCGGGGTGATGCGCAAGACGGAGCTTCAGCCACGCCGACAGAGGCCGAGGCTCCTCCTCCTCAGGCAGAAACGCCGGTTCAGGCAGCCCCGGCCTCACCTTCATTCGCAGAAGAGCGCGATGCCGAGCCGGCTCCGTCACCAGCATCGATGAAGGAACGAGACGAGGAGCATTCGCAATTCGATTACGAGCCGCCATTCCGATCGCGCCGAAATCCACTCAAATTATGGACTGCTGCGGCTGCAGTTTTTGCTGTTGTTTCTTTCGGGACAATCGGTGCGGTTAGCTATTGGGGTCTACCTGAATGGGTCCCGTTTAACCGGCCCACCTTTGCGGTCAACGAACCGGATCTGGTGTTGGACTTTCCGCCGGGACAGCAAGATCGCCGTACATTGCCCAATGGCACCGAGTTCTTTGGCGCGGTCGGTTCAATTACCAATGTCGGCCGCGAAACCCTGGCGGTTCCCTCAATCCTGATTGTTATGCGCGATGAACGCGAAAAAATCGTCTATAGCTGGGTTGTCGCTCCGCCTCAGCCAAGCCTTGCCCCAGGGGAAAAGGCAACCGTGGTCGAAGCGGTGAAAGATGTTCCGCGTTCGGCCAAATTCGTCGAAATCGGTTGGAAACCTAACTAAATTCTACCCACACCGTACCGGAGATGTCGCGGCGTACCTGAGCCGGAGCCTTGCCGATTATTTCGCCCGACACTTCGCCATTAACAAACCGGATTTGCGTAGCCTCCATGATACGCGCAGTAGCGGTCGCTTGCACTGCTATGGATGGCCTTGAAATGGCTGGCTTCGGAGCTTCTGACGAGGCACCGGGTGCTGCTGTGGCAGCGGCGAACAGTAAGGATGCAGTCATGCTCATGCGGAAATGGTTTCCGCTTCATTTACTATATCTACAAGCAATCTGTTAAGCTGGTCCCGCAGCGGGACACTACCGCCCGAACTCACTAATGATGCCTCAAATCTCTCGCAGGCGAAAGCACTGCTTGCGGAGTGAACGGCCCTTTGCTAGTGGCCCCTTCCTACCCCGCAGGGACGCGTTAGCGCACCCTGGCTTTAGTGCGGTCGTGGCGGAACTGGTAGACGCGCAACGTTGAGGTCGTTGTGGCCGAAAGGCCGTGGAAGTTCGAGTCTTCTCGACCGCACCAGTGATAAGTAATTGTTTTAGAATGATTTTATTTCTCGGGGGCAGGGCAAATTTCTCCCGATATTACGGGGCTTTGGCTCCGATGCTTGCGGCGCGCTTGGAGGCAATAGCGTCTACGCCTTCAGCTCCGGGTGCGTAACTCACCCCCGCGTCTCCACCCTCAAAAAACCTGACCCCAGTTGCGATGCTGCCGTGCTGTGCATCTGTTGCGCCTGTGATGTAAGGAAATGTCCACCAACAGAAGAGGGGCTCCCTGGATCCCCTCTAGCGCTAGATTGACCAAATCGCGCTAGGCGAGCCCGAGCTGCCTTCGCTGCTCTGACCAGTCGAGCGGGAGCTGGTTCTTCATGAGCGTCTTGCGTTTAAGCGACGGTGGTTGCCGCCCTTCCATAATGGCGGTGACAACATCAGGGGCGAGATAACTGATTCGGATCATGTCGGCGAGATTGCCGCGACATTTTCCCAGGCGTTCAGCAATCTGAACCAGCGATCCGGATTGTTCGAGCACCGCCTTGCGAACCGCATGAGCCTCGGCGATCAGCCCGATCAAACGATGGTCCTTGTTAGCCGTTACCGGTTCTGGTCCAGGAAACACCAGCTTGATGACTTGGCCGCGCCGCAGACGCTCCACTGGGAAGCTAAGCAGATGGGGGCCGGCGGCCTCAGGGGCCCACTCCGCCATGCGAACCGCGATGTCGATATGGTCGTCATACAAATCGATCCGGCCGATCTGCTGTTGCAGGACCAGACGCTGCTCCTCGGCGATACCGCCTGACAGGGTATTTGCTGCAGCGGCCGCGCGTCGGAGGATACTCTCGATCTCGCCAGCGTCTTGGCCTCCAGTTGCGGCATGGATGGCGCTGTCATCAGCCAGAAACCGTTGCAGCTGATCAAGCACCATCTGTTCGAGATCATGTGCCGGAACCCGCCATACCGGCTCGGTTCGGTCGAGCCGTTGCTGTTCATGGGTGACGTAGTACCGGTAACGCTTTCCCTGCTTGTTTGCATGGGTGGGCGACATGCGGCGGCCCAGACCGTCGTAAAGCACGCCGGTGAGCAGACTGGCGCTGCGCGACCGCACCGCCTTGTTGCCAGCATGATCGCGGATAGCGAGCCGGGCCTGAACTGCGGCCCACAGTTCCTCCGGGACAATGGGTTCGTGCTCCCCGGGATAGCTCGCACCCTTATGGACGATCTCACCGCGGTAGGTAGGGTTCTTCAGGAGATGCAGGACTCCGCCACGCGCGAAGGAGATCCCGCCGCGATGCGGACCACTGGTGCGGATCTGGATCTTGGTCCGCCGGCCTTCAGCGCCAAGTGCTGCAACCAGTTCGCGAACCGAGCCAAGTTCGAGATATCGCTCGAAGATGTGACGGACCGTCTCGGCCTCGCCCTGATTGATCAAGAGCTTCCGCTCATGAACATCATAGCCGAGCGGCACAGGTCCGCCCATCCACAAGCCCTTCTTCTTCGATGCCGCGATCTTGTCGCGGATCCGTTCACCGGTCACCTCGCGTTCGAACTGGGCGAACGACAGCAGGACGTTCAAGGTCAGGCGGCCCATGCTGGTGGTAGTGTTGAACGCTTGGGTAATGCTGACGAATGACGCTCTGTTCGCATCGAGCACGTCGACGATCTTGGCAAAATCGGAAAGCGCCCTGGTCAGCCGGTCGACCTTGTACACGACTATGACATCTACCTTCCCAGCCTCGACCTCGGTTAACAACTGTTTGAGGCCCGGACGATCCATGTTGCCGCCCGAGAATCCGCCGTCGTCATAGTATTCAGGTACTAGCACCCAGCCTTCGTGGCGCTGGCTCAGGATGTAGGCAGCGCAGGCCTCACGCTGGGCATCAAGGCTGTTGAACTCCTGCTCAAGTCCGTCTTCGGTGGATTTGCGAGTGTATATTGCGCAGCGCAGCACCCTCTTCCCGCGAGGTTCATCCTTACGCATTGCGGGCTGCCCTAGCGTTCGCGGGATCCCTGAGACCGAAGAAGCGTGGGCCCGACCACTTGGCTCCTGTGATGGCCTTGGCAATGCTGCTGAGCGATCTGAAAATTTGATCATTGAACACAAAACCATCACCGGTCACCAGCACGCTGTAGGTTTCGCCATTCCAGCTGCGCACCAGCTTGGTCCCTGGCCTCAATCTAGCAGCAATCGGAGTGGTCGAATGACCTCCCTGACCCGCTACTCGGGCCAGTTCTCGCTCCTGCCCCGGCGCAAGGCCGCCGTATCGCTTTTCCTGTAAGGTAGCTTTGCCAGACGGCAAGATTGTAACCCGACCACCGGATTACGACCCACCAGTATCGTAATCCTCACACCATAATTACCGAACATGGCTAGTCGCCATAAAATCGGCATTTTCGATATTGTGCCCCATCCCGAGACAGAGATCGAACTTTTGATTCAATTTTGAGTGGATACAGATCAGCTTTGAAGAAGGTTGAGGAACGTCAACATCGAGAGAGCATGTGTACGACAAAACTTCACCCAGCGGAGAATAACAACCAGAAATTAAAGGGCGGTAGGTTAGTTAGTGTCTGTGCCGAAATTAAGTTGAGTGGTATCAGCTGGTTATCTTGACGGCAGCCCGGATCGCTGATTCTGCGGTTTTGCAACAAACCAAAGGATAATAGCGATGTGGACAGATACCACTCGCGCGCATCATGCGCGCAAGGGGCTGGCTTTGCCAAGTGATTTGACGGACGGCGAG
>Ga0209702_10008993_pt1 | contig 11346 bp, 5 predicted proteins | sample FRY01_FD_187210 | JGI IMG/M metagenome (GOLD analysis project Ga0209702, IMG submission 187210) | Freshwater microbial communities from Lake Fryxell liftoff mats and glacier meltwater in Antarctica - FRY-01 (SPAdes) (version 2) | ecosystem: Environmental > Aquatic > Freshwater > Ice > Glacier... | reverse complement strand
AAGCCTCGAGCTCGAGGCGCTCTGCTGAGGAAAGAAAGCCGGGGCGGATCATGGGCATAACTGAATCGATCTCAACCCAGCCGTCAAGTCATCAAATCCGGCTTCCGCAGGACTCGGAGTATAGCACCAAAACTGTTGCCCTCGGGCTGATCGCGGGCCTGACCGCCCTGCCCGCCTTTGCTGAGACCGCCCCGAAACCCGGCAGCCATGATGCCCGCGTGACCTATGCCACCTATCAAGAGGGACAGGTCTACCGGATCAATACGCGGCTCCGGAACGTCACCCTTGTTGAACTGGGGATCGGCGAGCAAATCCAGTCTATCGCCATCGGGGATCTGGAAAGCTTCAAGATCGACAAGCTGGAACGCGCAAACCTCTTCATCATCAAGCCGGTGGTGGCTGGCGCCACGACCAACCTGACGGTCGAGACACAGCGCAACATCTACTTCCTGCAAGTCACCGAAGGCGGTAAGGGCAGCCCGAACTATTCGGTGAAATTTACAGTGCCGGGCGCCGCCCGCAGCGGGGCCGCCATCGCGGAAATCCCACCGTCCTTGCCCACGACCTACAAGATCATGAAGAAAGGCACCGCCCTGCCCGTCTTCACGCCGATCTCGATCTCGGACGATGGGCGCAAGACCACCTTCCTGATCCCGCCCGGCGCCCCGATGCCGACGATTTTCCGCGCTGATGCCAAGGGGCAGGAATACTCTGTCAACTCTTCCGTGCGCGGAACGACAATCACGGTCAGCACCCGGTCGGAACGCTGGGTGCTGCGCTATGGCGAAGACTACGTCTGCGTCACGGCAGAACCGGGGGTGGGCCAATGAGCGAAGACGCCCAAGCCAACAAGATCACCGCCCGCATGGAGCGGATGAAGGTCTCCGAGTCGCCAAAGCGTCGCAAAGGTATAAACCCTTACGCCCTTTCCGCCGTGACAGCCGTCGCCGGCGTTGGCATCGGCGCTTGGCTGGTGCTGGCCGCCCCCAATGCTGCTGCGCCAGCACCCGCTTTGGATACCGCCTCGGTCAGTGACTTCCAGGGAGATGGCACAGGAACGGACGGGTTCACACTGACACGGGCCAAACCGCAGATTGTACCGCCGGCGCCAGACCGAAGCGAAGAAGAACGGCTGCAAGCTGAAGTCGATGGCTTGAACGCCCAGATTGCAGATTTGAAGGCCAATCCGATTAGCGTGACGGACGAAGCAGCCCTTCAGGCGTTAAAGGCGCAAGTCGATGCGCTTGATGCCGATGGCCGCGCCCGTGCAGCGGCCTTGTCAGATCTCGAGCGTGAGAACATTCGGCTGCAGACCGAACTCGACACCCAGGCTTTGATCACAGGCGATCCCCAAGCAGAGGCGGCGCGCGCCCGCGAGGAGGATCTGGCCCGTCAGCGCCAGGAGGCAGAGGCGGTGAGGCAGTCTCAGATCCATTCCGATATGGTGGCCCTGCGGTCGAGCACGGATATGGGTGGCGCTGCCGGGGCCGCTGCCCCCGGTGCTGCCGCCCCAGGCGACGAGGCCTTTCGCCGGGCTGGAGCCAAGGCCGCCGAGGTTCGTCAGGCCGAAGTCATTGCCAATCCGGCCAATACCGTGATGCAGGGCACGCTGATCGAGGCGGCCCTGGAGACTGCAGTCAGCACGGATCTCGCCGGCAATGTCGCGGCCATCGTCAGCCATGATGTCTGGTCGTTTGATATGAGCCGGGTCCTCATCCCGCGCGGCTCGCGTCTCTTTGGGCGTTACGAGTCTGACGTCTCCCCCGGTCAGCGTCGGGTGCTGATCGCCTGGGACCGGTTGGTCACCACCGATGGTCAATCGGTAACCCTTGCCGCCTATGGCACCGACCGGATCGGACGCTCCGGCCTGCCAGGAACCGTGCGCAATCACTTCTTGCAGCGCTTTGGCACCGCGGCCCTGATCTCTGTGATTGGCGCAGTCCCGGACATCGCCGCCGCGAAATACGCGGGTAGCGAGGTCGCCTCAGATACGGCCGAAAATGTTGGCAACGATCTCGGCGAAGCGGTCAACACCGTGATGGCTGACTACCTTCGCATCCCGCCAACCATCAGCGTCACCCAAGGGGCCATCGTGATGGTCCGGGTTGATGCCGACATCGAGTTCTATTGATGAGCTACCTCGACACCTATCTCGGGCAGCTCGATGCGGGCCTCTCGGACCCTGCAGTGATGGAACTGGCGATCAACGCTGATGGCAGCATCTGGGTCGAACGCGCAGGGCAGATTCACATGACCCCAAGCGGTCTGCCCGCCCTGCCCGCACGGTCGGTGCGCGATTTGGCATCGCAGATCGCGAACTCGACCTCCAACACCTTTACGGAAGCCGCGCCCCTGGTCTCGGCGGCCGTGGCTTACCGCGAACTGATGCTGCGTTGCCAAGTGGTGGGCTCGCCTGCCGTGGCAAGTGGCACGGTGATCGGAATCCGGATTTTCCGCTCCCGGCACGGCGATATGCGGCGAGCGGCGCGGACGTTTCATTTCTTGCGCGGGCAGGAAAGTTCGCTGGAAGAAGAACGCCGCGCAATGGTGGCGGATATTCGTGCGGGGTCCGAAGGCACAGATGTCGACGCCTTCCTTGGCAAGCTGGTCTCCGAGCGGCTGAATGTCATCGTCTCCGGCGGCACCTCGACCGGCAAGACCGAACTCGGCCGTAAGCTGTTGGAAATGGTTGCCTATGACGAACGGATCGTCACGATTGAGGATTCCCTCGAACTCCTTCCCGGCCAGCCCAATACCGTCAGCCTGATCGCGCAGCGTGATGAAGCCTCGCCACGATCAGCCGCGAAACTGTTGCAGGCCACACTGCGGCTGCGGCCAGACCGGATCATCCTTGGTGAGCTGCGTGGCTCGGAAGCCTCAACCTTTCTCGATGCAATCAACACTGGACATTCGGGGTCCTTCACGACCCTGCACGCCCATTCGGCGCGCAAGGCAATGGACCGGCTGGCGCTTCTCGTCATGGCCCAAGGCACCAAGCTCAGTTTTGGCGAGGTCATCCGATACCTTCAGACCTCGATCGACGTGATCCTGCAGATGGGCCGCGTCGGCGACCAGCGCGGCATCATGGAGATGTATTTCCCCGGGCTGGACGACTGATCCCGCCGCCCACCTCCCCAAAATTCCACCTTTCTGCCCGCAGGTTGCCCAATGGAAAACGATATCGATCCGGTCACGGACCGCCCTAAATCCGAACGCGCAGACGCAGGACTCGCCGGGTCCGAGCGCCCGAAGGAGTATTTCTCGGTCCGTCTGACCATCTCGGGGGCGGCGCAGGAGTTCGAGGATCCCCGGCAAGCTGGGGAAGCGTTTTTCCGCGCCGATCCGGTCGAGCGGCCGTCAGTCGCCCATATCGACGGCAATACCGCCCGCACCATGGCCAGGACAGAAATCCACGGGGTGCATGAGACCGGCGAGACCCGATACTTCAAATCGCTGCCGGATTCGCATGCGCCCGATGCCGAATTTCGCGCAGGGTTTTTGAACGGGATGGAAGTCTCGCTGACCGAACGCCTAAGCAAGGTCGAATGGGGCAAGGACGGTCCAGCGGAGGTTGAGCGGATGGATGCAGGCCTGAGAGACGATCTTGAAGTCTTCGCCCGCAGAGAGCCGGAAAAGGCCGCAGCCCTCTGGGCAGATCATAGCAATGAAGCGGCGCCGGGGCCCGAATTGCGGGCGGCGCTGCAATCCCGGGACGCAGATGCCGATCAACAGATGGCAGCGTCCTACGCCGCCCTTGCGGAAAAACCCCCCATCGCCGCCGGTGAGTGGGTCGCAACCGACACAAATGTCGAACTGCGCCCCGTCGCGGTCGCCACCGAAAGGGGCGTACACACCGGCTATGAGGCCGTTTTACCCGAGGGCGAAAATGTTATCACCCACTCGGAACGCACCTTTCCCAATTCTCGTGAAGCCCTGCGCCATGCCTTTGATTTCTACGAAGGGGCCGAGGAAGGCCTCGAGCTGGCGGTAAAGCGCGCGGCGGAAATTGACCGCGAGTTGGTGGAACAACCCGACCGCAGGCCGGAAGGTCTTGTCCTGGAACACCGGACGCAGCCCGAGTTTGCCACCCCTGAGGCAGCAATCTATGCGGGCGAAGAGGCGCAACTGGTCTTGACCCTTGGTCGCGACAATGAAGACACCCGCGATCTGGCCGAGCGGCTGGTCGCCGATCCGGAATTCCGCAAGCTGGTGGCCGAGCACATCCCCGACGCCGGGACCACGCTTGGCACCGGCCGGTTTGTCGATGGCGAAAGTTCCAGCGGCTTTTTGCCCGATGAACTCTTGGCCATCACCTCCTATGCCCGCGATGGTGGCGCTGAGGTTCTGGCCAAGTTTCCAGATGAGGGGTTACTCAGTGAAGCCTCGGCCAAGCATCTCACGCACAGTCCTGTCTTGGCGGCCTACGCCGAAGCTGAGCAGCAACGCAGCGATTTTGCCTCCGACCCGGCACGAGCGATCTCTGCTTGGGTGGCCCAATCAAGCGCCCAAATCGACAGATTGCCGTCGGATCGACAGGACGTCCTGCGATCCGAAATGCAGGGCATCGCCAAAGAGGCGGCAGCAGCCTTTGGGCTGGAGCGCGACCCGGGGGAGCGTGAGGCCCCTCCCCGTTCGACGCTTTACGGCACATCTATCAGGGCGACGTCTTTGGAAGTCGGTGGCACCGTGACCGAAGTCGAAAACCGTGCAGGCGAAAGTCTTCAACTTGCCCTGAGACTGACGGCCGGCAATATCGGGATTGATTCTGAGAAGATCAGGCAACGTCTGGAAACCGGGGCAGTGAATGCCCGTGAGGAAGAGGCTTGGGTCAAATCCGATATTGCTGAAGTGGCCGAGCGCCACGGCTTCGATCTTGGCAGCGCGCAAGGCCGCAGTTCTGCCGCCGACCGAGTGGATCGTTTCTATGAACGGGCCGCCGAACTGATCCAGTCAGCCCGCACGATTGAGGTGGCGCGGGGTCCCGACCCGTTGGTCGAAGCTTTGGGCAAATTGGCAAAGGTTCACGCCCCGCAAGGCACCGTCGCCTTTCGGAATGAGGATCAGGCGCGGGATTTCGCCGAAGAGATGAAGGAGCGCTACGGGGCATCCGTTTTGAAAGAGATCGCCGCAGGGCGCACCGAGGCCCTTGCCAGGGATGTGCCCGACCCAAGCGCACGGGCTGCGATGGCGGCGGCAGTCGTGTCGGCAGCAAAGGAACATCCGTCACTAGGCATCAGTGCGCATGAGGCGGACGCCGCAGAACGCCGGATGGTGGCGGAAGCGGCCCCGCGACCGCCGGAACACGTGCGGGCGCATGCCCAGGTTCGTGCCCATGGCAACGACCGGGAGTTTTGATCATGCAACGCATTGCTCTGCTGCTGCCCCTTGGCCTCACCTGCGGCTTGCTGGTCGGCCTGATTGCCGGGGGGCTGGTTCTGAACCTCATCCTTGGCCGCGATCCGAACGCGACTGGCATTTTCGTGCTGATCGCGGAATTCCCGGGCTTTGCTCGGCTATCGTCGGTGCCTTGGGTTCTGCCCTGGCAGATCGTCGGCGCATCGACCGTGATTTTCGCGATTGCCGCCGTCGCCCTGACCTTCCGACAACAGCTGACCGAATATGGCCAGGCCAAATTTCAGGCGAAGCCTGAGATGAAAGCCAACGGCCTTCTCCAGCCTCTGGGCGCAGGAATGGTCTTCGGAAAGTTGGCGGCACCGACAAAGACGGGGCGCTACGTCAGTGCTACCTTCCAGAAATTCCCGCATTGCCTCGTGGTCGCCCCGACCCGGGCCGGTAAAGGCGTGGGCTATGTCATCCCGAACACTCTCCTCTTCAACGGCAGCATTGTCGTCCTCGACGTGAAAGGCGAAATCTTTGAGGCAACCTCACGCCACAGGCAGGCAGAGGGCGATGCGGTCTATCGCTTCTCGCCCTTCGACTTTGAACATCCGACCCATCGTTACAACCCGCTCGAGCGCGTCGCGAGAATTGCAAATATGGAACAACGTTACACCAAACTTGCCAAGATCTCGGACTATTTCTTGACGGTTTCCGACAAAGGCACCGCTGGGGACTTTCTGACCGAGGGCCGTGAGCTGTTCGTGGCAGGAGGGCTGCTTGCGATTGAAAGGTGCAAGCCCACCATCGGCGAGATCAGCCGTATCCTCTTTGGCCGGGGTGCGACGCAAACTGTCTACGGCGAGCATGCCGAGGAGGTGAAACACCCAAACGCCGCCCAGACCTTTCGCAAATTCGCGGGCTATTCCGACCGCACGCTGTCCTCGCACGCCTCGGTCCTTGGTGGCGCGGGCATGACCCTTTGGAACAACCCGGCGGTCGACCGCGCGACCTCTGGCAACGACTTTTCCTTCGCCGATCTGCGCAAGCGGCCGATGTCGATCTATGTCGTCGTCAACGCCGATGACATTCGCACCCTGTCGCCCTTGGTACGCCTCTTCTTTGGCGAGTTGATCGCCACCATGCGCTCCACCCTCCCCGATCCGAAGACCGAGCCCTGGCCGGTCATGATCATGCTCGACGAATTCGATCAGCTTGGGCCGATGCCCATCGTCGAACAGGCCCTGAAACAACTTGCCGGTCACGGCGCGCGGGTGTCGATCATCACCCAGTCGATCCCCGGGCTCGACAACATCTATGGCGAAAACGTCCGGCTGTCGCTCGAGTCTGCAGCTGGCATGAAGCTCTACCTCGCAGCCAACGACAAGAAGACGGCGGGAGAAATTTCGGAGGCTTTGGGCAAGACCACCAAGCTTTTGGTTTCGGACAGCGTGTCGAGGGATCGGGATTTCATGCAGCGCCGTTCGGTCAGTCGGCGGATGGAAGAGCGGCCGCTGTTGATGCCAGACGAGGTGCGGCGGTTGAACCCCGATCTGGCCATCCTCATCCCGGAACGGCAGAACTCGCTGTTGGTTCACCGGATTGTCTATTTCCGGGACCCGACGTTTAGGAAGCTGTTTGAGGCCCAGAAAGGTGCCCTGCCCTATCCGCCCAAGGAAGTGGCCGAAGTGCGGGTGCTGACCGAACGGATGGAGGCTCTGGAACGGCGTTTGGCAGACAGGATGGTGGTGGATTTCGTGCGCCCTGAGAAGGCGAAGGCGGCAGCACCGGTTGAGCCAGAGCCGAAACTGGCTGCTGAAATCGTGGTGCGGATGGAACATGTTCCAGAGGTGACACCGTCGGCAAGCGATGCTGAAGGACCACTGACAAAGGCGGAGCCTGAGGTTACCGCAGAGCCCGAAGTCCATCTTGACATGTTAAAGCCACCGATAACGATCTCGGTCTCGCGAATGAATCGGTTCACGCAGAAAGTCAGCGACCTCCAAGTTTAGGCTTCCAAGTCAGCCCTTTGCCATCAGCCAGCCTTGGCGATCTGCCGCGTCAAAATCGGTGGGGCAATGCCGCCGATGCGGACAAAACCGCCGTAGGTTCATGGCATGCATCTTGTAATTTACCAAATGTCCGCCTGCGGTTTGGGCAGGAGCAATGCAGCCGTAACCGCAGCAAGCCCGCACCAAGAAAGTCAGGTAGGTAGCCCATGCGAAACAAAATCATCCCCAATCTGAGCGGCATACGCGAACGGCCCCTTTCCACCCCTTACGTTGGTTGAAGGCCAGCCTTCTCGACGGCTCGTCTTCAACACCGCCTCCATCACCCGCCCCGGGCCAAGGGCCGAAACAATTCCCCGATGATATCCATATCCAGCCCTATAGGGTCGGCTGATCCGCCGTCGAAAAGGGCATCGGAGAGGGCTTGTTTGCGGGCCTGCAGGGTGATGATGGCCTCTTCGACGGTGCCTTCCGCTACAAGGCGGTAAACGAAGACGGCTTTGGTCTGGCCGATGCGGTGGGCGCGGTCCATGGCTTGGCGCTCGACGGCGGGGTTCCACCAGGGATCGTAAAGGATGACGGTGTCGGCTTCGGTGAGGGTCAGACCGACACCGCCGGCTTTCAGGCTGATCAGGAAGATTTGCGCCGATCCGGCCTGAAACCGGGTCACTGCGCCATCGCGCTCCACGGTGTCGCCGGTCAGCCACTCATAGGACCAGCCGCGTGAGGTGACATCGGTTTCGATCAAGCGCAGCATTTGCACGAATTGTGAGAAGACCAGAACCTTGCGACCCTCCTGAACCAGCGATTCCAGCATGTCCATCAAGCGAGCACGCTTGGCACTTTCCTCAAGACGGACCCCGTCTTTCAGCAACAAGGGATCGCAGCAGGCCTGCCGCATTTTCAACAGCGCGTCCAGAATGGTGATCTGTGAGCCTTGAAGCCCGCGCGCAGCTATGGCCTCCCGGACTCGGGCATCCATTGCCATGCGGACGGTTTCATAAAGTGCGCGCTGTTTGGCGCCCAGCGGGATCAATTCGGTGATCTCGGTCTTTGCGGGCAGATCAAGTGCCACCTGATCCTTGGTACGACGCAGAATGAAGGGTTGGATGCGGCGGTTGAGCCGCGCTTGTGCTTGGGTGTCACCTTCTTTTTCAATGGGCAGCAGAACCTGTGCGCGAAAACTTTTGCGGTCACCCAGAAGGCCCGGCACCAACCAATCGAACAGCGCCCACAGGTCGGTCAACGTGTTCTCCATCGGCGTGCCGGTCAGGGCCAAGCGCATTCGGGCGCGTATATCGCGGATGCGCTTAGCAGCGGTAGAGGCCGGGTTTTTGACCGCTTGCGCTTCGTCCAGAATAGCAAGCTCCCAGTCGCGGGTGAGCAAGATGTCATGATCGCGGTGCAAGAGCGGGTAGGTGGAGATCACAAGATGAGCGGCGTCGATCCGATCGAACAAGGACTTGCGGGATTGACCTTGTAAGACCACCACCTTGAGGTCGGGCACAAATTGTTCGGCCTGACGCGCCCAGGCCCGAGCCAGACTGGTGGGCACGATCAGCAGGCTTGGCCGCGGGGCACCGTCCTGCAGGTGGCATTTCGCAAGCAGGGCAAGGGCTTGCAACGTTTTGCCCAGGCCCATGTCATCGGCCAGCAGGCCGCCAAAGCCGGTGTCAGACAAAGCGGAAAGCCAGCCATAGCCGGTGCTTTGATAGGGCCGCAGGACGGCGTTCACGGTAGGCGGTAGAGGTATGGCATCCGGGGATTTCAGGGCATTGAGGCGTCGGCCAAGGTCAAGGAGTTCCGCACCGCCTTCAAACGGAATGCCGCAACCCGCCAAAGCCTCGGCCAGATCCGAGACTTGGCCAGCTTCGCCGGGATGGATCTTGGTCAAAAGGCCAAGGCTGCGCAGCAGGACTCGCAAGAGGTCGGTCATTTGCCGCAGATCTACCTGCACGTGCCGCCCGTCGCGCAAGGGCAGATAGCAGGGCGTCTGGGCCACCAAGCCTTCGAACTCGGGTGCCGCGATGTCATCGTCACTGAGGTCCGGCGGCAAAGCGGCAAGGATTTCGGCGACAAGCGGGGCCAGATCGGCCTCTTCGTCGCCTGCCCGAAGGCTGAGCCCGAAGTCAAACAGGCCACCCGCACCGCCAGAGCCAATGCGAGCCTGCACCTGAACCGGCGCGTCGATCAACTTTAAGGGCCACGTTGCATCAACTTCGATCCGCCATCCGGCCTTGCGAAGGCGCGGCACGCGTTGACCAATGAACTGCAAAGCCGGTGTCAAAGCCGTAGAAAATACCAGACGCTCGCCATCCCATTCGTCTTCGACAAAGACCCGGTCTCCGGCTGTGGCTTGTTTGCCAAAACTGTGATGCTCTAGCAATTGAACCAGCATCGCGCCACACCCCTGCAAGGCCAGATGCGTCGCGGCCTCGGCCACCGCATCGCGGTGAAGGGTGACAATCGTGTCACCCTCCTTGAAACGGAGTGCCTGCTCAGAACCCGCCTTTGCGATTTGGCCATCGTAGTCGAACTGCAAACGCAAGGCGGGTTGGACGACCGCCTTTTTCTCGCGCCGCCAAGCTTCGCCGATCTGTCGGTGTCCTCGCATCCCGAACAGCTGCAGCACCGGAACCGGATCGCGACCCTGCCGCATCTCAACGCCAATGGATTTCGGCGCGGGGATCATAGGACCCTGCAGTCCCATCAGTCGGGCTGAGACTTCCGCCGCGATCTCGGCCGGAATCTTGGGCGCGCGCAGCAGAACCAGAAGTTGCGCTGGCTCCAGCGCCGTCTCCATCACCCCGAAAGCTCCACTTGCCGGATCAAGCCAGATGGGGCTGGCCGCCGGCAAGGCGATCAGAGGCTTGGAGGTTTCAGACTCCAGAAGACGCAATTCCTGTGTGCCGCCCTCCTGCCCTTGCCAGTGAAACTCCGCCGCCCGAGAGGCTTCTTCATGCAGGAATGGGCCGTCGCGTTCTTCCCATCGCCCGCGCCCGGTGGCCGCGATCGCACGTAAAATCCGCAGCAGATCGGATGGGCCGTCGGGCAGAAACCTGGGCCGCCAAGCGTCGTCATAAGACCCACTGCCATTGGGTGCCAACCCCGCTGCCTCAAGATCGCGCAAGATTTCCAAATCCTTGCGCAGCACGAACTGCGGCCGGTTTTCGTTATTCTTCAACCGCCTGACGTCATAGCGGCTCGCTCGCTCCGAAGGGCGGCCATCCGCCAGAACCCCGGCTTTCATCACAGTCACCGTGACCTGATCACCATCGAGCCCCAGTATGTAAACCAGCCGGTCGCGCACGGTAGGCGGATAATCGGGTGCTGCCTCGGCGGGTCGCACTGCCTGCGTCAACGCCTCCAGCCATTGCTGAACAACCCAAGGCAAAGCCCGGATTGGTGCGGCAGGCTTTTCTTCCGTTGCAACGGGCAACGGAGCATCAGTCATAGCGAACCGGATTTGAAAGACAACCAGCACTGCCACCATGTGCTTACAAAAAGAACCGACCGGGCACGAGCAGGTCCCTTTAAGCCGTTTGAGCCTGAGGTTGCCATCAAAGCCAAGCGATATCTGAACCTCGTAGACCTCGCGATGCGACCCGGAGACCTGCGCGGTCAGGTGGCCCTCTGAAACGGCATGAGACAGGCCGACAACGCGCCGTTCACGCGCATAGACCATACCCCGCGCGATGCTTGCCGCATCAAACCATCGATCCAAAGACAGCTTCACTCGAGACTCCTTGCTGGGCAGAACCTAAAGGGATGGGCCAGCGAAATGCAACGAAGTAACCGATGACCTGAGCGGAGCGCGGCGTCGGTTGGTTGCGCGATTGGGAAGATTTGTGGGGTCCGGACAACAAAACGAAAGGCTCAATTCGCATTAGCTATGCACATGGTCTAACCGGCAGGATTCCTACTGCTGCGGCGAGAACGGCGCGTGGTGTGGGTTGCCTTGGAAGCACTGCAAGATGAAACCATCTGAGATAGCTGTCGA
>Ga0209702_10008992_pt1 | contig 11347 bp, 12 predicted proteins | sample FRY01_FD_187210 | JGI IMG/M metagenome (GOLD analysis project Ga0209702, IMG submission 187210) | Freshwater microbial communities from Lake Fryxell liftoff mats and glacier meltwater in Antarctica - FRY-01 (SPAdes) (version 2) | ecosystem: Environmental > Aquatic > Freshwater > Ice > Glacier... | reverse complement strand
TGGGTCACGCCCTTCCCAACCTCTACTTTCACGTCACCACCACCTACGCCATGCTGCGCCACAACGGCGTTGAAATCGGCAAGCGCGACTATCTTGGCAATCCTTGAAGGCGGCGTGGCTCAAAAATTTTTGGGTAACACGGGCAATGTGAATTTTGGATGGTTTACCTATGACTCAACCGATGGCCACCCGAAAAAGTGCGGTTTTGAACCGCGCCCGAACTTGGCATTGAAAAGAACAATTATGGCTTGTTGCGCCTGAACTCCCACGGCGCAACCGGGTCAGCATCACGCCACAGCCCCAGCTTGTCAGCTCTGGCCGCATCTTCAGCCGCATCGATTCAGAACTTGTGCTCAATCTTCAAGTTTTTGAGGATGGCATTGGCGGTGTGACGCGATGGGCAGTTAAAGGGCACGATGGTGACTTTTGAGCCGTTGGCTTCTAGCAGGGCCACCAGCAGCTTGTAGTAGCCGCTCATGCGGCACAGACTGCATCCATCATGGCGAATCTTGGCACGGCTTTGGCTGGAACGACGCCCAACTCATGCTCGAGCAGCTCCATGATGGCAATATCGGCTTCGCGCCATAGCTCATCAAGATTCATGGGCCATCGCCTACGGGTTCACCAAATATTTACCTATGAAGCCACGGATTCAGGGCTATGTCTTACCGATAGAAGGCAGGAATAGAGCCAAAGAAGGAAATATTGCTAACAGGACAATTAGCACGAGCATCATGGCGACGAACGGAATCGAACCAATAATTACGTCGCTGAGCTCTCCTTCATTGCGCACGCCTTGGATTACGTAAAGGTTTACTCCTACAGGTGGAGTGATAAGTGCCATCTCGATCAATATGATGACCATGATACCGAACCATACTGGATCGAAACCCGCACGTACCATGATCGGCACGATCACTGGCAATGTGGTGACCATGATCGACAGTGTCTCCATAAAGCAGCCGAGAATTATATAAAAGATTACGACTGCAACAAGCAGCTGGTATTTCGAGAGTTGCAGGTCACTCACGAAGGAGCTCACCTTTGCGGTGAGGCCGATCCCGCCCATCACGAAGTTTAGGAATGCGGCCATCATGAGGATCAACATAACCATTGCCGTGGTCTTCATCGTCCCCGCGAAAATCTCCTGGAAGAACCGGCGGTTCACCCGCCCACGCATCCATGCGAGCGCCATTGCGGCAATCACGCCGAGAGCGGCCGATTCGGTGGCCGTTGCGATTCCGGCATAGATGGAGATGATGACAACTAGAAAGATTACGAGCGGCGGAAGCAGATCTGGGAGTGCGGAAATACGTTGATCCCAGGAAGATGCGTGCTTCTTGCCACCCATCTCTGGCCTCACCAAACACACGACGAAGATTACTCCCATGAAAAGAAACGCTAGAAGCAGACCAGGAATGATTCCCGCCAAGTAGAGTCGAGGAACCGAGGTGTCCGTGAGCGCACCATAGATAATCATGTTGATTGAGGGCGGAATAAGGATGCCGAGAGTACCTCCCGATGCTAGTGAGCCAAGGAAGAGGCGATGGTTGTAACCGTGCTTCTTCATCTGCGGCAAGGCGACGGTGGCCACTGTTGCTGCCGTGGCAGCACTGGAACCGCAGGTTGCTGCAAACACAGCGCAGGTCCCCACATTTGAGTGCATCAGTCCACCAGGCAGCCACGCAAGCCACGCGGACATGGCATCGTACATCCGGTCGGCGATACCGGAGCGCAGTAGGATTTCGCCCAGCAGAATAAACAACGGTATGCTCATGAGAAGAAAACTGTTCGACGAAGTCCATGTGACTTCTCCGAAAGCTCTGGTAAGTGGCATCGTCGAGAAGAGCCCGTCCAGCACGAATCCAAGTAGCCCGAGCACCCCAGCCACTGGCAAACCAATTGCAAGAAATCCGAGCAGCAGGAATAGCGTGATTTGAATCATTGCTGGTTTCTCTTTCTGCTTTCGGCAGAGTCCAGTTCTGCCTTTATCTCTGCCTCCACCGAATCAATCGATGCCAGATTTATCGCGAGCTGGGTATCGCCACGTCTGAGCGCGTTTAGCACAGCCAAGATCATCCCAATGATCGAGATCAGAAAATAGACGAGGCCAAAAGCCCATAGGGCTTGTGGAATCCATAAGGGGAGTTGCAACTGCGACTTAGACTCGAACTGGTAAGAAAGCACAGTGAGTTCAATGGACCGGTAGCAAAGCACACCTACGACTGACGCCAATGAGGAAAGAGCGATCAGATCTAGCCACGGTCGAAGCCATTTCGGCATGAGCACATAGACAGTGTCCACTCGCACATGCGATTTAGTAAACAGCGCATAGGCAAATGCCCAAGATGAGCCAATAGCCAATATGAAGCCGCTGATCTCGATCGAGCCAGGAAGCGAGGAATTGAATAGTAGTCGCAGGAAAACATCAACACCAATCCAAACCGACGCGAACAACATGCTGGCGCCGCTGATTATCGCGAGAGCGCGACTTATCTCGGTCAGCACGAGGTTTCGCGGCCTTTCGGATTTCACTACGCTACAGGCTCGACAAGTGTCACTTCACCTCAAACCCGACTGCCTTGCCCACCGTTCGGTTCCAGTCAGCAGTGCAGTTGGCACCGCACCTTGCAGACCACTTCTTGACCACTACGTCGCGCGCGAGACGCTGGATTTCCGCCTTGTCTTTGTCGGTGACTGAAACCAACTTCATCGCACCGCCTTTGACGCCCATGGTGCATGGTGTTTGGCCAGTGTTGCAATTGATTCCGTCCTGTCCTTCTTTTGCGGCAGAAGCCCAGAATTCATCTTCCACTGTCTTGAAGTTCGAGAGGAAGAATTCGCGCGTTTTCGCGTCCATTTTGTTCCATGTGTTCAAATTGACTGCCGTGAACCATGGAGCCCATCCAACGACCAGAGGATAGAGATAGCCGGTGACTTCCCACCAGCGGGCGGTGTTTCCTGAAAGCGTCCCTGTGACGCCACAGTCGACCGCGCCACTTTGTAGCGCTGGAACGACTTCCGGGAACATGATCTGTACCGGTATTCCACCGAGCCCGGTTATCAGGTCGGAGATGGTCGGAGCAAAGGAGCGGATCTTCTTCCCCTTTAAGTCCGCCATGCCGGAAATCGGCGGTCGGCAGTACAACACTTGTGGAGGAGCCGGCCATAGCATCAGAAGCTTCGAGTTGTAGCGCTCCGCCATTAGCTTCTCGAGGATCGGCTTGTACGCCTCGCTCGCTCTGCGAGCGTCGTTTATGTCTAGCAGTACGCCCGGAAGATCCAAACCTTCGAATACGGGACTGTCCGCAGCCATATAGCTGACATTGCCGGAAGCGAAATCTAATACGCCCAAGCGCATCAAGCGGAGCGTCTCAGTACCCTGCATCCCCATGACATCAAGGGTGGTGAAATCAACGTTGATGCGGCCGCCGCTCTTCTGGGGGATCTGTTGGGTCCAGAACGGCTTTTCCACTGCTTTGGCGAAATTGAGGTTGGAAAACCCGCCCAGCACCTTGAAGCTTTGTTTGGGCAGCTCTTGGGCAAACGAGCTCGTGACAAGAAGGGCTGAAGCAGCCAGATTGATCAACATCGCTGTGATATGTTTCACGGTATCTCCTTCGTAGTGTCGCTAGGGCGACGGGGTTGAGCGTCAAGATATTTGGAGCGTCAACTGCCTGTCAGGCCAATCCATAGACTGATTCAACTCCAAATTCAAAATATATTTTGTTTGTATAAATAGATCAAGCTTTTTGTTGTATTTTGTTGTATTCTTAAGGAAATGTTAATAAAATACAGTTTGGATTTTCAAGCAGAGTGGGGAAACTTTGAAATTGTTCACTACAAGCTATAGAGCAGCTATCGATATCGGAGGCACATTCACCGACTTTGTGGTCCGCAGCAATGATGGGCAGATCCTTAGTCACAAGCTGTCCTCGACTACGGACGACTATGGACGCGGCATTGTCACTGGGCTTCAAACAATCTGTCGGCGGCATGGGATCGCGCCGTCCCAAATCACAGAAATCATCCATGGCACCACGGTCGCAGGGAACACCATCCTGGAAGAAAAAGGCGCGAAGACAGCCCTAATCACTACTTTCGGCTTTCGCGACATCCTTGAATTGCGCCGAGTGCGCATCTCGGAGCTGTACAACATGAACTACAGCCGCTCGGCACCTCTGGTGCCACGACGTCGACGCCTAGAACTGCGCGAGCGCATGACGGCGATGGGAGAGGTTGAGCAACGACTCGACGTCCATGAGGTGCAAGCGGTGCTGCACAGGCTCGCGACGGACGAAGTGGAGGCGCTCGCCATCTGCTTGCTTCACTCCTATGCGAATCCCGCTCACGAAAAGCAGGTCGAGGCACTGGCGCGTGAAATGTTGCCGGCTAGCTGCTTCATCACTGCGTCATACACCGTATTGCCACAAATCCAGGAGTATGAGCGCGCAAGCACCACCGTCATCAACGCTTACTTGGGCCCGGTGATCGGCAGATACTGCCGCGGACTCAAGCAGGCGCTGGTAAATGCGGGATTTGAGGCGCCTTTGCGGATGATGCAGTCAAGCGGCGGCATTCTGTCTCTGGACGATGTGATTCAGTTTCCGGCACGCATTCTCGAGTCCGGTCCGGCCGCCGGCGTCATAGGGGCTGCCGCTGCGGGAGTGCGATGGGGCCACCCCAATTTGCTTACTGTGGACATGGGAGGAACGACAGCGAAAGCGGCGCTGGTTGAAGACGGTCGGCCCAGTAAGACTAACGAATATGAGATCGGAGCCGGCATCAACGTCAGCAGTCGGCTCGTCAAAGGGCGAGGCCATGCTCTGAAGCTTCCTGTAATCGACATCTCCGAGATTGGGGCTGGAGGCGGAAGCATCGCGCGGGTCAGCTCCCACGATCGGCTCTCGGTGGGTCCCGACAGCGCAGGGGCGGTTCCGGGGCCCGCTTGTTACGACGCAGGAGGTACGGCTGCAACATTGACTGACGCCATGGTCACAATGGGGTACCTGAATCCAAGGTACCTCTGCGGCGGCGATGTGAGTATCGACGCGCACAAGGCGGCAGACGCGCTGCAGGTTCATGTGGCAACGCCGCTTAAGCTGGATCTGCTGCAAGCCGCCTATGGTGTCTACATCCTCGCCGCGACGACCATGACGCGCGCGGTGAAGGCGGTCTCCACATTCCGTGGACGTGATCCGCGCGATTTCACTCTGTTTGCTTTTGGTGGCAACGGGCCGCTCATGGCAGCGGAGATCGCGAGTGCCCTTGAGATCAAAAAGATACTGATTCCACCGCTCGCGGGGCTCTATTCCGCTGTCGGCCTCTTGAACGCCGACATCGAGCGCGAAGCATCTCGAACCTGGCTACGACCACTCACGCAAGTCACGGACTTGGACTTGGATGAGCAGTTCAAGCAGCTTGAAAGAACTCTTTTGCTGGCCTTCGACCACAGCGTCCATGGGCAGCTTCATGTCCGGCGCGAAGCAGACCTGCGTTATCACGGACAGGCGTTCGAACTCTCAGCTGGATGCGAACAGGCAGCAGCAGGGCTTGTATCAAGGGCGCGCGAGAGTTTTGTGAGAGAGCATCAGCGGACCTACGGACATGGCACTTTCGATGACCCTATCGATGTCGTCACGCTCCGAGTGATCGCCACCTTAAAGTCGAACACGGGTGGTGGAACGACGCGCTTGAAACCGAAGACAGGTGAGGCAGGGCCTGCTCGCAATTTGTACTACGGCAATCAGATCAAGAGCGTGCTGACACCGATTCTTAATCGTGGCGAGTTGGCGCGTCGGATCTTTGGGCCTTTTGTTGTTGAGGAGCTTGATACCACCATTCTGGTACCCCCTGGTTGGAGTGCCCAACTGGGGGACGAGGCCGCAATCATTCTGGAAAAAGATTGAAATGACAAAGACCGACACGATCACGCTGGAGGTGGTGCACAACGCGCTGGATTCGCTGGCAGACGAGATGGCGCTCGTACTGATGCGCACCGCCTTTTCCCCTGTAGTGCGCGACTCAATGGACTACTCCACAGCGCTTTGCGACCGCGACGGCAATATGGTGGCGCAGGGGTTGACCACTGCGCTGCATCTTGGCTCGTTCCCCGACATGATGGAAGCGCTGAAGCGGAAGTATGGTGGCCGCATGCGTGACGGCGATTTGTTCGTGCTCAACGACCCGTATGGCAGTGGCGGCATGCACCTACCCGACATATATGTGGTCAAACCCATCTTCTTCGGCGGTGCGGTGGAGGCCTATGCCGCAACCGTTGTCCATCACACTGATATTGGAGGGATCACCCCCGGCAGCACCGCCGTGCATGCTACCGAGTTGTTTCAGGAGGGGCTACGCATTCCGCTGATGCGCTTGGTGGACGACGGCAAGGAGAACGAAACCCTGCTCGCGCTTATAGCGGCCAACGTACGTGTTCCCGACCGAGTGCTGGGAGATCTGCGCGCACAGATGGCAGCATGTCGCGGTGCGGCGCAGGGATTGAAGCGACTTGTGGAGCGGTACGGAACTGAGGTGGTGCATTCTTGTATTGCGCGCCTGCACGAGATTTCCGAGATGCAGATGCGAGAGACTATTAGGGAACTGCCGGATGGCACGTATTCGTTCGAGGATTTCATTGACGGATTTGGCGAGAATCCGAAGCCGATCCGCTTCTGCGTGCAGGTGAAGGTGCACGGAGATGAGGTCACAGTTGACTGGACGGGTACTTCGGAGCAGGTCCCAGCAGCCATCAACGCACCCGGTCCATTTATTCGGTCAGCAACGTATGTCGCGTTCCGTTGTTTGGTGAACGAACGCATTCCGAACACGGTCGGCTACATGCGGCCCATCACGGTAGTGGCGCCCAAGGGATCGATCGTCAATCCCAATTTCCCTGCAGCCTGCAATGCGCGAGGTATTGTCGGTTTTCGCGCCATTGATACCTTAATGGGTGCGCTAGCGCAGGTGGCGCGAGATCGGGTATATGCGGCTGGAGAGGGCGGCGCAACGAATATGAGCATTGGAGGAATCCACGACGGAAGTCCCTACGTTTTCACGGAGACCATTCTTGGCTCGTGGGGCGGCCGACCCACGCAGGACGGACTGGATGGAGCAGCAAATCTCGCCGCGAATCAGTCGAACCAACCCATCGAGACACTTGAAGCGGATGTTCCGATTAAGATCGTGCACTATGGTCTGGCCCAGAACTCTGGAGGTCCAGGCAGAAATCGCGGCGGCATGGCTGTGATGCGCAGCTACAAGGTACTCGCCAACCTTGGCGTACTCACTCTGCGTTCTGACCGTCGCTCCCACTTGCCCTACGGCCTTGAAGGCGGTTACAGCGGCACGCCAAGCTACACGTTCCTTGTGCGTAACGGCCGAGCCTCGATGTTGCCGGTTCTCCCGCAAGACAAAATCGACGTTCAGCAGGGCGACATCATCGTGCACGTGCAGCCCGGCGGCGGGGGGTTCGGCGATCCACTAGACCGGGATCCCAGAGCGGTACTGGAAGACTTGCTGGACGATCGGATTACGTTGATCTATGCCGAGCGTGTTTATGGTGTGGTGGTTCGCCAAGGGGGCTTGGCCGTGGAGGCCACTGCTGACCTGCGCCGGAAGCTCCGAAATGAGCCGCGCTCCAATTTGGAAAAAGCGCACTTGGCGCTATTTGCAGAGGCGTTTCTGCCCAGAGAGCTGCAGGATGCTTGAATACCCGTCCTACTCGACTTTTGCCGAACGACCACTCTATTCGGGAGGGAGCCATGACGCACACTGATCTGGCGCAGCAGCGCGATGGGCCCAGTGCCTGGTCAGAGATCGACGAGACTGCTATACGACACAACCTCCGCCTTATTAGACGGCAGGCTGGACTGGCGCGCGTCTATGTCGTCTGCAAAGGACACGGTTACGGGTTCGATGCTGCAAGGGTGGCAAGACTTGCAGAACAGGAATCGATGGACGCAATTGCTTGTGGCACTTTTAGCGATGTAGTCAGAATCCGCGATGCCGGGGTTACCTTACCAATATTGCTGTATGCCACCACTCTTGCAGAGGCCTTGCCGTCAATTTCGAAGCTTGGAGTCACTGTGACTGCTCACGATGGACACTCTCTGGATGTTTGCCTGAGTAACCGATTGCCGTTCAGCTTGAAGCTGGACAGTGGCTTCGCGCGACTGGGGTTCACAGAGTCAGATGTGGGGTTGGTGGAGCGAGCTGCTGCAGAGTTTCCGGATGTGCGGCCAAGTGGCGTTTATACGCATCTCTCCGATGCTGGAGACGAGCTGGCGGTGCGCAGCCAAGTCGCGCGGTTCGGTGCGATGACCGACCGCATTTCGAGAGCTGGGTGGGCTGGTCTCGAGCGAATGGTCGCTAGCAGCCGCATCCTCATCTCGCACCCGGATCTGGTTCTTGATGCAGTGAACCCGGGCCGAGCGGTGTATGGCGAGCTTGAACCCCCGTACGATCAACTGTTCGATAGTAAGCCCGCACTGGCAGCCGTGCGTGCCAACGTTATTGCTGTAAAGCGCGTCACCGCCGGTACGAAGTTGGGCTACGCTGTGAATCCCGTAAAGCGGGATACCGTCATTGCCGTTGTACCGTTTGGGTTTGCGAACGGTTATCCCCGTATGCCTGCGGGTGGCACAGCACTTCTTCGCGGCCGGTTAGTCGACATCATCGGACCACGTCACACAGAGCACACCATTCTGGACGTCAGTCACCTCCCAGAGGTCGAGGTCGGCGACGTCGTCACATTTCTCGGAAAGGATGGCGGCAGAGAAATCACGGCGGCTGAGCTTGTGGATCGCACGGGCGTGCCCATGATCGAGTTGGTGGCGCGACTTGCGTCCGGTTCTCCCGCGTCGACAACAAAACCTAGCCCATAGAAGGAACGGAAGAATGAACGAAGCATACATTGTTGGCTGGGGTCACACCCCTTTTTGAAAATTCGACTCCGCAGACGTGGAGTCACTTATGAGGGATGCGGTCACGCCGGCCCTGGAGACGTCGGGTCTTGAGCTCTCGGACATCGATGGCATATTTGTTGGGCATTTCAACGCAGGGTTCGTGAACCAGGACTTCACAGCCAGCCAGCCATCTCTGGTATTCCCGCAACTGCGCCATGTGCCGGCGACGCGCTTCGAAAACGCCTGTGCCACGGGGTCTGCAGCAATTTGGTCCGCGTTGGACGCGGTTGCAGCTGGGCGAACGAAGAGAGCTCTCGTTATCGGGGTGGAAAAGATGACCGGCCTTCCGTCCGCCGATATCGTTGCAACGCTTCTGAAGTGACATCAAACAGCAACTGTTGGACGAGGGCTTTGATCTCGCTTTCAATGTGATCGCCCAAGACCGTTGGTTGTCAAGTGGCACTGATCATCGCTGACTCGAACGGCATTACCTTCACTAAAGGCGATAGAGAGTCACGCAAGAACGCAACGAATCGCTCCTGCGTATGCAGGGTATGTGCCTCCGTCACCTTCATAGCAAGGGAGACATCATGAGTCTCCAAGGCTTTGATCATTTTCCGGTGCTCATCCAGCACGTTGTTCAGGAAGCGATCGAATTCACCCGCAGATGAGAAATAGCGTGGATTAAGTGTGAAGCGCGCGATTCGCAACCCTTCGTCGAGAAACCTTCGATAGGTATCAGCAATGAGACTGTTGCCACACACGCTTGCGATGGCGGAGTGGAACGCATGGTTCGCAAGCACCATTTCATCGTTACTGCCCTTTGCGGCAGCTTCTTCGAAGCGGGTCGAGGTCTCCTTGATCGGAGCCAGTTGACGCGGCGAGCAGCGAATTGTTGCCCACTGAATAACGGCTCTTTGGATTAAGTCCATGCCTTCGAGATAGTCCTTGATGCGCTGCAAGTCGAGAGGCGCAATGTGAGCACCTCGGTTAGGTAGCATCACAACCAGCCCCTCAGACTCCAACCGTACCAGAGCCTCACGAATGGGTGTCCTAGAAACTCCGTATGTGGACGAAATCTGCGCCTCATCAACGCTGATGCCTGGTGTGAGTTCAAGCGAGAGGATGCTGCTTTTCAGGCCATCGTAAACCCGCTTTGCCTCTCCCCCGCGTGTTGGAGAGCTGGATTTTCTTGGCGAGGGGGACTTAGTGGTTCTGGGCACGCGCGCGTCTCGATTCTTTCAATGCAAAAGTTTTCATATTGACTTATATGGATGCCTCCCGGCAAGCAAGCAGAATTTGCGTTGTTTTGTGAAGAAGTCGGCTGCATACTTATATCTGGCCTTGTTTGCGTGGTTTGACTGGTTTCCCTGTCTCGCCCGCTGGCCCCGATGTATATCCGCTGACAACGGCAAGCACCTCATCTTATATGGATGCCTCCCGGCTAGCAAGCACAATTTGCTAAGTGCACAATTTGCTAAGTTTTGTGAAGAAGTCGGCTGCATACTTATATTCGGCCTTGTTTGCGTGGTTTGACTGGTATTGGCCTAATAGTTATCTGGTTCCTTTTGCTACTTCTTGGAATCATCAAGGCCATTGTCACGGCACCTTGGCGACATAAATAAAAAGATTGTTAATCATGGTTTGTGATCAAAGGTGTGCAGCACCGCTGCCGCATCCTCCACCCAAGTTCGTCGAATACAAACCGAACCCAACGTCCCGCTAGTCGCTCCGCTAATGCGCCATGAAAAAAGCCCCACTCTCGAAAAAAAGTGAGGCTTTCAATCTGGTGGCCCCTAGGGCGAAATCGAACCACCGACACAAAGATTCCCAATCCCGATGCGCACCCTGGGTGTGATAGGCCCGACGCGTAGGCGCTGTCGGTAATCCGTGGCAAGGATGGCACTCTTGGGGGGTGAATACCTCGCTTGTCTACGATCTGCCCCGCGTGCTGCCGTTTGTGCAGCGCCATTGCCCCGGCCTGCATCAAACCGGGGACATGGTGGCGATTGGGCTGACGGCAGACGATCAACTGGTAGCTGGGGTTTTGTTTGATGGCTTCAACGGAGTCAACGTCTGGATGCATGTGGCAGCTGCGCCCGGCGCGCGCTGGATGACGCGCGCTTACCTGCTGGCCTGCTTTGCTTACCCGTTCAACATCTGCCAAGTCAACCGAATCAGCGGCTATGTGAATGCCAGCAACCTCGCGGCCCGGCGCTTTGATGAGCACCTGGGGTTCAAGGAGGAGGCCCGGCTCCAGGGTGCGGCACCCGATGGCGGGGACGTGATTATTTACGCGATGTGGCGAAAAGACTGCCGATTCATCGGCGACAAGGAAAAATCATGTTGATCAGTTTTTTTGAACCACTGTACCGCTGGCTCACTGCCTACATGGGGGCGGTCGGCCTGATTCTTTACGGCAGCAAAGGCGGTAGCTCCGC
>Ga0209702_10008982_pt1 | contig 11362 bp, 9 predicted proteins | sample FRY01_FD_187210 | JGI IMG/M metagenome (GOLD analysis project Ga0209702, IMG submission 187210) | Freshwater microbial communities from Lake Fryxell liftoff mats and glacier meltwater in Antarctica - FRY-01 (SPAdes) (version 2) | ecosystem: Environmental > Aquatic > Freshwater > Ice > Glacier... | reverse complement strand
GCGGAGAAGTCGTCGGCGAGGGGCGGGGATGCAGAACGTGCGGGAGGCTCGTTGAAGGCTACAGGGGCGGGGTCGGCGGGGGAAGTCGGCTCGGGGAACTCGTTGATGATGGGAGCGGCGGGGGGGACGGGTTGGGGTTGATCGAAGGGATCGACAGCGACCGGAGCGTTTGGGGAGAGAGGAATGGGGGGATGGAGGGCGGCTGGAATGCCAGCGGGGGTTGCTTGGGGGAAGTCGTTGTCGGGGTAAGGGGAGGCGTAAGGATGGGAGGCGTAAGGAGGGGCGTAAGGAGGGGCGTAAGATTCCGGAGCGGGAGGCCTGAAGGTCTCTTGGTAGGCGGGATGGGGTGCGGGGGAGGCCGCGACGAGGGGGAGGCCGAAATCGGCGTAGTCAGGCTCCGGGGCTTCCGGCGCGGGGGCGGTGATGCTGGATTGGCAGGAGGGACAGGGGCCGGTGATTCCGGCGAGGCTGGCGGGCACCCTCAACTGCACACCACACGCCGTGCAGGAAAACGAAATTTGTTCTGTACTCATGGCTGGCAGGGATGAGCCAACGGGCAGAATAGGATTGGGAGGGGCGGCCGTCAATTATGTAATCTAAATAGTTTAGGAAGGTTAAGGATGGGGGTTATTGGGTTATTGGGCGGTGGGGAGCCGCGGCTACGGGTGGGGCCGGATTCGGAGAATTGTAGGCCGGTTGCAGGTAGGAAGCCTGCGCCAGGTTAGTGGTCGAGGGGGTTTTCGCCGGAGGCCACGCCGAGGGAGGCGGCTTCGGCGGGGAGGAATTTCTTGAAGCGGGTTTTGTCGATGGCCTTCATGTAGGCCTCTTCGGGGGTGACCATGCCGGCGCGGAGCTTCTCCCAGATGGATTCGTCCATGAACTGCATGCCTTCGGATTTACCGCCGATGATGACGTCGTAGAGTTTCTGGGTGGCACCTTCGCGGATGATGGCGGCGACGGCGGGGGTGGCGAACATGATTTCGTTGACGGCGCAGCGGCCGGGTTTGTCGCAGCGGCGCATGAGGAGCTGGGCGACGACGCCGCGGAGGGAGGCGGCGAGCATGGTGCGGACCTGGGACTGTTGATCGGCGGGGAAGACGTCGATGAGACGGTCGACGGTCTTCCGGGCATTGTTGGTGTGGAGGGTGCCGAAGACGAGGAGTCCGGTCTCGGCGGCGGTGAGGGCGAGGGAGATGGTTTCGAGGTCGCGCATTTCTCCGACGAGGACGATGTCGGCGTCCTCGCGGAGGGAAGCGCGGAGGCCGTCGGCGAAGCTGGGGGTTTGGATGGGGACTTCGCGCTGGGTGATGATGGAGTTCTTGCTGCGGTGGACGAACTCGATGGGTTCCTCGACGGTGATGATGTGTCGGGAGAAGTTGATGTTGATGTAGTCGAGGAGGGCGGCGAGGGTGGTGGATTTGCCGGAGCCGGTGGGGCCGGTGACGAGGACGAGACCGGAGCGCATGTGGCCGAACTCCTTGACGACGGTGGGGATGTTGAGGTCCTCGAGGGAGGCGATCTCGGTGGGGATGAGTCGGAAGACGGCGGCGAGGCCGTTCTTTTGCTTCAGGTAGTTGCAGCGGAAGCGGGAATTTTCATCCATTTCGTAGGCGAAGTCGAGGTCGCCACACTCGAGGTATTGCTGGAAGGCGTTTTCCTCGCAGATTTCGGCGAGGAAGCTTTTAAAGTTTTCGCCGGAGAGGACCTCCTCGCCGGGGATTGCGGCGATGGAGCCGTGGACGCGGACTTTGGGGACCTGGCCCTCGGAGAGGTGGACGTCGGAGCCCCCGTTCTCGATGAGGTATTGGAAGTAGCTGTCGATTCTGGCCATGTTGGGGAGGGGAGGGGGGTCAGGATTTGAAGAAGGTGCGCATTTGGACTTTGTCCTCGCTGCGGAAGAGGCATTCCTCCTGGGAGATCTGGCCCTTGACGTAGAGATTGCGGAGGGATTCGTCCATGGTGATCATGCCGACATTTTTGCCGGTCTGCATGATGCCGGGGAGCATGAAGGTTTTGCCATCGCGGACGGTGGCGGCGACGGCGGCGGTGTTGACGAGCAGTTCGAGGGCGAGGCAGCGGCCGGTGCCGCTGATGTGGGGGACGAGTTGCTGGGAGATGACGCCGCGGAGGGATTCGGAGACCATGACGCGGATCTGGTCGCGTTGATCGACAGGGAAGACGTCGAGGATCCGATCGAGGGTGCGGGGAGCGTTGCCGGTATGGAGGGTGGCGAGGACGAGGTGGCCGGTTTCTGCGGCAGTGAGGGCGAGGGAGATCGTTTCGAGGTTTCGCATTTCTCCGACCATGATGACATCGGGGTCCTCCCGCAGGGCGCCGCGGAGGGCTTTGGGGAAGGATTCGGTGTGGGTGTGGACTTCGCGTTGGTTGACGTGGCAGCCTTGGGATTCGAAGACATATTCGATGGGATCTTCGAGGGTGAGGATGTGGTCTTCGCGGTCCTTGTTGATGAAATCGATGAGGGCGGCGAGGGTGGTGGACTTGCCGGAGCCGACCGATCCGGTGACGAGGATGAGTCCGTTGTGGTATCGGGTGAGTGGGACGAGGTGATCGACGGGGAGGCCGAGGTCGTGGATGGTGCGGATGTCGGTGCTGATGATGCGGAAGACGATATCGAGGCCGAGGCGTTGTTTCACGACCGAGGCCCGGAAGCGGCCGAGGTCGGTGGCGTAGGCGAAGTCGATGTCGCCGATTTCCTGGAGGCGGTTCCATTCCTTGTCGGAGAGGAAGGATTTGGTGAGGCGTTCGGTATCTGCGGGGGAGAGGGGGGGGTGGTCGTCCCAGATGGGGGAGAGGGTGCCGAAGCGTCGCCAGGCGGGGGGGTATTCGGTGGAGAGGTGGATGTCGGAGCAATCGTATTCGATTCCGATGGCGAGGTATTCATCGACGTGTGCTAGGACTTCGTGTTCTGACATGGGAGCGGGGCAGGGGTTACGAGTAGGGGAAAGTGGGCGGTCTGAGAACTTAGAAAAGTGGTGGGAGGCGACAAGCTTAAGCGATGGATTTACGGAGTATTTGCTTCGTATGCCTTGCGTTCGTTTTTGGTCGGGGAGAGGAAGCGTTCCTTGGCCTGATCGAGGAGCCAGAGGCGGATGGTTGGTTTGGCGAGGTTGAAGAGTCCACGGAAGAAGAGGCGTTTGAAGGAGAAGGGGCGGGAGGAGGAGCGTCGGCGGAGGAGGCTGAAGGCGAATGCGCCACCGGCGGCGATGCCGAATGCGTGGAAGGGATGCTTTTTAACGGCATTTTGCACCCGGCGGAGGGGGTGGAGTTTTTCTTCAAGAAGGCGGCGGTTGTGTTGCAGTCGGGCGCGGGAGGCGTCCAGGCGCGCGATCAACTGTTGCTTCCGTTCTTGTTCTGTTGATCGTTGATCCATTGACGGTCTTTTTCGAACTCGGAGCGGGTGATTTCGAAGAGGGGGGAGGAGGGGGGACGGCGGAGCTTGGAGGCCGCAAGGAGGGCGAGGAGGAGGTGGAGTCCGGCGAAGAGGAGGGCGCTGATCTGGTTGGCGAAGGGTGCGAGGTTGTCGGGGAGGCTGGAGGCGAGGGCGGCGCCGAGGAGGGGGACGAGGGCGAGGAGGAGGAGTGCGTAGCTGAAGAGGACGGCGACGAGGAGGACGACGGCGAGGATGGCTTGTCGTTTGGCGAAGTGGGCGGCTTCCCGCGATTCGATGTGGAGGAGTTCGGACCGCGCGGCAAGGTAGTCCTGAAGGCCGAGGAGGAACCGTCCCAGCATGCCGGGGGACCCGTCGGGAGACGAGTCGTCGGGATCAGGGGAAGTTCGCCGGCCGGGCATGGTGGGAGTCAGGGACGCTGTCGCGTTGTCGGGGGGGGGGCGAGGGAGGGCAGGCGTTTGTTAGCGACGGACGATGAGGCCGAAGAGGAAGCCGACCCCGGCGGCGATGAGGATGGCCTTGGTGGGGTGTTCGCGGATGTAGTCCTCGGTGTTGGTGTGGACTTCGCGGGCCTTGACGCGGGTTTCCTGCCATTGTTCGCTGGCGACCTCGCGAATCTGCTGGGCCTTTTCGCCGGCCACGGAACGGATGCGCTGGGCTTTCTCGGAGGCGGCTTCCTTGAAGTCGTTGGCCTTTTCGGTGGCGACTTCGCGGAATTGCTGGGCTTTTTGTGCGGCGGCTTCCTTCAATTGATGGGCGCGTTCCTCGGCGCTGTTGGCGACTTCGCGGGCCTTTTGTCCGGCGGCCTGGCGGAGATCGTCGGCAGCTTGTTGGATGGAAGGAGCCTGGGTGGCGGCACTTTCTGATTGGGAGACGGGATCGGTCATGGGGATGGTGATGGTGAGGTGGTTTTGGGGGGGCGGGTGGGTTGTTTCGCTGGCCCGACGTTGGCGCAGAAGAGGGAGGGGCGCAAGCAGGGAAGGAGGGGGAGGAGGAAGACGGAAATGGGAAAGGGGACGGCGGAAAGAAGAAGGGGTGGGGGCAGGTTGTTCACATGGCGGTCCGCTCAGCGTTCGGGGACGATGACGGCGCGCCCGGGGGTGCGGAAGATAGGGTCGTTTTCGCCGTCGGGAGGGGGGACGAAGTTGGCGCGTTCCCAGGTGGGGGCCTTGAGGGGGCCTTGTCCGCGGAACTGGAAGAGATTGTTGAAGGGGCGGAGGGGGAGGGTGATGAGACCGAGGAGGCCGCGGGCATTCATGCGGACGGTCATGTCGATGGTCTGGCGGTCGAGGTCGATGGCCCCTTCGCCGGTGAAGACGGAGGAGGGGGTGGAGGTGAGGAAATCGCGGGTGTAGAGGATGCCGTTGCGGAGGGCGAAGGTGCAGGAGGCGTCGCGTGCCTCCTCGTGGGTGGAGCGTTTGTCGCCGACGACCTGGGCGAGGATGGTGGAGAGGGGGCCGAGGGCGGGGACGAAGAAGAGGTGGCCGTGTTCGAGGCCGATGGCGCCGGTGCCGTCCATGGTGCCGATGTCGCCGGCGGAGGTGGAGAAATCGAGGCGGCCGGTCACGTAGCCCTGTGTGGCCTTTTCGAAGCCGTAGGTGTTGCCGATGTCGGCGAGGCGGAGGCGGGTCCATTTGATGCCGCCTTGGAGGAGGGAGCTCTGGCCGGGGCGGATGCGGACGGTGACATCGCCGCCGCCGCTGCCCTGAAAGGTGCGGAAGCTGAGGTTGGAGACATCGACGAGTCGATGGCGGTAGCGGACCTCGGCGCGGACCTGGTCGAGGTCGAGGCTGTGGTTGAGGAAGGTGTAGTTGGTGGTGGCGAGGGTGTCGAATTTCGTGCGGACATCGGTGCTCTCGATGTTTTCGTGGTGTCCGACGATGCCGTTGGTGGAGAAGGTGGGGGGGGAGCGGAAGCGATAGGTGTCGTCGATGTGGTCGGCGGTGGCGGGGAGGAAGAGACGCAGGACGGGGCCGGGCCAGGCGGTGCCTCGGATGTCGTCGAGGATGGTTTGTTGGTTGGTGCGGTCGTAGGCGATGCGATCGGCGCGGACGGTGGCATGGGTGGGACCGCCGTGTTTTTTGCGCAGGGCGCTGTCAGCGTAGTCGAAGTCCACGGTGACATCGGCGAAGCTGCTTTCGAGGGGGGTGATGACGTAGTGGGCTTCGGCGCTGCGCAGGGGGACTCCGTTGTAGGTGAGGTTTTCGAAGTGGGCTTCGCCGTTGGAGGCCCATTCCCGGAGGTTGCTGCGCTGGATGGTGCCGTTGGCGCGGATCATGATGGAGGTATCCGGGGCGAAGGTGGCGCGGTCGATGATCTTGCGGAGGCCGCTTTCTGGTTTGATGAAGGGATCGAAGACCGTGACGGGGAGGGAGGACTCGGCCCGATAGCGGATGACGTCGCCCTGGATGAGGACCTGGCCGGTGAGTTCGCCGAGTTCGTGGGCGGCGTGGAGGTGTTGGAGGAAGATATCGCCGTCCTGCCAGGAGAACTCCGTTTCGAGGCGGTGGTAGGGTGTGCCGAGGAAGCTGAAGCGCTGTAGGGCGATGGAGCCGGTGGCGCCGACGCGGAGGTCGCCGTCGGGGGCGATGTGGAAGGATCCCTCGGCCCGCACTTCGGGGGAGCGGGCGGTGACGATGTGGTCGAGGACGCCATTTTGAAAGCAGGCTCGGAGCATCCGGGCGAGGTGGATGTTGGAGTCGATGCGGTAGCGGCCTTCGCGGCGGAGGACATCGTACTCGGCTTGGGAGACGAGGCGGCCTGCGCCGTCGGAGAACTCGAATTGGTGGATGGTGGCGCGGCGGCCGAAGAACTGGCCGGAGAGGGTGATGTCCTCCATGGTGTAGTTGTGGCGGGTGAGTTCCCGGGCGGTGAGGAGGAAGGAGGTTTTGATGTTGGTGGTGCTGCGGAGGTCGCCGGAGACCTGGATGTCGATGTGGGGGGTGCGGTCTTCGTGGAAGTCCCAGTTCTCGAGTTCGGAGAGGAGGCTTTGGAGGAAGTCCCGGCGGGCGTGGTCGCCGTTGTGGTCGGCCCGTTTGGCGAGGCTGGAGGGGTCGAAGTTGGTGAGTTCGGCGTTGAGGGTGAAGTCCATGCCGCCGAGTGAGCCGGTGGCGTCCTTGAGGATGAGGCGGCCTTGGCGATCGACGGCGAGATGTCCGGAGAGGTGGTGGAGGGCGAGGTCGATGGGGGTGGGATCGTCGCGGACGAGGGGGATGAGGAGATCGGCGTCGCGCAGTTCGCATTTGCGGAGGAGAAGTTCGCCGCGGAGGGCTTTGGCGCGGTCGACATCGAGTTTGAGGCTGGGGATGCGGGCGAAGACGGTCTCGCGGGACTCGTCGAGGTAGAGGACGGCATTGGTGACGATGATGCCCTTGAGGGGAGAGAAGCGGGCCTCGTCGAAGTCGGCGTGGAGGCCGAGGGCGCTGAGCTCGGCGGAGATTTTATCGCTCCATTGGCCGCCGAATCCCCGTTGATTGAGCCAGATCAGGCCGCAGAGGAGGGCCGCCACGGCGATGACCGCCAGGGACATGACGACGACTTGGAAATTTCTGATGAGGCGGCGATGGAGCATTCGGCTTCCGGCAGCATAGCGGAAGGGGGGCGGGGTGGCAAAGAAGGACTTGGGGAAGGGGGGAAGGGGGGAAGGGGGAAGTTGGATTGAGGGAGGATTGGGATTGGCGGGGTGGGGGGAGGTGCTTAAGATGGCCGAAGGATGAGAATGGCGGTGCTTGGGAGCGGTAGTGGCGGAAACGCCGTGGTGATCGATGCGGGGGGGACGCGGTTGTTGGTGGATGCGGGGCTGAGTGCCAAGCAGCTGTGCTTGCGGTTGGCGCTGCTGGGGATCGATCCGGAGTCGTTGGACGGGATTTTGTTGTCGCATGAGCACGGGGATCACGTGCGGGGGCTGGATGTGTTTTTGCGGAAGCATCGGGTGCCGATCTTTGCCACGGCGCTGACGCGGGAGGTGGTGGAGGAGAAGGTGAAGGGGCGGGTGGAGTGGCGGGTGTTTCAGCGGGGGCAGGAGTTTGCGGTGGGGGAGATGACGGTGCGGGCCTTTGCGATTCCGCACGATGCGGTGGATCCGGTGGGCTTTGTCTGTACGAACCACGATGTGAAGGTGGGAGTGGCGACGGATCTGGGTCACGTGACGGGGGTGGTGCGGGACAATTTGAAGGGGGTGCGCGGATTGTTCGTGGAATCGAACTACGATCAGGGGATGTTGGATGCGGACACGAAGCGTCCGTGGTCGACGAAGCAGCGGATCGCATCGCGGCACGGGCATCTGTCGAACGGGCAGGCCGCCGAGTTGGTGGCCGAGCTGGCGGAGCACGGACTGCAGGATGTGTTTCTTGGGCACCTCAGTGCGGACTGCAACTGTCCGCTCGTGGCGACGGAAGCGGTGATGGGGATGGCGGGAACGGTGCGGGTGCGGATTGCGCCGCAGGAGGTGCCGACGGATTGGTGCAGCTGGCAGGTGACGCGGCCGGTGCAGGTGGGGAGCGGGGGGCAGGGGCTGTTGTTTTAGGGGGGGGAAGGAGAGGAACACCCAATGTCGAACCCGGCGTCGCTCGATTAGCTATGCCGGGGCGGGCAAGGAATGTCCAATGACCAAGGTGGGCTATTCTGAAAGTCACGGCACTTTCGGCAGGTATTCGAAGTTCGACAAATCGCGAGGGGAACCGCGTGGCGAGGCGAAATGAGCCGGTTGGACCCCGAACGGGAATTCGCCCACGCCTCGGTCTTCGTTGAACTCGAAATAGAACCCGCCCGCACTGACTGGAAACCATGAAGCACACCATCGCCCTACTCGCCACCGCGCTCATTGCCCCCCTTTCGGGACTGAGCGCAGCGGAATCCTCCAAGCCGAACATTGTTTACATCCTTGCCGATGACATGGGTTATGGGGACGTGCAGGTACTCAATCCGAAGCGCGGGAAGATCGCCACGCCGCACATGGACACGATTGCGGCGGAGGGGATGATCTTCACCGATGCGCATTCCAGCTCCTCGGTCTGCACACCGACCCGCTACGGCATTTTGACGGGGCGCTACAACTGGCGGAGCAAGTTGCAGGCGGGAGTGTTGCTGGGTTACAGCGAGCCCTTGATTGCGAAGGATCGCCTGACGGTGCCGGCGCTGTTGAAGAAGCAGGGCTACACCTCGGCCTGCATCGGGAAGTGGCATTTGGGGATGGGGATCGAGAAAGGGAAGCCCTCGCCGGAGATAACGGATGGGCCGACCACGCGGGGTTTCGACCGGTATTTCGGGATCGCCGCCTCGCTGGACATGCCGCCCTTCGCCTTCATCAACAACGATCGGTTCACGGAGCCGCTGACGACGACGAAGAACTGGGTGCGGGGTGGTCCGGCGGCGGAGAGTTTTGAAGCGGTGGATGTCCTGCCGACTCTGGCGCGGAAGGCGGTGGAGTTCATCGGGGAACGGGCTGCGGCGGGCGAGCCGTTCTTTCTCTACATGCCGCTAGCCTCGCCGCACACACCGATCGTTCCCTCGAAGGAATGGCAGGGGAAAAGTGGAATTGGATCCTATGGCGACTTCGTGATGGAGACGGACTGGGCGGTGGGAGAGGTGCTTGCGGCGCTGGAGAAGGCGGGGGTGGCGAAGAACACGTTGGTGATCATGACCAGTGACAATGGGTGCTCCCCGGCGGCGAAGATTCCGGGTATGCAGGCAAAGGGGCACTTTCCGAATGGCGATCTGCGGGGGCACAAGGCGGACATTTTCGATGGAGGTCACCGCATTCCCTTTCTGGTGCGCTGGCCGGAGCGGGTGAAGGCGGGGAGTCGTTCCGCGCAGACCATTTGTTTGACCGACCTGATGGCGACTTGTGCGGAGATCGTGGGGGAGAAGCTGCCGGACAACGCGGGGGAGGACAGCGCAAGCATTCTGCCGGCGCTGCTGGGCGAGGACAAGGGGCCGCTGCATGAGGCGGTGGTGCATCATTCCATCAACGGTTCCTTCGCCATCCGGCAGGGCAAGTGGAAGCTGGAGCTTTGCGGGGGCTCGGGCGGTTGGAGTGAGCCGAGGCCCGGCACCAAGGAGGCGCAGGAGCTTCCCGCCACGCAGCTCTACGATCTTGAGAATGATTTGGCGGAATCGGAGAACGTGCAGGCTAGGTATCCAGAGGAAGTGGAGCGTCTGACCAAGTTGCTGGAGCAGTTCGTGGAGAACGGCCGCAGCACCCCGGGTGCGAAGCAGGAAAATGATGCGGAGATCAAGCTGCGGAAAGGGAAGAAGTAGTTCGGAGCATCTGGACGGTGAGATCGCTGCTTGCCCTCTGCCTTCTCGCGACGGCGCATTTCGGGAAGTGGCATTTGTCGAACGACATGATTCCCGATTCCCCGCTACCGGCGGTGTATGGCTACGACAAATACGGGGCCTTCAACTGCGCGGGAGAGCAGATGCCGGTGCACGAGGACGCGGACCGGGCCATTGCCTTGATGGAGGAGAGCGGGGCGGCGGAGAAGCTGTTCTTCATCAACCTGTGGATGCACGAGCCGCATACGCCGTTTCACACCGTGCCGAAGTATGAGTGGTGGTTTCGGGAGATGGCGAGCCGCGAGGATCAAATTGAATATCGGGCGCTGCCGGAAGGCGCCCGTCCCGTCGTTATTCGGACGGACGTGGAGGACTGCGAGATCACGGGTGATCCCCCTTTGGTATACGATTCTGATGAGCTTGATAGGGAACGCCGCAACTTGCGCTCCAGAAGAAAGCGTGGTGGAGATAACAGGAAGCCACAGGTATTCTTCGGTGAGAAACGCTGCTCCGGATTTGGAAGACGGGGATTTGGAGAGGCTGTTCGAGCGGTTCTGGCGCAAAGACGAGGCCCGCTCCGGTTACTGGCATTCCGGACTTGGACTCTCGATCATTGAATCCTGCGCGATGCTCTGCGGATGGACTTGCTCCGCTGAGATCAATGGGAATGGTGACTTGGAGGGCTGGATCGTGACGGTCGGTGCGTTCAGCAAGGGCGAGCGTCAACACGTTGCACTTGAAACTCGGTTTTTCCAAGGCTCCGTTGTTCGATGCGTGCTATAGCGCACGCGGACTCCGAGCCGGATAGGTCGCTTGAAGAGGAGGTGTGTTAGCATGCTTCGGCCTCAACGAGACTGCGCCCCAATGTTCCATTTTTCTGACTCTTTTTCCTTCCCCTGATCTTTTCGCGGATGATGACACCAGAGTGCTGAGGCTCGACTCCGCCCGGGAAGGGCGGGGCTTGACCCGTGTGGAGGAGAGGAGTGGGCGATGTCGAAGGGTGTGTGGCTGGTAGGGTGGGGAAATGGCTGGCAAGCTTGAGTGGACGCTGCTCCCCCGCGCCGTCAAGCCAGCTGCCGCCGGGCGGAGTGAAGCCTCAGCACTCCAGCGCTCGAAGCGGGAAGATGGCCCGTCCACCTATTGAGGGAATGCCGACGAGGTCTGATTGCAAGAATTCTTTCTTGGCCCCTTTTTTCAGGTAGAAGATTTCGGAGGTGTGAGGAGATCGCTTGCCTGCGAAATGGTCGTCAAGTCTGGACGGGTTCTCGGCGGAGGTCGCGGAAGGTGCAGAGGGAGGTGGCGATGCCCCGGATCTTGCGGGGGCCGCTGCGGCGTTTGGGGCCGAAGTGGCCGCGATTGAGGAGGAAGAGCTTGCCGAGGAAGCTCTGGGAACCGAGGGCGACACCGTCGATGAAGAAGCGCACCTTGCAGCGAAGGGCCTTGGCTTCGGAGAGGGGCTTGAGGCCGTTGATTTCGGCCTTGGAGGGGCGGCGTTTGAGGTCGAGAGACATGAGGTGCCGGTAGCTCTGCGCGACGCTGCGCCAACTGGGGAGTTGGAGCAGGGAGGCGGCGCGTCCTTCGCTGGTGAGGGTGCGTTCCTTCTCGAACATGACCCGCTGCAGGCCTTCCCGGGCGCGGGCATTTCCGGCGACGGCTTCGGCAAAGGAACACCAGCGG
>Ga0209702_10008981_pt1 | contig 11362 bp, 6 predicted proteins | sample FRY01_FD_187210 | JGI IMG/M metagenome (GOLD analysis project Ga0209702, IMG submission 187210) | Freshwater microbial communities from Lake Fryxell liftoff mats and glacier meltwater in Antarctica - FRY-01 (SPAdes) (version 2) | ecosystem: Environmental > Aquatic > Freshwater > Ice > Glacier... | reverse complement strand
ACGTTTCAACGTCTGCTGCCAAATCATTGGACGCAGGAGCGGATGCCTGCAAAAATCCACCGCCCTGTTCCGAGGTCGAAAGACCGAAAGCGAACCTCACCCTTGCCACTAAAATCCAAGCAGAACCCTAAAGGTAGATTGATTTGCCAGCAGCCTCATGAGCATTGGATAGCCGCTCCCGCTCCTTCAATGCGAGGTTCGCTGGCTGCCAGTAATTCACCGGAGGGGGCTTGCTGGATTGCCTGTGCGACCGCGATTCGTGAAGGGGCGGCCAACTTGTGTCCGCGTTGCGACATGGCGGCGACCGTCGCTTGATCCCATTGGGGCTCCATCAAAAGCAGGTTGGGGCTCCATTGGTGATGGACTCTCGGAGCGGCCAACGCTTCTTCGATGTTCATTCCACGGTCGAGGACGCCGATGAGGCATTGGAGCACTGCGCTGATAATGCGAGGCCCGCCAGCCGCACCGCACGTCAGTTGTGGGTTGCCGTTGGCGTCCAGGACGATCGTCGGACTCATGCTCGAAAGAGGGCGTTTGCTTGGGGCGATTGAGTTCGCTTCCGCACCGATCAGTCCAAACAAATTGGGCGTGCCAGGTGAAATGCTAAAATCGTCCATCTCGTTGTTCATCACGACGCCGGTTCCGGGGATGACGACGCAGCTTCCGAAGGTGGTGTTGATGGTGTTGGTAATCGCGACCCAGTTTCCTTCGGCATCCGCAGTGGTCAGATGAGTGGTATGTTGCCGCGAAAATAAACTTGTCTCCGCGTTGGGTGGCTTCCCCGATGATGTAACCGGTGTCGCAAGATTGAGGTCGATCGTGGAGGCCCGATCGATGCAGTACTGCCGATCGATCAAGCCCAGGGGCACGTCGGCATGGTCCGCGTCGCCGAGCCAAAAAGCGCGGTCGGCAAAAGCTCGTTTCATGACTTCTGCAACCAGATGCACTGCGACGGTGGGTTCGCTTTTGAAGATCGCCTTCACGTCATACGGCTCGAGCATCATCAACATTTGGGCGATATGAATTCCCCCGGAGCTCGGCGGCGGAAAGCCAATCACTTCCCATTGGCGATAGATTGTCCGAAGCGGCTGGCGGACCTTGGCGGAGTAGCGGCTGAAGTCACTCGCGTTGAGAATCCCACCGTGTCGGCTCATCCATTTTTCGCATGCGGTTGCGAACGGACCACGGTAAAACCAATCCGCACCTTCGTCAGCAAGTGCCGCGAGAGTGCGTCCCAAATCTGGCTGCCGCAACGTGTCACCAATGGAGGGTGGTGAGCCGTCTGCGTTTAGAAATTGTGCTTTGCTGGCGGGAAACATCTTCAAACGTTCCGCCATGCACCGGATCGCTGATTCCGTTGCGACGCCGACTTGATAACCCTCGGTCGCCACACCTGCGGCCTCGCTCAATCCCGCACCCCAACCGATTCGGCCGTGGCCAAGGCTAAGCTTGGACAACGCATCGACTTGGCCTGGAACACCGGAGGCGAGGGGCCCGAGTTGGCTGGCCATGGAATCGGCGATACCGTTCCGCATGAACATGTCGCGGTGAGCTTGCCCCGGTGCCGCCTCACGCCCATCGATCGCGATTAATTCGCGATTCGCGGCTCGGGCTAGAATGAAACAACCACCACCGATCCCTGAGTTGTGGCCATCGACGACGCCAAGCATCAATGCTGCCGCGACGGCTGCATCAAACGCATTTCCGCCCTGGTTAAAGGCATTCATCGCGGCGCGAGTCGCTAAGGGATGAACCGTCGCCACCGCCGCTTTTCCGCCCGTCGACACTGCAGTGCGAGTGTTAAGCAACAACTCGTCCGCGGATGCCGGCGCCACCCATGAGTTGTCAAAAAGCTTCATCGTTGCCGGCACCGTCAGGCCAGCGGCAAGAGTCGCTACCGCCTGTCGACGGCTGACGACGCGGTTGAAACTTTTCATCGGGATCGGCTTCACGCTGCTTTCGTTTTTCATGCTGACTTTATCCAATGCTGCGTTGAATTGATTGATCCCGGTCGTCGAGTGTCGCTAGGAATGGCCAGAAATCGGCGGTTTTCAATCGCTGGCGAAGCGAGCACCTGTGGTTCACTGATATCTTAGTCAGATTCGGGGCCTGACCATTGCCACTGGGAGCCCGTTTCTATGTGATTTTTGCCGTGACCAGGGATTATTTGCTGCCGGAGTTCACCTCGCGATTGTGGCTGGTAAACTGTGCTTCCTCCGAATCCGCCTTTCTTTCTCCTCAGGTTCCTGACGTCATGACCCAAGCCTCATCGGGCCAAATCGACCACGTTCTGATCGAAAATCGACTCTTCCCACCCCCGTCGGAATTCACAGACAAAGCTGTTATCTCGACTCAAGAGCAGTACGAAGCGATGTATGCCGCGGCTCGTGACGATCGCGATGGATTCTGGGGACGCGAAGCGCGGGAGCATCTGCATTGGTTTGAACCGTTCACCAAGGTTTGCGATTGGCAATCACCTCATGTGAAGTGGTTCGTCGATGGCAAGACCAACGCGAGTTACAACTGCTTGGACGCGCATGTCGAGGCAGGGCAGGGCGAGAGAGTGGCGATCCTTTGGGAAGGTGAACCAGGCGACACGCGAACGTTGACTTATCGCGAACTGCTTGCCGAAGTTTGCAAGTGTGCCGCTGCACTTCGTTCGCTTGGCGTTGATCAAGGCGACGTTGTCAGTCTCTACATGCCGATGACACCGGAATTGCCAATCGCCATGCTCGCCTGTGCACGAATCGGTGCCATCCACAGCGTCATCTTCGCGGGCTTTAGCGCAGACTCGATTGCCGATCGCAACAACGATGCTTCAGCCAAATTGGTCATCACCGCAGATGGTTCTTATCGCCGCGGAAAAGTTTTGCCGCTGAAACAAACCGTCGATGAAGCCCTTGCGAAGTCACCGACCGTGAAACATTGCCTGGTGTTGTCACGCGTTAAAAGTGATAGCACGCCCATGACCGAGGGACGCGACGTTTGGTGGCACGATGTCGTTGACACTCAGTCGCCAACTCTCGAAGCCGTACCGCTGGACAGCGAAACACCGCTGTTCATTCTTTACACCTCCGGAAGCACCGGAAAGCCAAAGGGCATCCTCCACACAACCGCGGGTTATAACCTGTGGGCCAAGCGAACGTTCCAGTGGGTCTTTGATCATCGCGAAGACGATATCTATTGGTGCACGGCTGACTGCGGTTGGATCACTGGTCACAGCTACATCGTTTACGGTCCGCTCTCCGCGGGCGCGACGTGCTTGATGTACGAAGGTGCTCCGAATCAGCCGGCTGAGGACCGCTTTTGGGACTTGGTAGAAAAATATCGCGTGACCATTTTGTACACGGCACCGACCGCGGTTCGTACGTTCATCAAATGGGGCGATCATCATGTCGATAAGCACGACTTGTCGAGCCTCCGTTTGCTTGGCAGTGTTGGCGAAGGGATCAATCCCGAGGCTTGGATTTGGTATCACGAAAAGATTGGCGGCAAGCGTTGTCCGATCGTCGATACGTGGTGGCAGACCGAGACGGGCGGCATCATGATGAGTCCACTTCCCGGCATCACGGCGACAAAGCCGGGTTCATGCACGCGTCCGCTGCCCGGCGTCGTTCCGATCGTTTTGGATGAAGACGGTCACGTCGTCGATGGCGAACACGGTGGCATGCTCTGTATCGCAGAGCCTTGGCCCGGCATGCTTCGCGGCATTTGGGGTGACGAAGAACGATTTATCGAGCAGTACTGGACGCACGTGCCGGGCAAATATCTCACCGGTGACAATGCGCGTTGTGATTCACAAGGTTACTACTGGATCATGGGCCGCATCGATGACGTGATCAATGTCTCCGGTCACCGTCTAAGCACAATCGAAGTCGAGAGCGCCCTGGTTAGCCATCCCGCGGTTTGTGAAGCGGCGGTGGTCGGGCGGCCTGATGAGTTAAAGGGGCAAGCGATCACCGCGTTTGTGACCATCAGTGGCCAGGAGGCGACGGAAGCGTTGCGACAAGAGCTTCGCATGCATGTTCGCAAAGCCATCGGTGCCCTTGCGCAACCCGACGAAATTCGGTTCACTGCCGCGGTCCCCAAGACTCGTAGTGGCAAAATCATGCGGCGTTTGTTGCGAGATATCGCCGCGGGTAAAGAATCCGCAGGTGACACTTCCACACTTGAGGATTACTCGGTTCTCGCTCAGCTTCGCCAAGAAGAAGCATAGAGACTCGTTTCAAAAAACGCGAAGCACTGTTTTGTAAGAGCCTTGGATGCAAGTCCAAGGCTTGGCGTGAGACGATGATTCTAAATCGCCGCTTCGATCAATTCCCAGTGAGCGGCATCGGTTTCGGCGCTCCAAAGATCTCGCATCTCCTCGCCTTCAAGGATACTCTGCACGACACTGGCGAGTGGATCAGGAATCACCAGAGCGATCGCGCCGCTGGTGGATCGTTTTACCACTTTTCGAACCGCTTTCAGAACACGATCTTTCGCTTCTTGGATCGTTTCGCCACCAGGTGGACGTACGGAGTCAGGAGAATCTTGGCCTTGTCGATAAAGACGCGGCTGTGTTCGGCGAAGCTCATCGATCAGCTTTCCGTGCCACAAGCCGTGATCGATATTCCGGAAGCATTCAATGACTTTCACGCGAGCGGTCCGGCCCATCGCAAGCGCACTTGCCGTCTCACGAGCGGATTGGCATGGAGCCGTGAAGATACTGCTAAGCTTCACTACCGCGAGCTCTTCCGCGATCCGACCAACCTGCTGTCGTCCCGTGTCGCTAAGCGGCATGTCGAGACAGCCTTTCATACGGCCCTGGTCGTCGAAGTCCGTAGCTCCCGGGCGCACCAATACGATTTTAAATATATCGGTCGATGGTTTAGGTGTGAGTAACATCACTTTCGTACATCCATTACGGTCATCAAGGTTGAGATCGCGGCATCGTAATCGTCGTGCCGGAAAATCGCGGAGCCCACCACGAACAGATCGCAGCCCGCCGCCCGGGCCAACGCGATCGTTTCACCATTGATGCCACCATCAATCTCAAGCAGTAAATTGGGGTAACGCTCCTTGAGTTCCTTCAATCGGTCCAACGCGATGGGGTTGAATGCTTGGCCACCGAAGCCGGCGTCAACGCTCATCACCAAAGCGAGGTCGACATGCTCCAAGCATCCATTGAGTCGCTCCATCGGCGTGCTCGGGTTGATCGCAATGCCAACTCCCACGCCCAGTTCCGCAATGGATTTGGCAACCATCACGGGATCGGAAACCGCTTCGACATGAAACGTTAATAAGTCGGCACCTGCGTCAACGAACGCTTTTGCGTACTTCAACGGATCTGAAATCATAAGATGAACGTCGAGCGGCAATTGCGTGTGCTTTCGCAAGCCTTCGACAATCGGCATGCCGTAGGTAAGGTTCGGGACAAAATGCCCGTCCATCACATCCAAGTGCAATACCTTCGTACCGGCGGCTTCAAGCCGTGCAACTTCACCCTTCAAATCGCCGAAGTCACACATCAACAAGCTCGGCAGAATGGCCGGTGACGTGTGTCGAATTTTCTCAATCGCGGAAAGCGACATATAGACCTTTAAGACGAAGTTGAGACCAGTGCGAGTGAACATTCAGCACGCCTGTCCCACAAGAATCAGTTTCAAGCCTGAGCAAGTTCTGATTCAAGACTCAACAGATTTGTCTGCGAGGGTGTTGTTTGTCAATCGCTGAAGAAAAGCATGGGACAAGTTGGTGGCCGTTGACGACCGGCCAGGCGTTGCAATGGGATTATTCCTTACCTTCGGAGTGTTCAATGGGACGCTGCTTGCCATTTCGGCGGAGTTAAATTTTGGGGGTGTGCTCCCGTAGTTCCCCTGCTGGTGAGAGGTTTTCGTCGATCATTTCGACGTGATCGGTTTGGGTTCGGACCAAGCAACGCTACGGTCCCAAATCCCTTCCACCTGTGGTTGAGGTTCTTCCTCGATCGGCTCTCCCCATTCCTTGTCCCGCTGTTCGTACCAATTCCAGTCGACCGCGGGCTCTTCAACCTCCGGTTCGATCGCGCGTGGTGGTTGTGGTCGCTCCTTCGGCCGACGAACGATTGGTTCAATGGCGATTACGGTCGGCAGTTCTTCGACGGGCAGTATTTTCGCAAACACTTCTTCGATGACGGGTTCTTCGTACTGCTCGACTTCTTTCACCACAGGCTTATCGTTGATAATTGAGTCGACGACCGGTTCATCTTCGTATGCGTTGATTGCTGGAAGGTAGGCTTCTTCGACAGGTTCAAGAATGGTCGCGCGACCCGGCGTGCCTTGGGATGGCAGCAAGCGAACTTGAACATCGATCTCTTGGAAGATCTTGCTAATATGTTCGTGGCAGGTAAACATCAGCACCTGATGTCCCATTTCCGCAAACGTCTTGAGCGTTCGTGCCGCATGCATCGCTCGTGTGCGATCAAAGTTCACCAGCACGTCATCAAGGATGAGTGGCAACATCACGCCACGTCTCGCATACGCGGCGGCAAGCGACAAGCGAAGCGCAATGAAGACCGCTTCGCGTGTGCCTCGGCTGAGCACTTCGAGCGGGAGCGATTGACCGTCATGAGAATCGATCTTTAAACGATTCGTGCCCAGCGGTGTCCACACGCGAATGTACTTTCCATCGGTGAGTTGACTAAGGAACGAAGACGCTTCACGAAGGGTTTCTGGCTGACGTTCTTTTTCGAACGTTGCACACACGTCTTCCAGCAAGCAGCTTGCCATCGCGAGCGTTTGCCAACGACGAATAACGGCAGTGATCTGGCGTTCGGTGCAGCCGAGTTCAAGCTGCGCGATGGCCAAGCGATCATCGTCACCGAGGTGCTTCATCTCCTGTGATAGTTCGCCCTGATTAGTGCGAAGCGTCGCAATCCGCTGCTGAGTTTGGGTAATGCGGCCCGTGAGTGCTTCCCAGCGTCGCTCAAGATCCGAAGCCGTCGCACCGCTCAATTCGGTTGCGATGTCATCGTAGTTCGCTTGGTTGCCGATGATGTTGCGAACTTGCTTTTCAAGTTCAGCGTGTTTCTCGCGCAGCTCAAGGAGCTGCGCACGAGTATCGACCATTTCGTAGAACTGCTCCGCCGTAGCGACGCCGCACTTGGCCCATAACGATCGACGTTGTTGCTCACATCGCTCAATCGTTCGAAGGTGCGATTCGTATAGACGTTTCAGCTGCACGTCTAGTTCCTTCAAGTCGCGTCGTCGCTTGATCCATTGTTGTTGTCGTGAGAGTTCTTCGTGCAAGTGGTTCAACTGGTCCAGCGGATCGGTGCGACGTCGCGGTTTGACCGACTTGTCGCGATCGAAGTCGTCTTCGTTTGACAAATTCTTAAAGGTGGATTGCTTGTTGGCTTGCTTCGGTGGTTGAGGCGTCGGTGCCGGTTGCTTAACTGGTTCGTTCTCGTCACCGATCGCTTCGAGGTAAAGCGCGTCGATCCGCTTGGCAAGGGCTGAGCGTTCGCGACGACGTTGTTCTCGCTCGCTTTCGAGTTCCGAAAGACGACGGCGGCTCGTTTGAACCGTCTCGTATCCTTCGCTCAACTTGCGAACGCTTGACGGGGACATCGAATCGCTGAGGCCAAGTCGCTGAAGCGTTGATGACCATGCGCGACGAGCTTCCTTCAATGCATTGCCCGCTTCGTTGGCCCGAGTTCGCGCGGCTTTACTGGCTTGCAACGAAGCTTGCTGAGTGTGGTAACTGGGCAACGCTTCTTCGAGGTCACCGTGCAGTTTTTCCGCGTCCCGGAGGCGTGTTTCAAGCGAGGCACTGCTTGGTGGCAAGCGGCCTTCCAAGTCATCGCGTTCCGCTTCCACTTCCCGGATCTGACGACGAAGCGTATCGATTTGTCGCTCACAGTCTTCAAGGTCCAGAGCGGTTCCCGTGTAACCACGATCGCGACCGATGTACCAAAGGAACAAACACAGCACGCCGACAAAGACGCTCGTAAAACCCCACTGCGGGTTTGGATCGCTGCTGAACCAATCGACGCCAAAGATATGAAAGAAGCCGTAAAGGATCCCAAGGCCACCGACGAGGAATGGCACAAACAACAGGATCGTGCGTTCAACCGGGAAGGCTTCGTTCGTCGCTAGGTCAAGCGATTCTTTTTCGAGGTCGCGGAAGTGCCGACGAAGTTTTTCCAAATGCGCTTCAACTTGAATGCGATTTCGCAAGCTCGCAATGACGTCGGCTTGTTGACGCATCGCTTCGTGGAGGTTGCCGGATTGCGCAAGTTCAAGCGTTTCGCGTAGTCGCACGGACAGCTTTTCGGCTTGCGACTGATGTTGCTGAGCATCGCTGCGAGCTTGCTTCAGCATGAACAGGCTTTCTTTGACCTGCTTGGCCGGCGTGCTCAAAGCCGCAAGTGTTTGCCGAGACAAATCGGGCAACGAACTTTTGCCATCTTTTAGCAACGCTTCGCGGTCATCCGCGTCCATGCCCAATCGTTCTGCGTCGACTTCGACTTGTTGTTTTGCTTTCTCAATCTGTTGATCGAGACGCGAGATCTGTTCCTGCAGCGCTTCGATCCAGGTTGCTTGTTCGCTTGCCGCTTCGATCTTGCCATGAAGCTCGATCAAGCGACGACTGAGCGGCAAGGTTTCTGATTTCGTTCGCAGTTCACGACGCTTTGACTTGATCTCTTCAAGCTTGTTGCGACGCTCTTCCATCAGAGCTTCGATCTGCACCAGTTGGCCCGGCGCGTCTTCGGGAAGTAGCGATTTGTTTTCGGTGTCTGCGATCTGACGGAGCATGTCAGCGCGTTTGGTCCAACTATCATAAACGCTCGTTCCGATTTCAACGCAGCGAGATTCTTTTTCCCACGCGCCAAGCCGTTCGGTCAGTTGTTCGATTTCCGATGCTTGGCTGCGTCGTTGCGTGGCGAGTTCGCTCCAGCGGCGTCCGGCCCGAGTCAATTGCTCCACTTCGTCGCGTAGCTTTTCTCGCTTCGACATCAGCGACGAAAGCATGGTCGACTCTTCGTCGCTGGCCTTCGCCTTGCCAACGATCTTCTTGCGGCCGGTGCGAAGTGATCGCATCACATCGACCAGTGAAACGCGATCAAGTCCGCTACTTAGTTTGTAAAGTTCATCGGCCGCAGAGGTGTCATCGAGTGTGCTCAGTTCCTGCAACTCGCGAATACCGATGGCGAAGACGTTCGTGAAGATTGCTTCATCGATTTGGCCCATCAGGCCGCTGAGTCGGTGTTGACCTTGAGCGAGGCCGTCTTGTCCGGTGACCGATAATTGACCACCCACACCGCTGTCCGTGGCGTGTGAGTGGCGACGAATTTGATAACCGCCGCCGGGACCGGTGACGCGTAGCGAACCGCCGGGCGTGCCGCCGTAGACCGGTGGCATGTATCGCGTCCGGCGTTCAGGCGTAAAGCCATAGAACATCGCGCGCAGAAACTGCATCATCGTTGTCTTGCCCGCTTCGTTGGGGCCGTAGAACAACGTCATCGTGTCGGGAATGGAATCGACGGACAGATTGCTCCATACGCCGAAGCCATCGATTTGAATATCTTTGACTCTCATCGTTCTTCACTTGCCCCCGCGAAATTCGGTTTGCCGCCGCGGAGACACTCCACGCCGATCAGGGTTGCTTCGTCCAGCAATTCACCACGGATGCCGGCTTGTGCATCGGCCAGCATCGAAGCGATCCCCTTGGACAACCCCTCGTACTCTTCGGTGAACGGTGCCAGGTTCAGATCGCGACCACCGGTCTTGGCGTGTCGCTCGCTGGCTCGCAGATAATCGCCGAGAATCGTGTCTTCTTCACACCAGTTTTTCGGATATTTCTTGGGCGGACGGACACGAAGTCTCGCCGTCCAAGCCGAGGGTGAGCCGTGACCAAAATCACGACGCAACCAATTCAGCAGCTCCGCAGGATCGCCAACGACTTGAATCGAATCGGATGCAACGGCAATGTCCCAACCGATGATTAAATGTCGCGAACCGTTGTCGTGCAGCAAGCGAGCGATGCGATTGCCAAGCACACCACGAACATCATTCGCGGTCGTGAACTCGCTCGCGTCCAGTTCAACGTTGCAGTAACGAAACGTATCGCATTCGATGCTGTGGGTGCGAATGGTTTTGTCGGCATCGATGTCAACGATTGTGTATCCATGCGGGCCGGGTTCATCGAGCGAGCGACCTTGGGGCGAACCGCAGTAGACCGCACCGATATCGGTGCCCGCGGTGATGACGGTGCGTTGGTGTTCACCACCCAGAGCCCAATAATCGAAACGGCCTTCGGTAAGTGAATCCGCATCGGCGCTGCCGGCACCGATCGCGACAGTGAAATCGTCCGTGGGATCCACGCGGTAAGAGGGAACGTGGAGTTGCGAACGTCCTTCACTGCTGCGACCAACGACTTGGCAAATCGTTCGGCCTGCACGCTGCACCGGCATGCTGATCGTGCGGTTCTTGGGGAACAGCGTGACGTTGGGCGGAAGCGGTGCGGCTTCGGGCCAGCGAGCGGGATCATCGGCACCTGCTGCGGCCCAAAAGACGGGCGTTTTCTTTTGATGAAGTTTGTCGAAGTAACCCAGGAGCAACGACATGCCGCGTGGGCCCGCGGTCGCGGGGTTCAAAAGGTCGCCAGCAAGTACCACGAAGTCGATGTTTTCAACCAGGGCCGCCTCAAACACCGCCTGAGCCGCTTTCATGGGGGCCGTTGCCATCGCTTCGCGAAGCTGTGCAGGCAGCGTATCGAGATCACCCAAAGGTGTTTCGAGATGAAAGTCGCTAGCGTGAATAAAGCGAAACGATTCGCTGGCCATGGTTCCCTCCTGTGCCCGATTCGCGAGTCTGTCCAGTCCGTAAAGCAAGTCATTTGCCCCTGGTTGGACCAGTGTTTGCGACCGTTTGACGCCAAATTCGGGGTGATTTTCTCGTCCATTTGCCGGAGAAACCCACCGTGTTCGACGTCAAGAGCAGTCACAACCAAGGACTTTAGTGAATCTTCGAATTTTCACCAAGATTGATTTGAAATTCAGTTTCACGGATTTTTACGCCCGCGTCGCAACATGGCAGCGAAACAAACGCTTCTTCTCAGGCGATTCGTTGTTAAGCTAAATTTGGCGTCGATGAACTCATTTCCGCCAATTCAAGTCAGCGAAAAGCAACGCACCGCTAAAAAACAAAAACAAAAACAAAAACAAAAAACTTCGGCTCTTCCGCAGAATCTGTGGGTAGATTCAGATTGGTTTTCAGTAGCGTTTCAGGGTTGGCACAATCTTGAGGTCTTCGCCCATCCTGAATCCAGGGCGCGGGATTTTTTTAGGCATCCGCTCCTGCGTCCAATGATATTTTGCATCTGAAATTGCCGAGCGATA
>Ga0209702_10008974_pt1 | contig 11375 bp, 7 predicted proteins | sample FRY01_FD_187210 | JGI IMG/M metagenome (GOLD analysis project Ga0209702, IMG submission 187210) | Freshwater microbial communities from Lake Fryxell liftoff mats and glacier meltwater in Antarctica - FRY-01 (SPAdes) (version 2) | ecosystem: Environmental > Aquatic > Freshwater > Ice > Glacier... | reverse complement strand
ATGAGGTACTCATGGGCGTTGCTACCGTGAGTCTTACGGAGTCTTCAACCAATATCCTGGCACGAATGACCGCCAATGCGCGCTACGCGGAGTTGTACGGCGACGCCAGCAGAGCTAAGAATGGTGCAAATGCAAATGCAAATGCATCAGAGAGACTGGATCTGGCCGTCACGTACCGGCTCATCACCGAAGAGACAAATTTCATTCTGGTTCATGAAAGGACCGATGCCGACAGAGCAACGGAAATGCCTGACTCGCACAAAGTCACTCAAATGCTTCCCGGTGGGTGGGGTGGAACCGGATCAGTGGTCCGCAGTACACCGAGGCTGAGTGTGATGCGAACCGGATCTGACAACATCCAATTTATTGTTTCTGCCGCAAATGCCATTTCACAGTCAGACGGACTCGCTGCCGCATCAGTATGGAGTACCAATCGAACGCAAGCCGCTGCAAGGGTCGATGCGTTAAGCACGTCTGGCATGGACGATTGCGATATTCCTGCGTTCTTGCGTAAGCGCGCCGATGCTGATGACCGGTTGCAGCCGAACGTGAATACCAGAAACAGTATTGATAAGTTGAACCCGCTCTACTGGAAGGCGAACAACGCATCGGTTGGTAAGCAGTCTGTCGGTCAGCAGGAAACCATTTACGTGGGCATCACACCCGCAGGCCTGAAAAAATGGCTGAGTATCAACCACAGCTCCCTATGGCCATCAACTTACGCCGATCTGAGGGATTTGGGCTTGGGGCTGTCTATCTGCGAATGGCTCGAGTTTGAAATCGGCCGTGAGCGCGATGAGCAATGGGTGGTGGCTACCTTCCTGAATGCGGTATGCGAATTCCGATTCACAGGTGATAACACCTTGGCTCGGACTGCTCAGGCAATCAAGGGTCCCATGTCGATTGTGAAGGTCGAAAAACCGGAAACTGAAATGGAGTCAGAAATTCGTCTGGCAATGATCGGCGTTGGACCGCAAAGTTGGCCCATGGCGGTTGTTAACTTCCCTGCGGAGTTATTCAGCTAGGTCGCGACTCCAAGGGGAAGAGAAGTTGCCTTCGTGATCACTTCCCGGGTGGTCAAGGAGAGAAGGTGGCGTGGTTCAAAAAGGCCGTTTTTGGGCAACACGGACAATGTGGCTTGGATGGAGAGAAATTCAAAATGACAACATCATCCCGGTACCTATAGGCGCGACGGGCACCGTGCGTTTCTACCAGGACGTGGTGTTATTGGCCAGTTGAAGTATTCTTCACATCATTTCCATGCCCCACCATTATGAAAATTGACGATAAAGAAGTTGATCAAAAAATTGTTGATTTCTACTTGTCTTGCCTAGAACGGATGCCTGAGGATGAGCTTCTTGCAAAAGCCAAGGACGTGCCCCAGGCAACAAAGGGATTCAGACCGAAGCATGCTGATCCGAAAATCGTTCGCCAACGGCTGGGACCCTATTTTGCTCAGTCAGGGGAATATCCTGCAGGTTTTCTTGACCTTTTGAGGGAAGCCACGCTTCAGGCCAAGTTCCTCGCCGTCGTTGACGAGACAGTGCTTATCAAAGCACTCAATTTGTTTGCAGATTATTTTGGGCGAGCCGCTCTTTATGCTGCCATGCTGTTAGACAAAAGAGATGCCTTAAGAGTTAAGGCTTGGGAGTTGATTTCCGAATGGAAAGGTGATGAGCCAACGCAGAATGAATCTCACGCAGCTGCTAGGAAACTGACTAATCTGTTCAATCCATTCCTACTGCAAGTTCGTGAATTGACGGCCAACATACCGGCTACAACGAATTTTCCCAAGAAGAGTCCTTCGACGTCAACCAGCACCGAACTGACCGTTGCGCAGAAGAACGAGTTGATTGACAAGAGCCCGCTGGCACGCAGGCTCAGGCGTGAACTGAAAGAGGCAACCGAGGGGGCAACGAAGGCAAGTGCTGAACTCGTCACGTTGAGCGGTAACTATACGAATCTGTCTGCACGGATGATTAGTGCGAATAGCGAACTTGCATCGCTCAGGGATGCCGTCCAATTGAATGTTGATCAACGAGTTGACCGTATCTTCAGCGAGCGCATTAGTCCATGGTTCAAAACTTCAGAACGACTGCGAGTTTCGGCTCAGAAGCTTGAAAGGGACCCACTAAAACGAGCAGAAGAAGTGTTGCGGCGCCAAGCTGAAGTTGACCTGCGGTTCGGCTTGAGAGAGCAGCACCGCGAGCAGTTAGAAAAAGTGCGGAAGTTCAAGACACGCATTGAAGAAGCGAAACGGGAATCCCTCAGTCCATTGCCGGATTTGGTTGATGTGTCAAGTTTGCTCGATGACAAAATTTTGGAACTGGAAAATCTGCTGAAGGAAGGTTCCAGTTGCTCTGGAATTGAAAGTGCATCCTACAAGAAGTTCGCCGCAGCAGTTCAGGGTTGCACGAAGATAGATGATGTGTTCGGGCACAGGGAGCAGCTCAAACACCTCTCTGACAACGGACAATGGGAAGCCAGCGAGATCGCCAAGGCGTATGAGCTATTGAGTGCCGCAGCTCTCAGGTTCTATCTTGGCGATCACAAGAAGTTGCAACCCAAAGACCTGACGGAACTTGGCAGTGGCTCGCCTTTGCAGGCATTGAGGCAATGCGTCGTCAATAGACAGCGCTGTACCTTGCTAATTGACGGGCACAACGTTCTGTTCAGGTGGCGTCCCTTGTTGGGGCAGTATTTCGATGGCGAGGTTCCAGGCGTGCGCGCGCGAGCCGCTCTGATAGATCGGCTTCAACAGATGGCCGTTGCCATACCCGAGGTAACGACAGATCTTTGGTTTGATGGGCCTCAGGCTGAAGATCAAACAATCTGTGAAAACCTGCGTGTTCGTTTCTCTGGAGGGGTGGGGCGGGACAGAGCAGACCAGCAGATCATTGCCCATTTGAAATACCTGCATGAACAGCAGGATAAAGGCTTAAAAATTGTTGTCACGGCAGATCAGGAGTTCGCAGATGCCGCTCGAAAATTGAACGCCATGACAATGGCTCCGTTGGAGCTGTTGAATTTGATGCGGTAAAGTGAACGCTGATGCAGACAGATAGGACTTCAGCGAAATTGTAGGATTCAAGTGCGTTATCCGGCGCGTGGCTCAAAAAGTTTTTGGGTAACACTGGCATTGTAATTTTTGAATGGTTTGCCTTTGGTTAAATCGATGGCCACACGAAAAGTGTTACACGGTTTGAACCACGCCCAGTGAGTTGATGGCGGGGCGCTGCGTTTACAGGCGATCATGAAGGGAAAACCATGACGAGTTCGTTTGCCGCGAGTCTCAGAAAACTCGCGGAGGAGGCTGCCGAAGCCAAACGTTTAATGGAGGCCAAAGCGCGTGCGGTAGAAAAGATCGTCCGCGCTGAAGGTCTGCGGATCAAGAGGGAAGCAGAAGTCCTTGCACGAAAAGAATTTCGACGGGCCGAGAATGAGGAAAGCAAGCAGCGCGAAGAAGCGGAACGTCTACGGTCGCGTGCAATGCGGTTAGAACAACTTTGTTCCGCTATTTATGCGGAACTGGCAGTTGCAGTCTGGGAGGGCGTTGAAGAGGCCGTAGTGGACGACGACGCCCTGAACTTCAAGTCGGAATTGATTGCGATGGGCGTTTTGGTGATTAGGCGTAACAAGCTTGCCAGGCTTGCGAACAATGCATTGGCCGATCTGCTCAAAGCGATTGGGCAATTTTCCCTCGAAGCCGACACCCCGCACGCCCTAGGCCTGTCTACTCGTTTAAACAGCATGAGTTTGCGCCTCCAAAAATCAGGCGATTCTGGGTTGAGTTTGAAGTTTTCCAAGTTGGCCGGTCAATTTTGCTCAAATTTAGCTAACGAATATGATCGTATTGAACTGAGCCATTCGAAAGTGCTGGACGACATTGCTGGCCGGAAAACGGCAATTGCTAAGATCGAATCGGAAATTCGACCTGTAAATGTGCTGCTCAACGAAGTGCAGAATCAGGCAGCTCAAAGGAGCAGGCATCTCGTGGCAGTCGCGGCCGAAATCAAGAGCCACGCCGACGACATAGGCTCTACATACCAAGCGCACCTTCCTCAGGGAATAGCGGCGAATAAGCTATCGCCCGAGTCCAAGGCCTCAGCCTTGCGGTTAGCCTTCGCAACTTATGTTCACGGCACCGACTTCAAAGCGTTCTCAGAACTCGAAATCATCAATCTCATGCGTATTGCAAATGGCTGGCCTTTGCTTGAGTCCTTGGACTCAGCCGATGACACCAATTGCGACCGATTCCGATATAACGATTCTTCCGAAGGCGCTCAGGCGCAACTGTTGAAGCGCTTGAACCGTAATCTGGCATCGGTCAAGTCAAGCCTAAGTTCCATGCTCCATAAAGCTAAGCAACTGTCGACAGATTTAAAAAACACAAAAGCCAGGCTTAAGACAGCAAATGAATTCGGTGAAAATTGCATCCAATTCGAAGAGGTATTCGCGAGGACATTGGAGGGAGTGAACGCCAGTCAGTTGCGATTTGATGGAGACCAATACGTTGGACCAACCATTGCAGCGCTTGGTGCGGAGAGGCCAGTTGCTAACGGTCATCTTCAATCAGCCTATCGGGAGCTTCGTTGGCTAGCTGCCGATGACGGCAGGGTCTTTGCGGACTACCTAGACATCGTGCTCTCCGAGTTGGCCAAAGAAGGAGCTCGGCGTGTGGAAGTAGCGTTTGTTGATTCCGACTCTGAAAAAAAGGTCGAAGTTGGCAAAATCTCTCTCGTGTGCAACATTGGTTGCCCATTGATGGGCCTGCTCTTTTCAAAGCGCGGAATGATGACAACCGCTGGGACGGCAGTTTCCGACGACCGAACGGTGTTTCAGTTGAGCTGGTAAACGGCGTGGTTCAAAATCAACGGGTTGACACTTTTTCGGGTGGCCATCGGTTGAGTCATAGGCAAACCATTCAAAATTCACATGGTCCGTGTTACCCAAAAACGTTACTTTTTGAACCACGCATGGAATTCCTATTTGTTCCCAAGATCACTATGGTCCATTTGAAAGATTGTCCGGAAGGCAGCGAGAAACTCCTATGAAACAGTTCCACTCATGGGTATCTGCCGCTCGGTACGCGGAGCAGATGGGGATGGTGACAGGTCATCACCACGCTGTTGAACATGTCATATATGGTTGGCATGTTCAACCAACGTCTAATTCAATTGAGACACGATTTTCGATGCTGGAATACGAGATGGCGGACACATCATCGCGATTGTTGGCAGCTCTCTCGGGGGAAGACAGAGAAACGGTAGATCGGCTTCTTGAGGAGCCGTTGGAAGTCAATTACTTGGATAGTCGCGGTGTATCGTTGCTCATGGTCGCCGCATATCGTGGATACCATAAATGCTGTGAACGACTGATTTCTCTGGGTGCGGATGCCCTTCATGGGTACTCAATTTTCGACAGCGAAATGACCAAGTTAGATAGTGATTCTGTGCTGAGTCGTGCGCAAGTGAGCAAGGATTGGCCTACCATCGGGCTGATCGAACGAACACAAGTAATAGCGACTTGGAACATATTGAAGGAAGCCAAGGATCCCGCTAGGTTCGCAGACGCCCATGAGTGGCTAAGGGAGGCTGCGCGTCTGGGAATGACGAGCACGTGCGTCGAAATGGTCGGCATGGGCGTTCCAGTTGATAGCCCTACGGACGACTACCCGCCAGTAAGAGAGGCGGCTTTTGCCGAAGAGATGACAACCTGTCTGGTACTGCTGGCGATGGGAGCTGACATCAATCCATTGCGGAAAGAACCTGGCTTTGATGAGGAGGTTGCCACTTCATTGGAGCGTGTTCGAAAGTTTTTCTCGTCGTGGAGGCCATCGAACACTGAATCGTAATCTCGATCCTTCGGAAAGGAGTGTTGTCGCCGATCACGATTTTAGCCAGGGTCAAATCGACGTCGGTACCCACATGTCAGAGCCTCAGATCGGTGCGGCCTGCAAACACCTGCCACAGCCGCACCATGGCGTAGGTATCGAGCTTGCAGTAGGCTACGGCTAACGATGGGCTAGTTTTAGATCTGCATCTTGGCGTGTTTCCTGATGATGGCTAACAACCGACTATCATCTTCTGCACCAAGGCCAACGCGCAGCCTAAATTACACGGGAATTAACCATGTCCAGTAGCAAAAAATTCGCGATTGTTGACTTTGAAACAACAGGTCTATCACCTGACAACGGGGCTCGCATTACTGAAGTCGCTGTGGTAATCGTGGAAGATGGAACGGTGGTCGATCATTTCCAAAGTCTTGCCAAGACTGGGGTTTGGATATCCTCGGAAATAGAGAGACTTACTGGCATCAACAACGATATGGTTTCAAATGCACCCGATGCTAAGCGTGTTATGCAGAATGTTGCCACATTTGTCGGCTCTGCAGTTCCTGTTGCACACAACGCATCCTTCGACAAGAAGTTCTGGAATGCTGAGATGGTGCGTGCCGAACAACCAATAAGAGACGATTTCATCTGTACATTGCTCCTATCCAGGCATCTGTATCCAAAGGCCAGAGATCATAAGTTGGGAACACTTGCAGATTTTCATTCTTTGCAGAGAGACGGAAATGCTCACCGTGCTCTTAGCGATGCAAAACTTACTGCACAGCTTTTCTTGAAGATTTGTCGAGATGCCAAAGCGCAAAACAACCTAACTGCAGTCGAGCATAGTTCTGTGCGATCCCTGTTGAACATTTTGTCAGGTGCCGGTAGCCGAACCATTCAAGACAAAGGTAGACATGCGCAGAACACGTCTGTTCTAAATACTGGATTCATGAGGCCCCTAAAGCCCAGCACTGAACTCGCTGCCATTGTTGGATCCAATCCATTGCCCAGAACTGAAGTTGTTTCGGCATTGTGGGCTTACATAAAAGCTCACGGTTTGCAAGACACGACGAATAGGCGAATGATCAATTGTGATCAAAAGCTTGCGGCATTGTTAGGTAAACGTCAAGTATCCATGTTTGAGTTAGCCGGATTGATTGGCAAACATGTCAGTTGATCAGGGTGCCTGCCGAGATTGAAGAACGATATCACTATCCATTGGCAAGTGCCTCCCTATGCGCAAATTCACTAGGCTATAACACTACAAAATCGGAGCCGAGATGAGAAAAGAATGGGGGCCTTCCATGTGTGGCCGCGCTTTGACAGGCTCGCCGGAATGGCAACTGCGCCTAAATGGGCAAGAGATCGAGTTGACCATCGATGGCCGTGCTCACAAAACTTTGATCGACGACGAGTCCACGCTTCGCATACACCATGGTTTGATCTGGACCGACCTCACCCTATTTCTCGGTCTCGCCAACGAGAAGAAGGTCGATGGTCTACCGAAGGCCCAAGCCGAGTCGCTTATAGCCGCCTTGGCCTCTGTGCTGTCCGAACTGAAGCTAAAAAAGGAGGTTGACCTCCTGAATGGCGACTATTCGACCATCCGTGACTGGCTTAGCCAAGTGTCAGCGCTTATCCGCCAAGCCGATGAAAGGAGGCGCTGGATCCCGCATGAAGCACAGCAGGAGCTTAAGTGCAGTAGACCCAACTGTGATGGGAAGCAATTATGGGCACGTTTTCGAAATCCGTCGATCCAGCAGCGGCTGTCCGAGGATTCTGCGACGGTTGAGAAAAATCTCAAACTTTGGGAGTCCGACTGGCCAACAGTCTGGACCCGATTGAACGAAAATCACGTCCGCCGTGAGTTGGTTGTCTGCAAGGATCTCTTCGACCGGGTAGAGAGCAAGCCCCTCACAGAGGAGCAGGCTCGAGCAGTAATTTGCTTTGACAATCGGGTCCAAGTTGTCGCCTCAGCTGGCTCCGGTAAGACCTCCACCATGGTGGCGAAGGCGGCCTACGCCATTTACCGCGAGATGGTGGCACCTGAGCAGATGATCCTGTTGGCCTTTAATAAAAAGGCTGCAGAGGACTTGAAGGAACGTGCAGCCAAGTCTTTCAAGCGTCTGGACATGACTGGCATCGCGGTTGCGGCCACCACTTTCCATGCCTTGGGACTTAGCATCATCGGCAAGGCCACCGGACGCAAGCCCGATGTCCCTGACTGGGCCATCGATGCATCAGCCGGCTTCAGTAAGCTATCGGAAATTATCGACAAGCTAAAAGATCGCTCGACTAAGTTCCGCACCCAGTGGGACCTGTTCCGTCTTGTATTTGCACGGGATCTTCCAGCCTTCGGTAGCCCACCGATTGCTGACGGCTGGGACAGGGAGGGTAACGTTTACATGCGCACGTCACGAGGAGAGCGGGTGCGCAGCCAAGAAGAGCTCATGATCGCCAACTGGTTGTTCTTTAACGGGATTACTTACGAATATGAGCGGTGTTACGAATTCGATACCGCCACTGAAAGCCACCGTCAGTACCGCCCTGACTTCTACTACCCGGATGCCAACCTCTACCATGAGCACTTCGCATTGGATGCGCAGGGGAAAGCGCCGCCGCATTTCACTGATTACTTAGAGGGCGTGGCATGGAAGCGTGAACTACATCAAAGGAAGCGCACTAATCTGATCGAGACTACGTCGCACCTGTTGCGGAATGGTGATTGGATGGACTTCCTTGGTAGGATGCTTTCCGACCGAGGCATTGTGCTTGACCCCAACCCTGATCGCCCCATTCCAGACGGCGGGCAGAAGCCGATGGAGCATGCCGAACTCGCTAGCTTGATACGCACTTTCATTAGTCACGCCAAAAGTAACTGCCTGAGCGTTGAGGCACTGAACCAGCGGTTAGGAGATCTCCCCAAGGACGCCGACCTTGCGCGCCACCGGATGTTCCTGGATCTCGTGGGTCCGGCCATGCAAGCTTGGGACGAGGCGCTGGCTGAGGAAGGAGGCATCGACTTCGAAGACATGCTTAACCAGGCGGCTGAGCATTTGGAACAGGGCCGCTACGAGGTTCCCTATGTACTGGTTATGGCCGATGAGTTCCAAGACGCTTCGCTCGCCCGTGCCCGTCTTTGCCGAGCTATGGTGCAGAAGCCTAATCGCTATCTGTTTGCGGTCGGTGACGATTGGCAGTCGATCAATCGGTTCGCGGGTGCCGATATGTCTGTGATGACAGGCTTCCGGGAATGGTTTGGCCACGGCCAGGTACTGAAGCTTGAGCAGACGTTTCGCTGCCCCCAGGCGCTTTGCGACGTATCCAGCAGGTTTGTAACCAAGAACCCAACTCAGATCAGAAAGCAGGTCCACTCCGTTACCCCATCCGTTGGCCCCGTCCTGCAGGCCTTTCAGGTCGACCAACAAGAAAAGCTCCGAAGCGCCATTGACAAATTTTTAAATGAGCTCTGCCAAGGGATACGTGATGGGAGCATTCCACCCAGCCGTGATGGCAAGGTGTCGGTAGCCATTTTGGGCCGCTACAACTTTGATCGCGCCTACTTACCAGAGCGCTGGCAGATGCGGTTCGAAAAATGGATGGACCTGTCCTTTCTGACCGTGCACCGGTCGAAGGGCAGCGAGGCAGATTACGTGATTCTTCCCGCAATGATCAGCCGCCTTCGAGGCACCAGCTTCCCCAACACCCGCGCCGATGACCCGGTGCTGGCACTGGCCATGCCAAGCGGAGACAATTTTCCTCTGGGCGAGGAGCGCCGCCTGTTCTACGTGGCCCTGACCCGTGCCCGCCGCTGCGTGGCAATGTTCACCGTTCGAGGTCAGACTTCCAGTTTCTTGACTGAACTGTTGGAGGAGAAAGCCATCGTAGTGACCGACACGGACGGCGATGTCGTTGAGGAGGATCGGTGCCCGGTGTGCAAGCAAGGTGTGATCCTCACGAGGAGCGGCCCATACGGGGAGTTCCAGTCATGCTCCAACTTCCCGCTGTGCGAGCACAAGCCGAGAAAGTACAACACTACCAGGATGCGAAATGGACAATCTCCAAAAGCAGGGACAAAACAACTAAACTCGCGTCGGCGCCAACAAGTCTAGCCCCACCATGAGAAAAGCCCTTGTATGCCTGCTGCTGGCGCTGGCCTGCACCGCCAATGCCGAGACGATCACGGTCCGGGTTGTCGGCGTGGCCGACGGCGACACCATCACCGTGCTGGATGCCGACAAGGTGCAGCACAAGATTCGCCTGGTACGTCCAGCGGCAACCCCGCCAGCTCCCCATAACGGCGGATCGCCACCCATGCGGTGCGTCGGTTGAGCTGGTTTGGTTAAGCATTTTTCGGGGTTGGACAAATTTAGCCAGTTTCGTGGCAAGGATGGCAGCATTGCCAGCTTCAACAACCCACGCAGGAGTGTGAAATGGCACAAGACTTTGACCCGCATATTTTGGCAACCATGACCGAGGAGGAGCGAGCCTCGATTCTGGAGGAGCAATCCCCGGAGGAAAAAGCCGCTATCGTGGCGATTGACACCGGCAGCGAAAACGGGCCGGATGATGATGATGACGACGAAGATGAAGATGATGAAGGCGCAGACCCGGTAATCGCAGAACCGGCAATCGCAGCTCCGGCCATCGCAGATCCGGCACTGGACAAGGCTCAAGCACCAGCAGAGGTTGTCGCCGTGGTGCCGACCGCAAAAGAGGCCGACCCATTACCAGAATTGCCAGAAAAAGCCTTTCAACCGCACTACCAAGCAACGCTGCCGGACGACTTCGATGCGCAGGAAGCTGCCATCAAAAGCCAAGCGGATGCCTTGGCAGCTGAGTTCAAAGACGGCGTCATCGACTTTGAGCAGTACCGGGTGCAGGCCGACGCACTGAACAAGTCTGAGCGCTCGCTCAATGAAATTCGGCTGAAGGCTTCGCTGTCCCAGGAAATGACGGCGCAGACGCAGGAGCAGGAATGGGCGCACACGGTGCAAAAGTTTCTGGCGGCTACCGCCAAGGCCGACCTGGACTACAGCAAAGACCCCGGCAAGCATGCGGACCTGGATATGTTCGTCAAGTCGCTGGCGAACGATGCGAAGAATGGCGACCAGCCGGCTGAGTGGTTTCTGACAGAGGCCCACAAGCGCGTCAAGGCACTGCATGGGTTATTGGGGTCAGAGCCCAAATTCACCGAGCCTACGGCTAGCCCACCGGAGGCGGTGCTTCTCACCGCAGCGAAATTGGTGTCTGACCCCAATAACCCATCGCGCAAGCCGCCACTCGACGCCGTCCCCAAAACGCTGGCCCAGGTGCCGGGCAGTGATGGTCCGGGCGATGTGGATGGCAATGAGTTCAGCGATGTGGACCGTCTGACGGGTGACGCGATGGAGGCGGCGATTGCAAAGATGTCGCCAGCGCAGCGGGACCGCTACATGGCGGGCGTGTAGATGGACGGCAACTCGAACTTGTTGATGGACATTCGCCCCGGTGAATTTGTTGAAATCGGCGCGGTTCGGGTTGGCATCTTGCACAAGAGCGG
>Ga0209702_10008973_pt1 | contig 11375 bp, 14 predicted proteins | sample FRY01_FD_187210 | JGI IMG/M metagenome (GOLD analysis project Ga0209702, IMG submission 187210) | Freshwater microbial communities from Lake Fryxell liftoff mats and glacier meltwater in Antarctica - FRY-01 (SPAdes) (version 2) | ecosystem: Environmental > Aquatic > Freshwater > Ice > Glacier... | reverse complement strand
AGAACAACTTGAACTCTTCGACGCGCTGAGCATCGCCAAGCCCGCCTGACCCCGACTGTTGTGGCAAAAACCGCAAAGCCGGACGAGGGATATCAATCACTTAGAGGATTAACTGTCGAAGTTGGGCGCTATAGCCGTCGGCTTGAACGATATTCTGGGAACGGGCTATGTAGCCGGGGAATACATTGTCGCATCGAAGACACTTACACCCAAGTTGCGCGCCACGGTTGGATTGGGATGGGGTCGCCTTGGCTCTTATGATGGGTTTTCAAATCCGCTATCTGCGCTTGGTGACAAGTTTGACACCCGCGTTTCGGACGTGGGCGTTGGGGGAACGCTGAGTTCCGGGCAATGGTTCAGAGGCGACGCCGCGTTTTTTGGTGGTGTCGAATGGTTGATCAACGACCGTCTGCGGTTTGTCGCCGAATATTCATCCGATGCCTATGTGAACGAAGACGGTGCTGCGTTTGATCGCAAATCGCCGATCAACCTTGGACTGTCTTGGGAGGCCAACGATCGCACCACACTGTCTGCGCAATATCTGTACGGATCAGAGTTCGGCTTTCAGGTCAATTTCGCCATAAACCCCGGACAGTCCCGCGGTGGCAGTGGTTTTGATCCGTCCCCCGTTCCGATCGTGCCACGAGACCAGGTTGCTGCGGCAACATGGGGAGACATTGACGACGCGAAGTTCCGGGCAACCCTTGCCACAAACCTCGAGCGCGAAGGGATTCGCCTTGAGGGGTTTGATGCGACCGGAAACACGTTGATCGTCAGCATCAGAAACGAAGGATACGCGCGGGCGTCGCAGGCCACAGGTCGCACAGCGCGGATTCTGACACGAATCGCGCCACAGAACATCGACCGTTTCAAGGTGGTGCTGTCTGAAAATGGCATTCCGGTCACATCGGTTTTGCTGAAACGGAGTGACCTCGAAACCTTGGAGTTCGATCAGGAAGCGCCCGATCTGTTGCGGTCAGGCACAGTGATCGCAGACCAGACACAACGGCTTGGGTTTTCCAAACTGGACTATCCGATCTCGAAATTTGGTGTAAAGCCATTTATCCGGCCGGACTTTTTTGACCCCGATGCACCCGTTCGTGCGGACGCAGGGATTGCCTTTTTCGGTCGTTACGAGCCTTTGCCGGGCTTGGTGTTTTCGGGCTTGGTTCAACAGCGCCTGATCGGCAACCTGGCCGACAATGTCCGTTCCGGGGGGTCTGTCCTGCCGCCAGTCCGCACGGATGCGCTGCTTTACGCAAAGGCATCGGATACGTCGTTGAAGGAGCTGACGGCAGCCTTGTATTTCCGCCCCGGCGCGAACCTGTTTGGCCGGGTTACGGTAGGTTATCTGGAAACCATGTTTGGCGGCGTTTCAACCGAGATTTTGTGGAAGCCGCAAAGCAGCGCCTTGGCTCTGGGCGCTGAAGTCAACTACGCGGTGCAACGTGAATTCGACAGTTTCTTTGGATTTCAGGATTACGATATCGTCACGGGGCACGTTTCGGCCTTTTATGAATTCGGCAGCGACTATCAGGCACAGCTGGACGTTGGGCGATATCTGGCAGGCGATGTAGGTGCAACGCTGACGCTCGCGCGCGAGTTCGACAATGGGTTCAAGATCGGGGCCTATGCCACCAAGACCGACGTGTCTGCGGCAGACTTTGGCGAGGGGTCTTTTGACAAGGGCATTCTGATCAGCATCCCGCTTGAGTGGGCTACGGGAAAGCCGTCAAAGACAAAACTGAACGCGAATATAAAATCGATCAACCGCGATGGCGGGGCAAGGCTGAGCGTGCCGGGACGATTGTATGGCACGGTGCGCGAACTTCAGGCGACAGAGCTGGATGCAAGCTGGGGACGGTTCTGGAAATGACCAAATTCGTTTTGATGGCCCTGACTGCTGCGGGTCTTTTATCGGCTTGCGCGACATTGACCCCCAAACCGCCACCGCTGTCCGAGTTCGTAAGACCCCTAAGCAGCACCTTGTTAACAATCAAGATTCCTGCCCGTGATGCTGATGCCACACTGGTGTTGGTTGCACGAAACCAAGGCGTGGAAACGTGGCAGACTGTGGACAACGTGACTGTATCGACGCAGAACGGGGTGATCGTGGCGACACGGGGCCTTGGGTTTGATGTGATGGGCAGCGACGTGCGGCAAACCCTGACTGCGTTGGCGGGACGGCAAGCCGGGCAATATGTCGTCAATCGTCGCTATCTGACGGCCGACAATCAGTCGGAATCCGTCAGCGCGACCTGCACAATGAGCCGTTCTTCCGAGGGGCTCCATATCGAGGATTGCCAGGCCGCAGGCGTTGCGTTTCGTAACGAATACGCGCTGGACGGATCGGGCCGGATCGCCCGGTCAAAACAGTGGATCGGGCCTGACGTCCAGTATCTTGACACCGCTTACGCCAGCGCAAACTGAACCCGTTACTGCAGAACTTAAATCAATGTTTCAGGGCGCGCCACGTTGCGCCGCAGCGGAAGGTTGTGTCAGTCTTTCATGATCCGCTGCAGGTGGACTCCATAGTCGTTCTTGGCGAAGATGCGCGCGCGTTCGCTCAGCATGTCACGGTCAATCCAGCCTTGCTGAAAAGCGATCTCGTCCAGACTGCCAACCTGCAAACCTTGCCGCATGGTCAAGGTCCGCACAAAATTGCCTGCGTCCAGAAGGCTGCCATGCGTTCCGGTATCCAGCCAGGCATACCCACGGCCCATTTTCTGAACTGTCAGTGTGCCCTCGGCCAGATACATCTCTAGCAGCGAGGTGATTTCCAACTCGCCGCGGGGCGAGGGCTGCACGGTGCGGGCTTTGGCGGGGGCCGTACCGTCCATGAAGTAAAGCCCGGTCACAGCATAGTTCGACGCAGGCTTTGCCGGTTTTTCGATGATCGAAAGCACTTGGCCCGCATCGTCGAAGGCCACCACACCATAGCGTTCGGGATCGGCGACCTGATACCCGAAAACCGTCGCCCCGGTGACCTGCGCCGCTGAATCTGCCAGCAACTGTGTCAGCCCATGACCGAAAAAAATGTTGTCGCCCAGCACCATGACGGATGGCGTACCGTCCAGAAAATCTTCGGCCAACAGGTAAGCCTGCGCCAGACCATCGGGTGACGGCTGTACGATGTAAGTCAGGCTCAGGCCCCACTGGCGCCCGTCGCCCAGAAGACGCTGGAACTGTGACTGATCTTCGGGCGTGGTGATGACCGCAATCTCGCGGATGCCTGCCAGCATCAAGGAACTCAGCGGATAATACACCATCGGCTTGTCATAGACCGGCAGAAGCTGCTTCGAGATGCCCATGGTGATCGGGTAAAGCCGGGTGCCCGAGCCACCGGCCAGAATAATCCCTTTGCGCTGTGTCATGTCAAACCTTTTTCAATTCTTGCAAGACGGCACCCAGCGAAATCCGCCAGTCGGGCCGGACAATACCAAATGCGCGTTCCAGCGACGTGCAGTCGATCCGCGAATTGCCCGGCCGCAGGGCCGGGGTCGGATATTCCGTCGCAGGGATGCCGGTGACCACGACATCCAGCCCTGCCTGCCGAAAGATTTCACGCGCGAAATCCGCCCAACTGACATCCGGCTGCCCGGCGTAGTGATAAATGCCGCTTGGACCCGTGCCCGCGTGGAAGCGGGCCGCGATGCGCAGCAGCGTGGTCGCGATGTCACTCGCCGCCGTCGGTCCACCGATCTGATCCTCGACCACGCGCAACGCAGGGCAGTCGCGACCAAGCCGCAGCATCGTCTTCACAAAGTTCGAGCCGTGCGCCGAAAACACCCAGGATGTGCGCAAAATGGCATATGCGCCACCCGCACCTGCGACGCCCTGTTCGCCCAAAAGCTTCGTTCTGCCATAAGCCCCCAACGGCGCGGTCGGCGTGTTCGGCTGCCACGGGTCGGTGCCGGTGCCATCGAAGACATAATCGGTAGAAATGTGCAGGAAAGGTATCCCACGCGCGGCCGCCGCTTGCGCCATTTCTGCCGGTGAGGTGCCGTTGACCGTCAGAGCCAAGGCCTGTTCCGTCTCGGCCCGATCCACTGCGGTGTAGGCTGCGGCATTGATCACCACATCCGCATCCGTCCCGGCAATTAACGCAGCGCACGCTGCGGGATCTGAAAGATCGGCCTCGGCGCGACCCAATTGCCGAATTTCCACGTCTTGCGGACAGTGCCGCCGCAACTCGGTTGCAACCTGTCCGGTCGTTCCGAACACCAGAAGTTTCATGGCATGCGTTCCGTATGATCAAGACCACCGACGCGGCCGAACAATGCGTTGACGTCCGTGCAGGGCGGGAAAGATGCGACCGACTTTGGCGGGTTGCGCATCCCGTGGAATGTATTGAAAAAAAGCATATCAATCCCAAAACAGACGCGCGATGCACCACAATGCGGGGATGTAGCGGATGGCCGGATGCAAGTCATCCCCATTCATCGCTGGCCCGGCCGGTTTTCAGCTGCCATATGGGATGACAGCACAGCCAGTGCGGTAGGCGATAGAGTCCGCTGGCCTGCACCAAGCCCGGCTTGTCAGCAGCCTGATTGCCGGACTGACCGCTTTGCTGCGCCGCTTGTTCCCATCAGACGCCTGCACTTGGGGATTTGTATCAAAAGCCGAAGCCCGAGCTATTCTCCGTGAAGGTGGTGGTTTCTGCCCCATGGAAGGTGAAGGTTGCGATCTCGGCCCCAAAGGTGATCAAGGTTGATCTTTCGGCCCCAAAAGAGATGAAGGCATCGCCATCAAGACCTTGGCCCGGTTGCCCGCCGCCGCTATCCCCAAAGAACAGACTTGCAACCTCGCCCGACTCTTGGCCAGTAAAAAAACGGATGGTCCAGCGCCACCTGATCCGCCGTAACGCCGCGCAACAATACCTGGGAGTCACCCGCCAAAATCTCGACACCTCGTTTTTGTCTCGCACCACTGGAATTCGTCAACCGTGCCCTTTTCCAAATCGGTCGGCGTGCCGCCCGCAATGTCTGCCGGCAGCGGGGTGCCCCAATCAGAAAAAACGAGAAGGTCGTCGGCATCAAAAAATCCACATTATCGTGCGCCGGACGGTCGGGTTGCCACCGGCTTTGAACGAAAAGGCGTCGTAAATAAGGTGTCAGACCCCGCACCACCGTTTGCCTCGATCTGCCCGCCGTAAAAGATCGGCACATCATTGTCCGTGCCACCGTCAGCCGTCTCATTTCCCGACCCCACGATCAGCGGATCTTTGCCGTGCCCGCCTTGCAGGTCTTCTTTACCCGCGCCGCCAACAGCCGGATCATCTTCCTGTCCGCCGTCAATCCGGTCATTGCCGCCGCGTCCGAACAGCACGTCATCGCCCGCCTAGCCGGACATCCTGTCGTTATTGTCGGCGCCAAGTCCGACATCGTCGCCGCGATTGTACCTTGACCGGATTTGCAGATCTTTGGGACAGGAGGCGGCAAACATCTGTGGCTGGTCTGCCGGTTCAGGGACTGCGGCGCTCGTCGAGAAAGGTTCGGTGCCCGCGACGCCTGTGCGGGAAATTGCCCGCGTCACCGAACTGACCGGCCAACACGACGCGGCCCCGGTTGTCTTTGAGCCATTCGGTCATTGGGTGACCAAGGATGATTTCGTGGACGGCGCCCGCCCTGACTTCGTCCCCGCGTGCGTGCATATGGTGCAGGATGTGGCCCGGTTTGAACTGATGAAACTTCAAATATTGAACGGCACCCATTCGTCGCTGGCCGACCTGGGCTATCTGGGCGGCTTTGAGGCCATTGCAGATTGCATGGCCGACCCTGCTTATCGCCGCTTTGCGCAAAAACTTTGGCAGCACGAGATCATTCCCACGCTGACCCCGCCCGAAGACGTTGATCTGCACGCCACGCCGGAGCGCTGGAAGGCCGCTATTGAAACCCTGCAATCCGTCACCGCACGCGACAGATCGCGATGGATGGCAGCCCGAAACTGCCTCGGCGGATTCTGGGGGCGCTGGCTGCAAACCTTCCCTGCGCGACAGTCCTTACCTGATGCTCGCCGGTGCGGAGTGGATGATCCGTGTCGGCGCTACCGGCATTGTTGCCGCCCCGCACGACATTCCATGTGGCGGGTTCTGGCCGCGCGAGGAGATTGCCGCGCGCCACGCGGCCTTGCAGGCGGCTGGCTGTGTCTGGGCGGCCGAAGAAAGCCTGCCTGTTCATGAACGGATCAATCGGGGACGGCGACCTTGCGCTCTTGTTTGCCGACTATCGGCAATCTTTGGCCAATCTGGCGGCAGAAGGCGTGCGGACGGTCTGCTGCAACTTCATGCCACCGCTGGACTGGATGCGGACCGATCTTGCCGCCCCGGTGGCGCGGGGCGGCACCTGCCTTCGGTATCCGGCCCCCCGCATGGCGGCGTTCGAGACCCGCATGCCGGGCCGCACTGCGGCAGCGGCGGACTAACCCGACAGCGCCCTGCGTAAAGCTGCCATCTGGTTTCAAATCGCCACCGAGGCCGACCGTCAGGCCCTGTTGCCGGCCATCAGGTCTGGCCTGCCGGGCGCCTATGATCGCTATGACAACGACGGGCTGCGCCATTCACTGCAAGATCATGACGGGCCGACCCGCAACGACCAGCGGCAGACCTTCGCCCGGTTCTGGCAAGCGGTATTGCCTGCGACCGGGGATCTGGGCATCAACCTGCGCGTCCACCCCGACGATCCGCCACGCGACATTCTTTGATAGCCGCACATCGTTTCATCCGAGGCGGATGCCGCGAGTATTTTCGGTGCGGTGGACAGCACGGCGAACGGGTTGACGCTTTGTTCGGGATCGCTGGGTGCGAACCAGGCCAAGGACGTGCCCGCCATTGCCCACCGCTTTGGCGACCGCATTCACTTTGCCCACTTAAGACCAGTCTCGAAGGACATCGGCGGCAGCTTTGAAGAGGCCGCACTTCTGGAGGGTGACACCGACATGGGATCCCCGATCGACGCTTTGCTGATGGCTGACGGGGCACGCGCAGACCAGGGCCTGATGCCCATTCCCTCCGCCCGCACCACGGCCACAAACTGCTGTCGGACGCGGACAGGGGCACGCATCCGGGGTATCCTCTGATCGGCAGGCTGCGTGGGCTGTCCGAATTGCGCGGCGTTCTTGCCGGGCGGTCGCGTCCGGGGCGGCTGGCGGACTGACCCCGGCTGCTCTCTTTTCCGGTTCGTTGGTTGCTTTGCGTTGCTCGGCGCAGCTAAAGTGACTTTGCCGCAGACCCGTGGCGACAGACCGAGGAATACCCATGCCCCCCAAATTCGGCACCAGCGGCCTGCGCGGTCTTGTCACGGAACTGACCGAAGATCTGGTGGGGTCCCATGTCACGGCCTTCGTGCGGTCCTGTCCGGTGGGCAGCGGTCTTTATATCGCGCGTGATCTTCGCGCGTCTTCGCCTGCCATTGCTGACTTTGTTGCGCGGGCTGCACAAACTGCCGGGCTTGCAGTAACCGATTGCGGCGCCGTGCCCACGCCCGCACTGGCGCTGGCTGCGATGCGTGCTGGGGCAGCAGCCGTGATGGTGACTGGCAGCCACATCCCTGACGACCGCAACGGGATGAAATTCTACACGCCTGGCGGAGAGATCACCAAAGCGCACGAAGCAGCCATTTTGGCGGCGATGGCCGACAAGCGGGGTGAGCCGGTCGCCACTGGCCCGGCACCGTTGCTGGACACGACTGCCGGGGCTGCCTACCGCGCGCGATACGTCACGGCTTACGGGGTTACGGCGCTGTCAGGGCTGCGGATCGGGGTCTACGCTCATTCCGCTGTCGGGCGCGATCTGATGTTGCAGACCTTTGCAGCACTCGGGGCCGAGGCGGTCGATCTGGGGCGCGCGGACCGGTTCATCCCGGTCGATACCGAGGCAGTTGATGCCGCCACCCGCGCACAATTGCGCGCCTGGGCCGAACCAGGGCACTTTGATGCCATTGTCTCGACCGATGGCGACGGCGACCGGCCGTTGATGACGGACGCAACGGGGCGGGTGATCCCCGGCGACGTGCTGGGTCAGATCACCGCAGCAGCCCTTGGCGCCGACACTGTGGTAACCCCGGTTTCGTCCAACACCGGGCTTGAGGCATCCGGCCACTTCGCCCGGACCATCCGCACCAGGATCGGCTCGCCCTTCGTCATCGCGGGGATGGAGGCGGCAGGCGGGCGCGCGGTTGGGTATGAGGCGAATGGTGGTTTCCTTTTGGGCTTTGCCGCGCCGGGTCCTGCCGGACCGCTGCCGCCCCTGATGACCCGCGACGCTTTGCTGCCGCTGATCGCACCCTTGGTGCAGGCGCGCAGTCAGGGGTTGGGGCTGGCGGCGTTGGTGGCGGGTGAGCCGCCGCGCTTTACCGCCGCAGATCGCCTGCAAGATGTGCCGACCGACCTTGGCCACACGCTGGTGGCGCGGCTTGACACCGATGCGGACGCGCGCGCGGCTTTTCTTGTGCCGTTCGGCATGGAATCGACCGTGGATCGCACCGACGGGCTGCGCATCACGTTGGAAGGTGGGCAGATCGTTCATCTGCGACCGTCAGGCAACGCGCCAGAATTGCGCTTCTACGCCGAGGCCGAGAGCCAATCCGCCGCCGACGTGCTGCTGGCGCGCGGGTTGACTGCACTTGCTCAATCCCTGAAATAAAGTCGTGGATCGGGCGGAAAAGCGTGTCCAAAGTTCGCTCATCTTTCAAAAATTATGGCAGATCGGCGGACCGGGGTGGAAATTTGGCAAGATTTTGCTCATACACCATGTGTAGGCCCCGCCCGGTCTTCTGCGGCGCTTAGCCTGATTTTGCAATTTACGGCATCACAGCCCGGAGTTGATCAAGAAGTGTGATGAAGTTTCCTCGGCTGGCGCAAGCAGCAGCACAGGGGCGACGAACCTGCCAGAGATGGACACCACGCAAGAAAACGCGACACGGCAAAACAAGACGCAGGGGCATGACCATTTGGATTGCGCCGCACCGCCGCAACTTCGGCGTCTGAATTCGTGCCCGAAAATGCGTTCGGACCTGCGTTTTGTGTATGAGGATGATGGCTCTGACGATGTTCAGCGACTGCCCGGCCTTTTGCGCATCAACGACCTGCCGAACGACCACAAATTCGACTTCACAGCAAAAGGGCATTTCCTGTGACGGGGGGCCGACGGCGTTGCGGCGCCCGACGAGTTGCAGCAACGCCTGCAGTGACTGCCGGATACTAAGTTGACGGCGGCAGAGGTTGTTAAGATCTTCCACAGGCTGAACATTCTGGGACTGCCGGAATCCAGAGGCGTGGCCCCTGCACCGGCGCCTGCCATATCATCATCAATCCCGCAGTTTCGCAGCAAAACGGTGCGCACCCCAACGAGACCTGCAACTACGCGTGCCACGTCAGAGCCTTGCACGGCACCACCCGCGACGCGCCGCTTTACGCAGCGCAAGCTACCCGCAAACGACGACCCTTTGGATGAGGACGACGATTTCGACGACCTGTTTGCCCCCGACGCCGGCAGGTTCGGCGGCGCTGAAAGCGAGGGACGTTTTGGCGGTCGCATGCGGCCTGGCATGGGCGGCGGCAGGGCCGGGGGCATGATGCGCGGTCGCGGCCGCCAAGAACCGCAGGAAAAGGAACTGGGCCCCACTCAGTTCCCGCTGTTCAACCCCGACCTGCTGTTTCGCGTGCTGTATTCCACGCTTTGGCCGCTCAAGTTCGTGATCTGGACGATGCTGCCGCTGACGGTCTTCGCCGAATTGACGTCGATCCAAAACATGCCTCAGGTGACCACCGATCTGGCGGCGCTGATGGGAAACTCTGATCTTATCCTCAGGCTGTTGATCGCACTATTTGTGGCCAACCTTGGACCACGCATCGCGCAAGGTGTGGCGATCACTGCCCAAGGCGGGCGGGTGAAAGGTCTTGGCATACTTGCTGCCGGGGTTTTTGCCGCGCTTTATATCGACGACAGCGCGATCGAACAGATGGACCGCAAAGGTCAGATGTGGGCCCCCGGCGCGTCACTGTTGTTCCATCTTTCTGTGTTTGTGTTCGGTATTCTGATTTGGGCTGGTCCGCGCGATTCGGGTGGGATCGTTCCGCTGATGACGCTGACGGTGGCGAAGTTCGGTCTGATCATGTTTCTGATAACGGCATGGCCGTTGATCCCGGTAGACGGGATGCGGTTCATGGGAGCGGCATTGGGCGAGCCGAAGCTGCTGGCACAGTCTCTATTGGCTGCGCGGTGGCTGTTTGTGAACGGGCGGATGCCGACGATGATCCGCCGGACCGATGCTTGGCCGCTGGCGCCGTTCGCGGTAGGCCCATTTTGACCACCTTGCTTGTCTTGGGCGTGGCGGCGCTGTTCATCCTGATGGCACTTCAGGATTCGCTGGGCGGACTGAGGGTTACCATCTTTCTGGGACTGATGACGGTCGCCACATTATGGTTCATGGGGATATTCCGGTTCAATCAGCGCGCGATGAAGGGTGGCATGGGCGGCGCGACTGCTGCCGGCATGGGTGGCGATGCCGCAAGGGCGTTGCGAAGCCCGGACCAACCGGAGGTCGAGGGCGGGCGATCGCCCGCGCGTGGCGGCCTTGCTGCGGCCACCGCACCCGGGCGCGCAATGCCCAAGACCGATTTGGAAAATCTGCCCAACCACGCGCGCGCCGTGCGGTAGCTGGTCCCGTGGGCTTTGTTGGTCCCGTGGGCTTTGTTGGTCCCGGCGTTTCTGCTTTATCGCAACGAAGCTGGTGGTCAGGTGGGAATTCTGCCTGCGGCGCGCGGCACTGTCGTCGCGCGAACGGATGGCGAGATTGTCAAAATTTACGTTGACCATTGGGACCGGGTGACGCAGGGCACATCGCTGGTTCGCCTGTCGGAATGCGTCGAGTTGTCGAATGTATCGATCTCCCAAGCGCTGCTTGCAGGGACGCGTGCGACGTTGGCAAAACTCGAAGCCGGCGCGCAGTCCGAAGAAATCGACGTTTCACGCGCCAAACTGTTCAGGTCCGAGGCGACCGCAGTCTACAAGAAGGCCGATGTTTAAGCGGACAAGGCCGGTCTCGCCCTGATGTTGGCAGGGGCAACAGCAGAAGAATTGGAGATTGCCCGGGCCGATGGCGACCGTCAGGAATGTGAACTGGACTATGACCGGGGCGAGTTGCAGCGCACCCGCATCGTAGCACCGATGGATGGCTCCGTGGTGACGAGCGGTCTTAGGGTCAGGACTCATTCTGAGTTCATAGCCAGAACATCACGGTTGCGGCGAGAGTACTGCGGAGAGGAAGACTTTTGGGCACCTGTCGTATCGGGTGGCAACCCGACGCCAGTCCTTCAATCTTCCAAACATGATCTCGATCCTGTTGCGGCGTTTGTAACGGCGATTGTCGTATTTG
>Ga0209702_10008970_pt1 | contig 11378 bp, 12 predicted proteins | sample FRY01_FD_187210 | JGI IMG/M metagenome (GOLD analysis project Ga0209702, IMG submission 187210) | Freshwater microbial communities from Lake Fryxell liftoff mats and glacier meltwater in Antarctica - FRY-01 (SPAdes) (version 2) | ecosystem: Environmental > Aquatic > Freshwater > Ice > Glacier... | reverse complement strand
AGGCCCGTAGCGCGTTAAAAACGCGCGGACCAAGGGCCGCTCCCGCGCTCGTTAGTCAATGTTTTTTTCCTATGGTCCGCGCGCTTTTAGCGCGCATCGCGTCGCCTCGCGCCGGCGCATTTTTAGGTTGAGTATCAACCTAACCAGGCCCGTAGCGCGTTAAAAACGCGCGGACCAAGGGCCGCCACGTACGCCAAAGTCCGCCCCTTGGTCCGCCCGCATTCTGCGCGCTTACGGGCGCTCGAGGCAGAGTTTCTTAGAACTCGATTGCCCTGGGCCGTGCGGTCGACGCGATCGCTGTTTTGGCGGCATCAGTCCGCAGTGGATCGACGGTAGACCGACCACGCATCGCTGATTTTGCTGTGTGTATCGTCCCCGGTAAGTCGGAGACTCAAAGCGACTTCGGCGAGCGATAGCCCTTGAATTTCATAGAGAAGCCATGCTCGCCAGGTTGGCGCCTCGAGGTTCGTGAGCCAACCGGTCTCATCCTTGAGCGCCAGCTCCGCCTCAGGAGACGCAGCCTTTGGATCGGCCACCTCGTTAGCCATCGACGGCGTGTCTTCCCCTGGCTGATACCAGTCCCAGAAACTGTCATCGAACTCGGTCGCCGTCGGAGGCGGGATCGGTTCATCGAGAGAAAATGACCACAGCTTCCGCTCGGCCGTGCTGCGCGCGACGAGGTCATCAAGCGTGCGTGTCTCAAGGGTGAGCAGCCAGCTTCGCAGGGAGACGCCACGAGGTCTTCGTGGTTCTTGGTCGCAGGCGCGAATCAGTGTTTCCCCCACGAGCTCTTCGGGTGAGAGCTCATCGACGCGGTCGCCCATGGCTTGGTGGTAGCGAAGGTGGTGCGTCGCGCTTGCGAGCAGGTCAGGCACAAACGGACGCGTGGCGTCCATGAAGCTTGCGGTGTTCTTGGTGAGTGTCTTCATTTTTAGGCCGCCTTGTGAATCGAGGTTTCTTCAGCGCTCACGGAGAGGAGCTTCTTGGCTTTCGCCACCTCTTCAGCCGTGCCGTGCACCATCAAGACAAACTTGCCGGCCTTGACAGCGCTCTGATATATAAGCACCGAATCCTCCGGAATGCCAATGCTAGCAAACGCCGCTCCGAGCGCCGACATGCCGCCACCGATTGCTGCTCCAAACACTCCACCTTCGATCATGCCCATCAGAGCCGAGCCGATGACGCCGCCGGTCAGAACGGGCCCAACACCTGGAATCCAGAAGAACGCTGGCGCCAACAGCAAGCCGAAGAGGCCGCCCCAGAAGGCGCCCAGCTTGCCCCAGTGCCTGACGCGATCACCTGCATTGTAAAAACCCACGACGTGCTCTTCGGAATGATAGTCTTGGCCCAGGATCGAGAGGGCCGCCATATCGAAGTCTGCACGGCCAAGTTCGCGAACTGCTTCCTCGGCAAGGGTGTGGCTGCCGAAGACGGAAACGCATTTGTCAGTCGCTTTGAGCTCCTCATTCAGCTTTAGATCTCTCATGACTTGTTATTCATTGTCCGGAAGCTTCTTACTCATCGTGTTGTCCTTCACCTTCGCCGGCATTATTTCGGTTTATGTCTGAGACGCACAGCTTGCGCTCTCTGCTGGCGTCTCGCTGCACATCGACACTTGAGCGTGTTTAGCACCATGGCGCCAACTGAACAGCCGCGTCGAAAGACGCCCTAAGTCGCTGCAGTACCGGCGGGAGTGCGTTCGAAAGATCTTCCGCGACGAGCCCAAGCCCAACGTCCGTGGCCGCCTCGCTTGATCGTGCAAGGGATGTTGAATCGTCGTGACACGCGCGCCTCACACCGACGCGGGTTGTTCTCTCAGGGCCTCGAGTTCCTCGAGATGCTCCTGTTCATCCCGGATAATTTCCTGAATGGTTTGAAACAAGATCACGTTGCTTGGCGACACCTTCTTGAGAATCGCCGTGTATCTCTCGATGGCTCCGCGTTCTTCCTCAATGTTGATCTTCAGGATGTCCTCAAGCGTGTGTGCCGGTTTGAGATCTTCGGTGCTAACTTGCATGGTTGGCGTACCATTGAGTGCGAGTATGCGATCTCGAAGCTGCTCGGCGTGCAGCACCTCGTCGCCGGCGATCTCCTTAAGGCGTGCCGCGACCGCTTCCGCATATGGCCCGGTGACGGTGGCTGCGTGCGTGGCATAACGAATGGCACAAGCGTGCTCCTGTGCCAGCATTCGATTCAAATCGTTGATAAGGGCATCTTCTGTCATATTATTTTCCATTTTTTGTGTGTGGGTTGGCAGGTTCGACCGGGCCAATCCAGATCGAACCTATTCGAAGCTGAAGCGCAGGTCAGCGACCACATGGGGTGTTGTCGCAACACGTTGCTCGCCCTCGTGAACTTCGTCTCGGAATACCGATTCTCACTGGGCGGTATAGCCCCCATCAATGACCAGCTCGCTGCCTGTCACGAACTTGGACTCGTCCGATGCGAGAAACAGAACGCCATACGCGACATCATCAGGCTCGCCGACATGGCCGATTGGATGGCTGCTATCAAGCTTCTCTTTAAATGCTTTCGGACCTTCCGGCGCATCGTTCGCGAGCGCCTGAACCAGCGGCGTCCAGATAAAGCCCGGGTGCACAGAGTTGACCCTGATGCCGTCTTTTGCATAGCACAACGCATCATTCTTGCTCATCAAGCGAACTGCACCTTTGGACGCGTGATAAGGTGGTAGGTCCCCAGCTCCAACGAGGCCGTAGATGGAGGACAAGTTGATGATGCTCGCTGCGGAGGACTTCCGCAGATGTGGAATGGCGTGCTTGGTGCAGAGGAATACCCCGGTCACATTGACGCTCATGAGTGTCTCCCACTCCTTTTTGGAGATCTCATGAGTCGGCTTGTCGACCCCAGCGATCCCAGCGTTGTTGACGAGGACATCTAGCGACCCGAACTCAAGAGCGACCTCGTTGAAGACGCTGTGGACGTTGTCTTCATCCGTGGTGTCGAGACGCCAGTACTTCGCCACTCCACCCGCCGACACAATCTCCTCCGCCAGGCTCTTGCCGGCCTTGTCGTCGATGTCAGTGATGGCCACTTTGGCCCCTTCCTTCGCCAAGAGGATGGCGACCGCCTTCCCGATCCCGTTTGCCGCACCGGTAATTACGACGACCTTCTTCTGCACTCGTTTCACAATAATTGTCCTTGCTTATATGGTAAAATTGATAACAACACGAGGGCTAGGTTGCCCGGCTTCATTGACTCAACCCGACAAGTCGGGTTCCGCGCACACGATCGTAGGCTTCGCATTCGAATCCCCTCCCCTCTCAAGCCTCGAGAGTGGCGGTAGCACGCTACCTTTCGCCACTCTCGACGCCCTCGCCGTGACGCGATCAGCCTCAGACGCCTCGGTCCGAGCGCGTGCGAACGCTGCTAGAACGGCGCGTCGATATCGACGATGTTGATCAGCTTGTGATTGACAAACTCATTGATTCCGAGCCCTAGGAGCTCGCGGCCGTAACCCGAACGGCGAACACCACCGAAGGGCAGATCTGCCTTTACCATCGTCGGATGGTTTACGAACACCATGCCGGTGGAAATCTTCTGCGCGACCTCGGCGCCGTGCTTGGGGTCGGAGGTAAAGACAGATCCTCCCAATCCATAAGGAGAATCATTGGCGATCCGCACGGCGTCGTCTTCATTTTTGGCTCGGAACATCATGGAGACCGGTCCGAAGAACTCCCAGTTGCGGGCAGGGTTATCCTCGGCGATATCGGTCAGGATGGTGGGCTGGACGAACGCGCCCTTGGCAGGAACCTTGGGCCCCACCTCCGTCGCCGTGGCCCCCAGTTTGACGGCTTCTCGAATCTGCTTCTTGACGGCGTCAGCTGCGCCTTGCGACGACAACGGGGCCAATGTGGTCTTCGCGTCGGCGGGGTCGCCTGCACGCAGATCAGCGACGCCTGCGGTGTAGCGCTCAAGGAATTTGTCATAGATTTCGTGGGCGATGATCATGCGCTTCGACGAGACGCAGACCTGCCCACCATTCCAGTGACGGCCGAACACGGCCCACTTCACGGTCTTGTCGAGGTCGGCATCAGCCAAGACGATGAACGCATCCGCGCCCCCAAGCTCCAGCGTTGATTTCTTAAGCGCCTTACCTGCGGTCGCCGCGACAATTGCCCCAGCATCCTCCGATCCGGTGAGAGCGACACCGCGCACCAGCGTGTGTTTGATGATCATCGCGACTTGTGAATGCGTCGCATAGAGATTCTGGAATGCGCCTTTCGGCAGACCAGCCTCGAGCATTAGGCTTTCGCACGCGGCGGCGCTCTGTGGAACGATGCCCGCGTGCTTGAGCAACATCGTGTTGCCTGCGGAGAGTTGTGGCGCGATGATTCGAGCGACCTGATAGTACGGGAAGTTCCAAGGCTCAACGGCCAGCAAAACGCCTAAGGGTTCGTGGACGAGCACCGCATCGCCTTCGGTAGGATCGGCGACAGGTATGCTCTGCGGCTTGAGCAGCGCCTTCGCATTTTTGGCGTAGTACTCAAAGATGGCGGCAGACAATTCAACCTCCGCCAGTGCTTCCGAAGTCACCTTGCCCATCTCGAGGGTCAACAGCTTGGCGTAGGCACCTGGACTCTTCCGCAGCAAGTCGGCTGCACTCTGCATGACCTTGGCGCGTTCGGCGAACGAGGTCTTCTTCCACGACAAGAACGCCTTGTTGGCGGCCTCGATTGCCTGATTGATCTCGCTGTCGGTGGCCTCAGGAAAAGTCTTCAGAACTTCTCCTGTGTAGGGATTCGTTGTCGCGTAGGTCATGGGGGTTCCTTGGTTGGCTGCGAGGTCCGTCTTGACGCCGCCGAAATGGCGCAAATCAATCTGAATGGTTTGCTTGCTCTTCAGGGTGCCTTTTGGAAAAGCACGATGTCTAGAGCTGCTGCAACGATGGTGCCAACAACGATATATGGGCTGTCAGTGCGTCTCTCAGCGCGTTAATCGGAACGCTGGGCGCAATGACGTCATAGTGATGCCCACATGAAATCATTATGATGTGATTGCGCCCAGCGACGAAGAGCCCCCCCGGGGCAAATCGCGATGCTATTCACTTAAGCCATTTATTCAATAATTTCAGCTTCTCGCGCTAGGTCCTCTTGGGTCCGCGGAGGGCTGGGGCTCTCCTACTTGCTATGCCCGTAGACGGGCGAGGACGCCCGCGGACCAGCTGAATTCATTGGTGAATACCCTCGGTCCGCGGGAGCCTAGACTTCTCGTAGAGTCCACGCCCGTAGGCGAGCGGGGACGCCTGCGAACCAGCTTAATTCATCTTGAAGTCAGTCACTTGAGCTTAAGTGATGGGCATTGCGTTTAGGTGCTGGATCTTATGGCAATCCCGTTTTCAACAAGTCCGGTGTTCGCGGGACCCAGACGCACGCGAGGACACCGCCCTCGGAGTCCCCCCTGCCTGCCCTCAACCCCATCATTTCGAACGAACTGGGGCGTGAGGGCTCACTCCGTCGGTACTGGCGGCGATGGGTCCTGCGTGTTGTCACTGCCGTCGGCCGCCGCCAGGTCGTCGACCGCGACCTCCGGCGCGTGGTGAAAGGACACTCCCAGCGACAAAGCGATGATGATGCTGTCGTCCGTGACGTCGACGCGGCCGACGGGCGCGCCGAACTCGAACGAGCGGACTAACTCCAGCCGCTTCGGGAGGTCCACGATACTGCCGAAGGTCTTGCTGAAGTTCCACGCGATGGTAGTGGCATATTTCGAGAGGGCTTCGTTGATGCGTTTGCCGACCGAGCGTTCGACGAACTGCGGGAGGTACTTGATGTCGAGGTCGTCGACGTCCAGCACGAAGGCCAGCAGCGGTCCGTCGGGTCCCTCGACGACGGTCGGGACGATCGCGAGTGACACGTGCTCGACCGTGAAGTCGTCGGGTACAAGCGGAATCGGGTAGTGGATGAGCGCCGCACAGGTCATGCAGAGGCCTCTGCGAGGTACAAAGGTCACGGTATCGATCGCGTCGATCTGGATCCATGCGAGGTCATCGGGCTTGTCAAGGCTGCCGAGTAAGAGGCGCATGGGGATAAAGTCGCGGAAGGCCTGGATGAGCTCGCCGCGGTGGAGGGTGATGGTGAGGTCCATGTAGTTGTCCTGGCCGCGACCGGCTCGTGTGGGGTAGATGGCACATTGGCGGCGGACCGAGGTCCACCGCCAATGTGTCAATCGGCGTCTAGACCGCCGCGCCGTCGCTGCTCGCGCGTTTGGTTTTTTTGGCTGCTTGAACGCCATTGGCCATGACGTCATCAGGCTCGACGACTTCCTCGTGCGGCAGCTCTGGGCTGGCGTCGATGTCGGAGGCCTCTTTGGCGCCCCAGTGCGGGAGCCTCTTCACGAGCTCGCCAAGCTTTCCGCGCAGATCCTTACCGCTCATGGGCGCGAGCAGCAGAGCCGACCCAGCGCCGAACGCCATGCCGGCACCAAAGGCCGCCACGATCGGAAGAGACATCCCGCGGCTATGCTTGGCCAGCTGTAAACCCATGGCCCCGAGGACGCCCTCGAGGTTCACCTTGTGCAGCTGCGTCGTGACCTGCTCTTTCATGTTGTTGTAAACTTTATTCAATTTTTTCATCGGGAGTCTCCTTGATTGGGTGGCCGGATTTGGTCTAGTTAGTACGCGGCGCGGCACGTGCCGCATCGCGTACTAACTAGTGGTTTTATTTCAGGTGGTTGCGTGTATATTTGGAGGCCGGGGTGAACGAATCCTGTCAATATGATTGCCGGCACTTCGGGATCAGTAGAAGCTTACGCCCAGGTTGAGCGACGCGTTGTGGATCATGTTGTCCCCATCGGAGTAAAAGCCCGTGCCGTAGCGCAGGCTGATGTCGAGTGCGAAGGTGTTGGTGGCGATAGGCTCGACGCCGATCCCCAGGTGGAAGCCCGGTACCCACTCCGTCCGGCTCGTCACTTCGATGAGCTGACTGCTGTAGTGAACGCCGGAACGCGCCACGCCAAAACCACCCTGGAGCCAGAAGTGGTCGATGGGCCAAGCACGCACGGCGGCCGTGATGATGCCCTGCTCGACGGTCACGCGGTCTTTATTGTGCAGCATCCACCACACGTCGAAGATGAGCGCGATGTTTGGGCTGAGCATCCCACCGACGTGGAGGTCGATGCTGCCTGCGCCGTCGAAGTCTTTGCAGCCATCGTCGCTGCAGCTGATCGTTCCGGCGCCGAGACCGCCTCCGAAGGTCACCCCGGACCGTCGGAGACCGTAGCCATCGTCGGCGTGGGCGGCAGTGATTGCGAGAGGGATGGTGAGCGAGAGGGTCGCCAGAGTGCAAAGGATGCGGTTCATTCGGAGTCCTTAGGACGAGGCTCGCGGCTATCGGCGCGAGGCGTGTCGTGGAATGGCGAGCGGGTCGTCTCGCTGTCGGATGCGGTGGGAGGACTCCAGCCTTTTGGGGGTCGGAGCCCTCCACCTAGAGCCGGTCGGCTCAGTTGAGCTACTACTTCCCGATCTTCTTGATGGAGTCCTTGACGTCGTTGACGACCTCCTTGATCTCGCCCTTGATGACATCGCGCTTCCCTTCGCGGACAAGCGAAGGATTGTCGGTCACTTTGCCGACGGCTTGCTTGATCTTGCCCTTCGCCTTGTCGATTTTCTCACCCATGATGTTTCTCCCTTGGTGCGAGACACGATGTTCGTGGCTGGCGACATAGGGAGATTGCATGGCCTGTGCCACCGAGAAGAACTAAACAGTATCAATGTGTTGCGACCAAAGTCGTCGCGGCCTCCCCATCAAAATGACTGATGCCTCCCATCGTTTTGGTTTTGCTTCTTTGCGCGGGACGTCAGAGGCTCGCTCGAAGAGCTCCGGCGCGACGATTGAGGTGTGTAGGCCCAGCTGTTGGGTTTCGGAGGCTTTCGTTGGTGGTGCTCGTCGGGCCAGCTAGGGGTGTGCAGCCAGGCTGGCTCCCCGACGCTGGACAAGCGCGCTGGACGTCGGCGGGGCTCGGGTACAGCGAAGAGTCGTTCCGGCACAGCCATTAGTAGGAACACGCGATGGAATTCATCATTGGTCTTATAGTGTTGGTGTTGCTTACCAGCTTCATGTCGAACATCTATCTGTCGCCTCGGCAGGTGAACAAGCGCCTCTTCAATCGCGCTCCGCTCACGCCGCGTGTCGCTTCGGCCGACAAAGTCCGCGTCGGCGCGGTATTTGGTCTCAACCGAAACCGCGTCTAGTTGGCTGCTGAGGACCGCTCAACGGCAGGATGCTTGTCTCTGGTGGCGCGCGTCGCAGCGGGGCAAGGCACGATCGTGGAGGGACGCAAATGGACACCCTCGACAGCGGATTCGCAGCCGCAGGGTTGACGAGCTAGTCTTCTCAGAAGCTAGAGGTCGTCCCCGACCCCCTTGAGCCTTTCGGCGGCGTCCTGCTTGAGGATCCGGGCCTTCTCGGCCTCGTCGCGGCGCCAAGCCTCGGTGGCGGCGCGGACGGCCGCCTCGCTGTGGTTCTGCCAGGCGTGGGTCTCGCCTTGCAGGCTTACCCCAACGTAGCTGGTAACGATCTGCACCGTCGCCTCGGAAGACCGCCAGAGGGCCGCGACCGGGTTTAGGTGCATCCCCATCTGCGCGAGCGGGGCGGGGGTGAGGTCGGCCGGTCCGACCTCGCGGCCGCCGGTCGGGACCCCGAAGCGCTCGGTCCAGCCTGCGACGAGGGCGTCCGCCACGACGCTCTGTTGGTCGCGGCCGTCGGACTCCAGCTTGCACTTGAACGCGACGAGGCCCGCCTCGGGTGCGCCACCGAGCGCCGCGAAACGTACCTGGCAGGTGGCCGCGAGTCGGCCGAAGGTGGCGGGCGCCTCGAAGGCCGTCCCGGCCACCGCCGGTGAGTCGGCTTGCATCGCCGAGATCAGGGCATCGATGCTGGGGTCCAGGGGATTGCTCCCGTAGCCGGAGTCGACTCTGACGTGCTCAGCCGGCAGAGGGCCCACGTTGGCGAGCGCGGGCCACGCCGCCTTGGCCGCGGCTTGGGACATCCCGAACGCCAGCCCAAGCGGGGGCGCGACATGCGGCGCGAGCGGCTCGGCGGCGGTGACGATGGCGATCTCAGGCGAGCGGCTGGCGATCGCAAAGTACCCGATGGCGCCGACGGCGGACAAGTACATCACCGCGACAATGGCCAGGTTGCCCTTCGCCGATTTGGTTGGCATGTCGTCGGACGGGCTATCAAGAGACATCGCTTGGAACTGTGGCTCGGGACCCAGCGCCGGTGCTGACGGCCGCCGCGAGGATGCCGAGGACGCTTTTGAAGCGCTCGGGGCCGCGACAGCCACAGGGCAGGCGAGCAAGGCCTCGACCTCGGCGCGTGCCTCTAAGGCCGTGGGGCGATCTGAGGGCGTCGGGGTGAGCATGCGTTCGAGCAGGGCGCGGAGGCCCAAGGACATCACGACGCGGCCCTGCCAGTCGAGTTTGCCGTCGGACCCTAGGAGGCGCTCGGCCCCGGTCCCGGCGAGGAGGGCGAGGGCCGTGGCGCCGGCGCCATAGACATCAGTGGCCTGTGAGGCTTGGCCGGCAAACTGCTCGGGGGCCATGTAGCCGAAGGTCCCGGCGACGGTCGACCCGCCGGCGAGGGAGTCGCGTATGGCGTCACGGACCGAACCGAAGTCAATGAGCACAAAGGATTTATCGGCGCGGCGACGCATGAGGTTCTGGGGCTTGAGGTCGCGGTGGATGACAGGCGGGCGGAGGTCCCCGAGGTAGATGAGGGTGTTGAGGAGGTCCTTGAGGGTGAGGAGGACGGCGCGCTCGTTGGGCCGTTTCGCGGCGGCGAGGGCCTCCAGCGTGTCGCCGTCGATGAACTCTTGCAGGATCCAGAGGGCCATCTGCTTGCCGCTGCCGGTCGTGAAGTGGTCGACCCAGGCGGGGATCGACGGGTGCGAGAGGGCGCGGAGGACGTTGGCCTCGCGCTCGAAGAGCTCGGTCGTTTTTAGGCTGTCGACGCGGTGAAGGGGCAGCTCTTTGGCGGCGACGGTCGCCCCGTCGGAGAGGCGAGTGGCCCGGAAGGTGACGCCCATGGCCCCGCGGCCGATGAGGGCGTCGAGGCGGTAGCGACCGTCGAGGAGGGGGGCCTGGCCGCAGGCGACGCACGTGGGGGCGGCGGCGGGTGAGGGCTCGCTGCAGGAGGCACAAAGGAGCTGGGCGGAGCTGGGGGTGTCCATGAGCGGCATGATGTGGGGTGGGGGTGGGGGTGTCAACGCGGGATCGGGGTCCGGGGGCCGGCCCACCACAACTAAAACTCGGGATGAAGGGGGGGCACTCTTGGCCTCGCTGGAGCAAAAGCGCTTGCGACCGATCCGAGGCGATGCCCCGACACGGTTCTCGGGGCGCGGTCGAGTCCACCGCGACAAGGACGGAGGGGACAGCGACCTAGCTCGGAGTGGGATGGGTTTTGGTGGTTGGGATCCACGCAAACGAAAGGCGGCGTGCGCGACCCCTGAGATGACCTCGGCGTCGGTTCCCTATCGGTTGTCGGGCGTTCTTGCCTTTCCGCTGGCGGCCGGGCCGCCCAGACTGCTGATTAACTGGAAAACCACGAGAAACGTCACTTCGTGGGGCTACGCGTGCCTGTGCATGCCGAGTCACAACACAAAGAGAGGATGCATGAGAATCGTCACTATCGGATCCCTATGAGCCGTATCGGCTAGCCTCCTAGCCGCGGCCGGCTGCGGCGAGAGCACCACCCTCAAGCGGACAACGGCGGGCATCGAGATCGCGCGGACCCCCTTAGCCCTCACGGGCATCGGGATCGCTTGTTACGACGTGCTGGTCACGACCGCGACCGACACGGTGTGGTCGCGGGGCAACCCGCTGCTGACCTACCTCGCGCAGGATCAGGGCGCGACGCCGGACCCCTTCGGACCCATCACAGGCGCACCCGATACCACGACCATGTGCTCGGACAGGTACGGTAACCTCGGCGGCGGCGACATCAGCTACGTTGGGCCCTGCGACACCAGCCTCAAGGCCGACACAAACGACGGCATCGACGGCGTCCAGAACCGCGTGACCCTCTGGGTCGATGGGCTCTACAATGCCGCCGGCGACGCCGAGATGGGCGAGTGGCTCGACCCGTGTCCCAGCGGCTGCTTCCTAGGTAATTCCTTAAGCAACTTTTTCATGCAATTTCAGTCGGTTGCTGAACAGTTCTGAGCCCTGGAAAGAGCCTTCCCGTCGCCCTGTCACGTTTGGGATGAGCCCGCCCAGCCTTACGAGCCAGGAAGTCCAGCAGTTTTGCCAGTGCCATGCTCACGCCCGAGCGCGCCAGAAATGCCTGAAACAAATCACGCAGATGGTCGAGGACCGCCATCGCCACTTTGCGCGTCGAGGTGGCGACCCCATAAACGGCCTG
>Ga0209702_10008967_pt1 | contig 11379 bp, 12 predicted proteins | sample FRY01_FD_187210 | JGI IMG/M metagenome (GOLD analysis project Ga0209702, IMG submission 187210) | Freshwater microbial communities from Lake Fryxell liftoff mats and glacier meltwater in Antarctica - FRY-01 (SPAdes) (version 2) | ecosystem: Environmental > Aquatic > Freshwater > Ice > Glacier... | reverse complement strand
CTGATGATGGGCTACTTCCGCAGCATCCCCGCCGATTTGGAAGAGCAGGCAATGGTGGATGGCGCGACCCGGCTGCAAGCCCTCTTCCGTATCGTCCTCCCCCTGGCCACCCCCGGCCTGATCGCTGTCAGCGTCTTCACCTTCACCGGCGCGTGGAATGAACTGCTCTATGCGCTGATCTTCATCACCTCCCCCTCTAAGCAGACGGTCCCGGTGGCGGTGAGTTATTTGATCACCGGGGATGTCTTCCGCTGGGGGCTGATTATGGCCGGTTCGGTCTCCGCGGCTGTGCCGGTGATGGTCCTCTACTATCTGGGCCAGCGCTTTGTGGTACAGGGCCTGGCGACAGGCGCGGTGAAGGGGTAGGAAGCCAGCCGCGAATGAACACAAATGAACGCGGATAGACTTGGATTTCCCCTTCCAATCTCCGCCAGGAAACGTGAGAGCACAATCTGCTTCTCACGTTTCTTTTTTGAGATACTACCCCACTTCTGCGAGGTTTCCCAATGCACCCCGAACGTCCCCACATCATTCTGATTATGACCGACCAGCAGCGCTTCGACACCCTGGCGGCCTGGGGCTACGGCCAGATGATCACCCCCCACATGGACCGCATCGCGGCTGAAGGGGTCTCGTTTCGTCAGGCCTATTGCCCCGGCGCGACGTGCATTTCCAGCCGGGCCGCCACTTTCACAGGGATGTACGCTCATAACCCGCGCACAGGGGGGCGCTGACGTCCTGAACACGCGGCTTTCTAAAACGTGAAGGGTGAGACGCAATCGGCGTGTAGTCGGCGGGCGGATACTTGGCAAGCACCGCCTCGTCCAAATCTGTGCCCCAGCCGGGACCCGCGGGCGGCGTGCCATAGCCGTCTTCGGTAATCATCGGGCGATCCGATTGTACAAGTATCGCTGGATGTGGAAAAATGTAGACGCATCGGTTCTGCAAAAATCGTTAGGCGATTCCAAGAAAATAAGTATCCACAAGTCCCCGGCACTTCACGAACTTCGCTGCCTGAATTACAGAATACAGACTCGCTTGGACAGAAAGTGCCGGGGACTTTTGCCGTATACTTTATTATTTGAATTAGCCTTAGCGCGAATAAGTCCTGGGATGGGTCGTGAAGATGACGATTCAATGAATTATGTCAATACTACTTTCGGGTTATTCGCGCCTACCAAAAATCTGTGTTTGTCAGCAGCAATCTGCGTCCCAATTCATCCTGGAGTTCCCAATGTCAATACTCGATCTTTTCCGTCTGGACGGCAAAACTGCACTGGTCACTGGCTGCAAACGGGGCATCGGCAAAGCGATGGCCCTGGCTTTGGCCGAGGCTGGCGCGGACATCATCGGCGTCAGCGCCAGCCTGGAAACATCGGGCAGTGCGGTCGAGCGGGAGGTCACTGCGCTGGGCCGCTCCTTCCGGGGCTACCGCTGTGACTTTGCTGACCGGACCGCGCTCTACAAATTCATTCGTCAGGTGCAGGCCGACGCGCCGATTATCGACATTCTGATCAACAACGCGGGCACAATCCTGCGCGCGCCCGCGGTCGAACATCCGGACGAGTATTGGGATCAGGTGTTGGAAGTCAATTTGAATGCGCAGTTCATCCTCAGCCGGGAGTTCGGCAAGGGGATGGTGGAACGGGGCCGTGGAAAGATTATCTTTACCGCCTCGGTGCTGACTTTTCAGGGGGGGATTACAGTGCCCGGCTACGCGGCCAGCAAAGGGGGTATCGGCCAGTTGACCAAAGCGCTTGCCAACGAATGGGCCGGCAAAGGGGTGCAGGTCAACGCGATTGCGCCGGGCTATGTGCGCACAGACAACAACCAGGCCCTGCAGGACGACCCGGTACGCTTCAATGCCATCCTGGGACGCATCCCCGCCGGGCGCTGGGGCGAAGTGGAGGACTTCAAAGGGCCGGTACTCTTCCTGGCCTCGGCCGCGTCTGATTGGGTCAATGGGGAGATTCTGACGGTGGATGGGGGCTGGATGGGGCGATGAGATCGAAGCCGGTTGGCCTTGCCGTCGATGGGCAGGAGATTCCATTGCAGTGGGCGGTGAACTTCTGCACTGGCGAAAAGGGATAAGGGCGTAGGTATTCCTTCCACCTGTGCTTGTGGGCTTTTTGAAAGTGGCGTATTATGCGGATGCGATTGCGCATAATGCCCTTTGGCAGTACGATCACTTCTTGCGCGTCATCGCCGTTTCGTGGATGGCAACATTCACGAATTTGTTCAAAACAACCTACGGTTGGGAAGGTGTGTCAATGGATTCGGTGATTACAACTATCCACCAATGTATGCAACGCGGTGAGCGCCCCTTATCAATTATCGATCTAATTGAAAAAGACCTGCTTACCATTGAACAGGCCGCTTGGCTCGTCTCACGGATCGAAGAAGGTTCTTCGTGGCTTGTCGGCGCGATTCCCGGTCACGCTGGCAAGACAACATTGATGAGCGCACTTCTCGTCTTTCTCCAGGCGCAGGAACAGGCGACACTTGCGCATCCGGGGCTGTCGTGGGAATCATTTGGACAGAACGCCTGTGTTGTCGCTGAAGAAATTAGCGACCATAATCGTAAGGGGTACCTCTGGGGCGAAGACGTGCGGGGGTTGGCATCGATCCCTGGGCGCGGCGGGCGCATGGCGGCAACGCTCCATGCCACAACGTTGGAACAAGTACACGAGCAGATTTCGCGTCGGTGCGCCGCGGGTGACGACGCTGTGGCATCGTTTGGAGTATTCGTACCCATTGAAGTTACCTATGCGGATGACCCGTTGGCGGAAGGCCAACTTCCTGAAGGTGGCAGGCGCAACCGGACTATCGACTCTCGCACCGTTGAGTTGATACACTATTATGGCAACGGGCAGTGGAATACGATAGATCGAGAGATTGCTCTGACGAGAAAAGAGGAGGCAATTTCTGGTTTCCTCCGCTCGTGCCTCGAATCTGACATACGTGAAGTGGAAGCACTGCGGAAGGCGTGGCTGGCGGAGCGCTAATCTGTGACCGAAGTTACCCACTGCCGGGGCAGATCGCCTTGAATGCCGTGGCGGCTGGGGGTGCTGCCGTCCACGGCGGCCTATGACCGCTCCAAGCTTGCCAACCTGCACTTCACCTACGAACTTCAGCGCCGCTTCGCCGCGGTGGGCGCGAACGACACGGCCACCGCCGCCCATCCCGGCGGATCGAATACCAATCTTGCCGGCCACATGGAGGATCGGTTGCTCTTCAGGTTGGCCGATTCGTAAAATTCGTGAAACTCATGACGAAAATTCTAAAATTGTCCTAATACCCTTTCAGGAGTGGAACCGATGAGGCTGTTGCAGCGAACTGTTCGCAGTTAGTGGCAAGTGCCCCGTCGGGCCAGCGACCCAATTCTGCATCGCACGGTCTTCTTTTTGGAACTATTTTCTTAGTGACTTTGTGCCTTCGTGGTTTCTCTTTCATCAGGTGACCCAACTATGCCCAACAACTATTTTCAGGAAATCACAGACTGGCAAACGGCGCGCGACCGGGAACTGCGCGATCCAAATGGTTGGCTCACACTAGCCGGTCTCTTTTGGCTGGAAACCGGGCGCAACACTTTCGGCGCAGACCCAGCCAACGCGCTCGTTTTCCCCGATAAAGCGGCGTCCCGGCTGGGCGAATTGGTGGTAACAGACGCGGGCGTGCGGGTCGAGATTGCGCTGGGCGTCACAGTCACCAGCGACGGTCAACCGATCACCCATCTGGAACTGGATGGCGACGGGATGGATGGACCTGTACTGGCCTACGGCTCACTGCGCTGGTTCGTCATCCGCCGGGATGAGCGCTGGGCTCTCCGTCTGCGGGATGTGGAGCATCCGGCCCTGGCCGCGTTCCCTGGCGTGGACTATTTCCCCGTCGATTCCACTTGGCGGGTGGCTGCCCAACTGATCCCCCATCCCGCACCGCTGACAATTCCGGTGCCTACAGTTCTGGGCACAGTCAATCAGACACCTTCGCCCGGCATCCTCTCGTTCTCGCTCAACGGCCAAGAACAGCGGCTGATGGCGCTCGGCCAGAAGGACAAAGATATTTCTATCATTTTCGCCGACGCCACCAGCGGCAAAGAGACATACGGCAGCGGACGCTTTCTGACAGTGGATGCGCCGGACGCCGCGGGTGCGACTGTCATCGACTTCAACCGGGCCTACAATCCGCCCTGTGCCTTTACCCCTTTTGCCACCTGCCCCCTGCCACCCAAAGGCAACCGCCTCGCCATCTCCATCACCGCTGGCGAGAAAAAGTATGGGGATCACTGACCCGTTCTTGTGTGGTATACTCAGCAAATGATTATATCGGACACCATCGAACGCTATCTGGACGACGCGGCCACCGGCAGCTCCTTCACCCGGCGCACGTACCGCACAGCAATGAATCGCTTCCAGCAATATCTGATCGAAAAGCGCACCCCGCCAGAGAGCAGCGAAGTGGCGCGGCTGGATGTGGATCGGATGCTCGGGTTTGCCACCTGGCTGCTGGACGAAGCAAAGATCGGCCAGCGCACCCTGCACACCTATTTGGCCGGGCTGGTTGGCTGGGTCAATTTTTTGCAGGTGCGGGGATGGCTCCCCTTCACCCCCCAGGAACTCGCCCGCTTTCAGGATGGCGTCAAACGGATACGCCGCAACCAGCGCCCGCCCGATCTGTTGCCACACCCGCCCCGTCAGGAAGAGATGGAGGCGCTGGTGCGCGCGGCCAGAGAAACGATTCTGCGCCGGGAAAACGATCCCAGAGAATTGTTGGCGAAGCTGCGGAATATCGCGATTGTGGAGGTTCTGCGCTGTACTGGGCTGCGGGTGGGGGAACTTGTGAAGATCGTCCGCAAGCAATTGGACGAGGAGGAGCAGGCGGCCTGGGTGGTGGGCAAACGGGGCAAAGTGCGTCGGGTCTACTTTGATGAACGGGCCTGGGGGTCTATGCACCGCTATCTGATGGAGCGCCAACTCTACGACGGCGGCAGTGGGCGACCCATTGCGGAACTGCCCGTCTTTGCCCGCCACGACCGGCGCGCGGGCGACAATGTGCTGCCATTGACCCCTGAAAGCGTGCAGAATACGATTCGCAAATTGGCTGAGCGGGCCGACCTGGCCGCTAAAGGGATTACCCCCCACGCCCTGCGCCACTATTTCGCCACCCGCATCTACCAGACCACTCGCGATCTGGCCGTCACCCAGACAGCGCTGGGCCATTCCAACCCCAACACTACCCGCATCTACGCAAAGTTAGAAGACGATGCGGTGCGAAATGCCCATCGGCAAGCCTTTCAGTAGTCCATTTGACACGCCAATTGATGGGTATCTTTTAGTCCGGCTACATGGATAGCACGCGGTTGGCCGGCGTACAACGCCGCAGAAAATCTTCCAGCATTTTGGTGGAAAAGGAAGGGTTGTCCTGGGCTACGGTATGACCGGCCCCCGGCACAATCAAAGGCTGAATATCGGAATTGAACTGTGTCCACAGGGCAGCGACACGGGCATTCCAACTGGGGCGGTCGTATGCGCCCAATGCCACAAGCAGGGGGCACGTTGGGCAGTAGACGGTTTCGACGACAACGGCATCTTCATACGCCTGCCAGGCGGCCACAAAATTTTCCTGCCCACACTTTTTCATTGCTTCGGCTGTATAACTCTGCACTTCGGGCCGGGTGGAAAGTTTGCCGGGTATCTGGGCAAGGATAAACCAATAGGGCAATGTCCGCAACAGGCCAGATGTGACCAGTCCAAAGAAACGACCGGCAGTGGTGTTGCGTACGCCCAATGGGGTACAACTCAGAAGAGCAATGCCCTGAACCAGTTCAGGGAAACGGCAGGCAAAAAGCTGTGTGATGAGTCCACCAACGGAAGCGCCGACAAAGAGCGCGCTTGTAATTTTTTCGTGGACCAAAATAGCCTGCAAATCGTCAACAGCAAGGTCCAGAGCAAAAATATGCTCCGATATGGACTGTCCATGCCCGCGTATATCCCATGTGAGAACCCGATAAGAGCGGGTAAGCGCTTGCATCTGCGCGTCAAAACTGTGGTGATTGACCCCTTCAGCGTGGGTCAGAACAACCAGCGGCGCGCCTATCGGGCCGGCAACCCAATAGTGAAGTTGGCAGCCATTGTGCAGAAGATGCTTTGATACAACCTCTGCAGAAGAGATATCTGCGTCCTTCGTATACGGAGCCGATGAAGGCGAAAAGGCAAAATGATTTTGCATGACAAAAGTCTCTGTTACAGTTAAGGTTTTCATGCTGTTTCTCGTGAATGTGTTTCGTAGTAGTGATGAGAAAAGTCTGTTTTTACCTGCACCTATTGTCATTTTTTTGTTTGCTATATGCATTATAGCTAAGGATATGCTTTCAGTCAAGACCAATATGTCTGACAATACGCCGAACTTTGGCGCTGTTTTTTGGCAAAAAGGGAGGGTGGGCATAAAATCTATGCCCACCCTCCCTTTTTGCATTACCTTACGACAAAAGATACCCCACGAGCGTCAATCTTTACGCCTGCCATTCGCCAGTATCTCAAATCGGTCGATATCGGCCCGGATCACATCCAGGCTGCTCTGCCAAAAGGCGGGGGTGCGAATGTCAATCTCAAAACGCGCCGCCAAATCAGCCGCGCTCGCCAGCCCGGTGGACGAGAGAAGATCGTCATAGGCAGAGCGAAAGCTCTCCGGGTCGGCCTGAAAGCGGGCATAGAGACCCAGCGCAAAAAGCTGACCAAACATATACGGGTAGTTATAGAAAGAACGGCTGGTGCTGTAATAGTGGGATTTAGCAGCCCACATAAAAGGATGCATGGATGCTTCATCCAGCGCATCGCCATAGGTCTGACGTTGGGCATCCAACATAGCCGCGCATAATTCGTTGACGGAAAGCTCCCGCTCCTGGCGCTGGTCAAAGAGGGCGCTCTCGAAGAGAAAGCGTGACGTAATGTCTACGACCACTTGTCCGGCACTTTGCAGCGAAGCCTCCAGAATCGCAAACTGATCATCCGGCCCCAACTCGGCCAGCGCGGCCTGGGTAACGACCGTCTCGCAGAAGATGCTGGCGGTCTCGGCCAGGGTCATAGGCGTCAGCCGTTGGGTGGCGGTGCGCCCGGCCAGGTTCAGGTTGTGATAGGCGTGGCCTAACTCGTGGGCCAGGGTGCTGACAGAATTGAAGCTCTCTTTGTAGTTCATCAGAATGCGCGACTCGTCTTTGCGCAGCCGCATACAAAAGGCTCCATCCCGCTTGCCGGGCCGGGGTTCGGCATCGATCCAATTCTCGCCAAAGGCGCGCACGGCGAGATCGCGCATTTTGGGCGAAAAGGTGGCGAACTGCTGGACGATAAAGTCGGTGGCTCTGGCGTAGGGCCAGGGCTGTTCGCTGCTGCCGATGGGCGCAAAGATATCGTAGAAAGCCAATCGCTCCTCGCCCAGCAAGCTGGCTTTGGCCCGAAAATAGCGCCGGAAGTCGGGGAATGCGTCGCGTGCCGCGGTTATCATCGCGTCCAACGATTCCTGGTCCATATTGTTTTGCACCAGAGTTACCTGCAATGCAGAGTCCCAACGCCGGTGGCGCACAAGCGTATTCACTTCGCCTTTGATGCTGTTCAGCGCCGCGGCCAATGGGGCCGCCGCGCCTTGCCACGCCTTCAATTCTGCTTCATAGCCACGGCGGCGCACCGCACGATCCGCGTGATCGGCCAAATTTCGTATACTGCTCATAGGCAGTTCGGTTGGTTTGCCCTCCAGTTCGATAGGAACCATCAGTTGGGACGTATAGTTGCCATAGAGCTTGGACCAACCGTCGCCGCCGGTGGGCGAAAGATCCGCGGCCAGTTCTTCCGTCGCCCTTGCCAGCAGATGCCGGGATTGCTGGTAGGCTTTCCCCAATGCAAAGGCGTGATCCGCGGCCATGCGGGAGCGCTGCACCAATTCGCCGGTGGGCATATCTCCCAGCCAGGCGGTCAGGCGCGTATTCAGTTTGGATAAGCGTACAGACTGAAGCTGAAATTGGCTCCAAAGTGCCTGGGCCTGGTCGTTGCGCGAGTCGGTGGAAATAAATGAACTGACGTAGACGGCAAGTTCGGTAACCATATCTATGGTCTCGTTGACCTGCGTCAAGAGTGCCTCAAAGATAGCGATCGTTTCTTCGTCGAAATGTACAGCCACGCCAGGATCACCGATGGCGTGACTGTCAAAGAGCGCTTGTAACGCATCCACTTTTGCCACAGCCTGTTGAAAGCCATCGACAAAGGCCGGGGAATCCAGAGATGGGAAGACGAGACTCATATCCCAATGGGGCAGACGGTTTGCATCGGCCATTGGCTGGGAACGAGCTTGTGGGGAAGCGTGGGACATAAAAATTTCTCCGATACGAGAAGGGACGATCAGCCATTTTGATCGTTCTTGTACAAAAACCAATAGGGCACAAAGCCGTAATACCAGGCCAGGAGAAGGGCGAGATGCAAGCCGTGGATGCCGTCCCGCCAGCCGGCCAGGGAGATGAAACGACGATTGAATTCGCGCAAGGGCTGTAAAACAAAATTATGGGGGCGGGGATGAATGCCACGCTGGGCCAGAATGCGGGCCTCGTAGCGGGCGTAGCCGATCTGTTTGCGGTGAAACTGCGCCCAACTGTCGTAGTTCAGATGGATCAACGGCTGAGAGAGATGGCCCACGGCGCCGTCCACCTGCACAATCTCGTGGACTTCTCTGGTCAGATCGTATTGGGCCTTCTCCCGGCGCACCAGGCGCAACTGATAGTCCGGCGTAAAACCACCGCCGCGCATTTCGTGGCCCACAATAAAATTGCGGCGAGGAATCCAATAGCCCGCTTTGTCCGGCTGCTGAATTACCCGCAGAATCTCATCAGCCAACTGTCGCGTGGCCCGTTCGTCCGCATCCACAAAGAGAATCCACTCGCTGGCAATTGCATTCAGCGCGGCCTGGCGTTGGCGGGCGTAATCGTCGAAGGGACGCTGCACCACCAGCGCGCCGGCCAGATGGGCCAGATCGCAGGTGGCGTCTGTGCTGCCCGAATCCCAGACCACCACCGCGTCACACCAGGAGCGGAGGGCAGCCACACAGGCGCTGATGTGCTTGGCTTCGTTGCGGGTCAGAATCACCCCCGTCAGACGTTCCATTTCAGATGTTTCATTTCAGACGTTTCATTGGATTGCCATTCAGGATCGGAACCAGGTCCGCCAACGGGGACGTCGCCTGGTGAGATTGAGCCGTTGAATCGCCAATAGCGTGCTGACGAGAATCAACGCACCGCCGAGCAAATGGGCCACCGTCAGCCGCTCGCCCAGGAAGGCGACTGACCAGATCACGGCCAGCAGGATTTCCAGGGGGGTGAGCATTGACATCTGGCTGCTGCCGATATAACCCACAGCCGCGTACATTGCCAGGCGGGCCAAAAAGGTGCTGACCAGCGCCAGCGTAACCAACCCGACCCAGCCAGTCGCGTCCAACGGCTGCCAGGGCACGCCGATGCTCAGCCAATAAATGCCCACTACAAGCAGCATTCCTGCCGAGACATAAAAAGCCACAGTGCGGGGGTCCAGGCTGCGCAAATACCACTGGAGCAGGACCATTTGGGTGGAAAAAGCCAACACAGCCAACAAAATCAACCCGACGCCGCCCATATCCACGTTGCCGCCCGGCCCGATCACCAGATAGACGCCCGCCAATGCCAGCCCGACGCGTACCCCGTGGCGACGGGTCAGTTTCTCGCCCCGCAGCACCAGCAGCGTCAGCACAATCAGTGGACTCATCGCCAGCAGCATGGCAGTAATCGACGCGCTCAGGCGGGACAACCCCATAAAATAGAGCAGCATTCCTATCCCATTTGTCACACCCGCCAGCAGGGAAATAATCATAGTACGCCGTTCCAGACGGAAGAGACCGGGCGCGGAAAGCCCAATCGCCAGTCCGTGCAGAGAGGTGGCGATGATCAGACGTATTGTGACCAGACCGCTGGGATCGGCTCCACCGACGAGCAACGAGCGGGCGATGGGTGTAGCCAGACTAAAAGCAACCGTTGCGCCCAAAGCCAGCCACCAGCCATAGCCCATTGAATGGGGTGTAGTTGGAACCGGAGGAGAATCTGAAGAGGTCGGCGTCATTGCCATCGGTTGGGGTTTCATCGCTAAAGACGCCAAATCGCAGTGTATGCTGCAAGCTCGCGCTCCAATGCAGCCCCAGTTTGCTCGCCCTGTGCAAACCGACGCCGGGCAACCTGCCTGCGCCAAAAGAGGGCACTGCGCACAAGCAGGCGTAGAAAGAAGAGAAAACTTTTTAAGTAGTGTACACGCTGTTTATGATAAAACCGAAACCGGCTGCGCCAGAGGCGTTCAAAAGTCTCCCAGCGCACCTGACGGCTGCTTTGGGCTTCCAGATGGGTGATGCGAGCCGTGGGCAATGCATAGACAGACCAACCCGCTTCGCCCAGACGCAAACACCAGTCCATCTCCTCGCAATACATAAAATAGCCGTCGTCCAGCATCCCCACTTGGCGAATGGCCGCGCCCCGCACCATCAACGCCGCACCCAGCACAAAATCGACGGAAAAGGCATCTGTTCCTTGCCACAGTCTACGCGGATAGCGCCCGTTCCATTCACTGTTCAATAAACCGGGCAGAAAACGACGGCTGCCAGGCACATCGGCCAAAGGCAGCAGGTCCAGCGCCACCTGTACCAATCCGGGAAAGCGGAAGGCGGCGTGCTGGAACGAGCCATCGCCGTATGACAGATGCGCGCCCACTGCGCCAGCGCGTGGATTGTCACGCAGGAAGGCGGCCATGCGTCCCAGCGCGTCTTTTTCTACAAGCGTGTCTGGATTGAGAAGAAGAACGAAATCGGGAGATTGGAGATTAGGAATTGGAGATTCGGTCGGGTCCGTAAAGCCAAGAGAGTGGAGCGCCAGATTGTTGCCGCCGGTGAAACCAAGATTTGTATCGGAGGCGATTAGACGAGCATAAGGAAATTCGGTCCCAATCATTTCCGCGCTGTTATCCGCGCTGGCGTTGTCCACCACCACCACATCCACAGCCAGCCAATCCGCGCTGGCCGCAGCGGATGCCGTCACGCTCTCCAAACAGTCACGCAGGATATCGGCCACATTATAGGAAACAATCACAACCGTTAGCTTAAGCATTGAATTCTGGTTAGAATCTCACAAAACCACAAACAAAAAAGACTTCCATCAATATTGAAGGAAGTCCACACAAAAATTACACATTTATCGTTTAGAAAAAGAAAAGAGAAGGGAATAGTTGGCGACGGTCTACTCTCACACAGGGTCGCCCCTGCACTACCATCGACGCTGGTGGCCTTAACTGCCGGGTTCGAGATGGAGCCGGGTGTACCCCCACCGCT
>Ga0209702_10008964_pt1 | contig 11384 bp, 13 predicted proteins | sample FRY01_FD_187210 | JGI IMG/M metagenome (GOLD analysis project Ga0209702, IMG submission 187210) | Freshwater microbial communities from Lake Fryxell liftoff mats and glacier meltwater in Antarctica - FRY-01 (SPAdes) (version 2) | ecosystem: Environmental > Aquatic > Freshwater > Ice > Glacier... | reverse complement strand
TACGCTATATACTTTATACTATTAGAGGAGAAAAAAAAAAGGACTATTATATTACACAATATAACATAATATATAATAACGAATATTCTTAATTGGAGTAAGCAAGACCACCCATACCAGATAAAACACGTAGAACATTATAATTCACGGCATAAATATTAATACCCTCATATGTGGCAGAACGAGGTGGTGTAACAGCTCCTCCCGCCGCGGGAGCAAGATTTATTGATGGGGTTACATTAACCATAAGTGTGGCAGTGTCTATACGAGACATATTTAGTGTTCCACTCGGTTGATGATCTTCGGGTTTAAGTGCAAATGAATATACGTTGATACCTGGATTAGCAGGAATATTTGTATGATGTTGATAAGGTTGAACATAACTGAAATAAGAACCTTTGCGTATAGCAAAACGATCATTTCCATTTAATTGAAGTATAGCATCTTTGAATGGATTTTTACCAACAATATTAGGTGATGTTCCTGCTTGGAAAGTATCTTCTGTTCTAAGCTGTCCACCATTGCGACCTTGTGGACCATATGATGACATTCCATCAATATAATCAGCATCGGTATAATCATACCAACGAGATACAGAGGTAGTATTACCAGCAACTTTAGCGACCCATACTAATTCTTTACAAGGATGATTGAAATTTAATTTAATGCGATTATTTCCGGAAGAAAGAGATTCTGTTCCAGTGAATTGAAGTTGTTCAATTAAATATTCGTGAGATAATTGTGCAAAACGACGACGTTCGTCAGTGTCAAGGAAAATATAATCTACCCATAATGATACATTTTTAAGATCTGATGGAAATTCAGCTAATATATTTTCGGGGGTTTGATTACCTCCCGCAGCCGAACAAAAACATTTATCTTTAGATTCAAAATCAATTTTAACTTTTACTTCATGATATTGTAGTGCGATTAAAGGTAATGCTAAACCAACATTGCGACAAAACCAGAACTCGAGAGGGATATATAAAGTAGTATCAGTATTTGAAACTATATCTTTATCGGCACCAACCATAGTATCGTAAGCATATCTTTTGCCGAGAGGTAAAGATAATTCATTCCATATGTATAACCAATCTGAATAATGTTTGTCAATTTGTTGACCGCCAATTTCAATAACTACGGATTTAATTAAGCGAAGTCCAAGATAATTAACATATGTTGTCGTTGATGTTCCCGATACGCGTTTATCTACATCGACCTGTAAATACATGCGATTAATTAAATCACCGTTGCGCGATATTTGACAATTTACAGTACTACCGTAAATGGGATTACCGTTAAAAGTTTGTTGAATAGCTTCAATCGCAAAATTGGTATGACGGCGATACACGACCTTGAAAAAGGTAATCTGGGGATTACCTGTTAAATAAACATCCTGAGCACCATAAGCTACTAGTTGAAGAAGACCACCACCCATTTACGCTATATACTTTATACTATTAGAGGAGAAAAAAATATGAATAATAGAACGAGTTGAAATATATAATTTTATCATATAAACATTTTATTTAATGAAATATTTATAATGATGTTCAAAGAAAAATCGTCAAAGAAAAAGATATCAAATGATAATAACGATACTTTCACCCTTGATGCTATGCATAATAATATAATAAAAGGTTTCGGTGATAGTGATAAACAAAAAGAAGAATATAATTTATTATTATCAACTTATGAATGTGAAATAAATTGTATTATTGCTGAATTAGAAACTTGCGATATAATAGCCGATAAAGAAAGAGGAAATTTGCTATGGACTAAGATTATTATTTTGCGAGAAAAAATATCTGAAATTAAACTATCAATTAAAGAGTTAAATACTTATGATGAAATAGATTATTATAAAAATACTAGTTATATATTATTTCAATATTACGAAACAGTAGATAAACAATCTGATATAAATAATTATCAAAATAAAGAATCACAAAATACAATTGTTTCTACGAATGAACTATTGAATAGACAACCTAAAATATATAAAAATTATTCAAAGAAAAAACGAAGTATATTTACTGCTACTACCATAAATGTATTGGATGCTCTTAACAATATAGATTCAAAGATTACATCTATCAGTAGTAATATAAATGATACATGTGATAATGTTAACGAAGATACTTCAAATAGTAATTATAAAACAGATATATATATAGATTCTAATAATACAGACGACACTCTATATGATAAAAGTGCTCTTGTTGATAAATATATGTCTATAATAAATAAACAATATGTTAGAAATGTTGAAGATAAAAATATAGAAATGTGTAAAGTCTGTAGTAATCAAATGACGTGTTTACAACAAGACGCGATAATGATATGTAATATGTGTGGATACCAAGAATTATTATTGGTAGAACAAAATAGACCTATATTAAAGCAAAATACAAAAGATACCTCTCACTTTTGTTATAAAAGAATTAATCATTTTAGGGAATGGTGCAATCAAGTTCAGGGAAAAGAAAGTACTGATATACCCGATGATATTTTTGAAAAAATATTAACTGAAATTAAAAAAGAAAAAATTATTGATTTAAAAAGCATAAGTTATATCAAAATGAGGGATATTCTAAAAAGATTAAGAATAAATAAATATTATGAACATATTAATTATATTATCAATAGAATTAATGGAATACCAACACCGCAATTTAGCCCAGAATTAGAAGAAAAATTGTGTAATATGTTTAGAAGTATTCAAGCACCATTTTTGAAACATTGTCCTAAAGATAGAAAGAATTTTTTATCATATAGTTATGTACTTTATAAATTTTTTCAAATACTTGGATTGAACGAATATCTCAAATATTTTCCATTGTTAAAAAGTCGGGAAAAACTATATGTTCAAGATCAAATATGGAAAAATATATGTATAGAATTAAATTATGATATTATTCCATCACTTTAAATATATAAATTGTTATATAATTTTTATTATTAAATATATATAAGATTTAAACTATATTATATATTATAAATAGAAATAATAAAATATGGAAGAAACTACCAAATCTGTTCTCGTTTCAACAAAAGAAACTGATCATCTTGACGAAGATAAACCTATTCGTGGGCAAAATTACGTACTATTGTCATTTCTAAGTCCAGAAGATGTTATTGTAAAAAAAGATCTATATTTCTTGTCAAAGTTTATTGATAAGTTTGGAAAAGACATGAAAGATTTGTTTCAAGGTATTAAAGAAAAATTCCCAGATTCGGGAGATATGCTTGAAAATATCAAAGAAAATCATTCTTACATTTTTGATGCTAAAGAAATGAATGAACAATATTCATTTTATAAATCTGTAAATAACGAAGAATTAGAACAGAGTTATCATCGCGATAACAATTTTGTAACATCTATGCGAGGTATTAAAGTGCGCGGAACATTTGATACACTAGACGAAGCAAAAAATCGCAGTGAGTTTTTAAAGAAGATTGATACAAAGTTTAATATTTATATTGCTCAAGTAGGTTGTTGGTGTCCTTGGTCTCCAAATCCCGAGTGTCTTGATAATCAAGAATATTCAGAAACACAGCTTAATACGCTAATGAAAGAATATAAGAAAAATATGGACGATAAAGATGTTATTTTTGAGGATCGTAAAAATAAGGTAGCTTCAAATGCTGCTCCGGTTAATGAAGAAATTGATGCTGGTGAAAGTACTAATATTGAACTTGGTTCTCTTAAAGATAGTATTGAAAATGTTGATGTATGGGGGGATAGACATAAATAAATATGTTTATTTTGCGTGTCTAAAAGTTGTTATTATTTTTTTTCTTATTTAGTATTATTAAGTATGAAAGCAATTGCTATATTTTTTCTATTTATAGGATTATTATTAATAATTCAAGGATACTATAGTAATAAATATGTATGTGAAAAAGAGAAAGTAGTTGTAAAATATGTACCAAGAAGTTTTTATGAAGAACAAATGAAACCAGAAGAAAGTTTACAAACTTTTTATAAAAGTATGTTTGAAGATATTATATTACTTTAATTATTATTTTTATCCTTAATATTATTAAATGAGTAAATTATTTAATATAGAAAAAGAGGTTATTGATATAGCAAATAATAATTCAAATGATATAGCTAAGTTAAAAAATAACATAAAGGCTTATTTTAAAAATATTGATGAAAAAGATTTGGAAATTTTAGAAAAAAAAGAGAAATATTTAATTAATTACGAGAATAAAAGAAATATCAATAAGATTGAATATGAAAAATATTTAAAAGAAAAAAATGTTTTAAAAACTATTTTTGAAAATGAAAAAACTAAAATATCTTTATACAATTATTTAAAATTAAAATGTCCAATAAAAAATAATATACCAGATTTATATACATATGAGAATATAGAATTAAAAAATCGCGTTATTATTCCAAGAGAACCAATCGCTAACGTTAATAAGGTTAAGAAGAATAAAAAAGAGGTTATATGTCCCGAAGGAAAAGAAATAAATCCTGTTACAGGAAGATGTGTTAATATCTGTGTAGATGGAAAAGTCAGAGACCCTGTGACAGGCATTTGCAAAACTATTAAAATAGAGAAAATACCAAAGGTTAAAAAAGTAGTAAAAGTTGTTATTGTTCCTAAAGTTGTAAAACCTGAAGAAGAAATAATCCCAGATGTTCCAGATGATATTCCTAAAGTTGTAAAAACCGAAGAAGAAATAATCCCTGATGTTCTTGATGATGTTCCCAAAGTTGTAAAACCCAAAGTTGTAAAACCCAAAGTTGTAAAACCAGAAGAAGAAATAATCCCTGATGTTCCAGATGATATTCCCAAAGTTGTAAAAACCGAAGAAGAAATAATCCCAGATGTTCCCGATGATGTTCCTAAAGTTCCGAGTAATGTAAAAGTTGTTAATATTAAAAACGTAAAATGCCCAGACGGAAAAGAAGTAAATCCACTAACAGGAAGATTTGTTAATAAATGCAAAGATGGTGAAGAGAGAGATTCAAAAACAGGAAAATGCAAAAAGAAATTAAAAAAATAAATATTATATTTTTGTTGCGTTATAAATATAATAATGAAAATATTATATAATGTTATAGATTAAAAGGGTTGTTTTATGTCAACACCAACTTCAACATTACCATTAAAAACTGATAGAACATCATCTCCCGACCAAAGTGATATAAATGATCCTATTGTACAAGATGTTCTAAATGAATTTAGAGAAGAACTAATGACTTCTAAAAATAAAGAAGCAAGCAAACAAACTCAGCATAATAATCAAATACAAGAACAACAACAATATCAACAACAGCAATATCAACAACAACAATATCAAAATGATGTAAATAATCAAAATAAGAATGTAGTTACAGAAAAAAATGAAAACTTTCCATATTCTCACATAGACTTTGATATAATAAAAAAAAGTTTAGTAATTGTAATTATATCTATTTTGATATATAACACAGGGATAATTAATAATTTATATGAAAAAATGCCAGAATATTTACATGAAAATCTTAACATTTTTGATATATATATTAAATCAGTATCTTTGTTTGTAAGTATATATATATTAACATTGTTTCAATATATTTAATACTCTATTTATAATTATAATTTATTACTTGTTTATTTACATTTTTCATAGTAAAAAACTTATAAATAAATGTAATAAATATAAAAAATGTCATAATTATTGTAAATATCGTTGTTGATAATATTATCATATATGATGTTGTATCGTAATTATTTTTATCTATCGCTACAATTGATATTATACAAATACAATATAACAATATTATAATAGAATATATTGCAATGAATAGTGATTTATTATCATAACTATAATATCCCCAAACTAATGATAATACAATAGCTATACTTACAACTGTAAATCCAAATGTTATAAATATATTTTTAACAATGTAATCATTTTCACTATTTGACACAAACATCTCGTTCATATTTTTTAACAATATCTATTAATATTATAATATTATTATAATATTATTACTCGTATATATTATAATTCATTTTTCCTAATATAGCGTTGTTTATATCATAACCACGTAAATGATTATTATTATTATCTAGTCCTTGTGATTTATATAATGCTCCTGCTATAAATTCATTTGATAATACACCAACCTCCATATCGTAACTATCAATATTATAAATGTTTGTTTGTGCAGCTAATAAGTTTTCTTCTGTTATATACGGAACCTTGTTACAATCTGTTGCTTTTTCAACAATACTTTTTATAGATGGATGATCCATACTGCATTTATCACATTCGTTTGTAAATTTAGCAATTTTTGTATTTTTCTTTTCTTCAGTTTTATTTTTTATTTCGGATGTATATATTCTAAAATATATAAATAAAAGCCCTATTGTTAAAATAAAACCTGCTATATTATCTACTAACATTATGATAATTATACAAATTATTGCTAAATATAACTGCATTAAAGGATCTTTAAATAATTTTTTGTAGTGTATCTCTTTTATTATAAAAATCATAAATAATATAATAAGTGACATTAATCTAAATCCATTAATTATCATTATCATTATTTTTTTACTTTATCCTATTATAATTTCATATAAAAAAATGATAGATATCTATATATGTATTAACAATATAAAATAATGTTATCAATAAATGGGTATAGTATTGCAAAATCAACATTGAATGACGAAGAATTAAAAAAATTGCGCGATAATTTAACAATGAAACCTCGTGTTAATTTTGATATGGGAAATAATAAGGACGAGGATACGACTTTTATATTATACAAAGAAACCTCTAAAAGAATATATATTCCGCGATATTATGGACTTTGTAATTATGGAAACCCGCGAGTTAACCGATTAACAGGTGGTCAAGATATTGATATTGATTTTATTGGCAAATTAAGAGATGCACAATTAGAACCTGTTTCAAAGTTTTTAGAGGTTGCGCATAATCCTTTGAAAATGGGAGGAATAATATCAGTTCCTTGTGGTTTTGGAAAAACTATTATGAGTTTATATATTGCTTGCCAAATTAAGAAAAAAACTATGTTTGTTAGTCACAAAGACTTTTTAAATCAACAATTTTTAGATACTGTAAAAGAGTTTGCGCCACATGCGAGAATTGGAAGTATTAAGCAAAGTAAAGTAGATGTTGAAAACAAAGATATAATTATTGCTTCTTTACAATCTTTGGCGATGCGAGATTATGAACTAGATATTTTTAGCGATATTGGTTTTGTTATTATAGACGAAGTTCATCATGCTGGTGCAAAAGTATTTTGTCGTGCTTTTCAAAAACTAAATAATCCAATAATTTTAGGATTATCGGCAACATTGGATCGTAAAGATGGATTGCGGAAAGTATTTGAATATTATATAGGAAAGTCAGTTTTTAATTTAAAGAATAAAGAATTTATAGATGTCAATGTACAAGTACATAAATACTTTGAAACACACGTTGATTACTCTACCGTCCTTAAGATGTGGAATGGTAGAGATAATATCGCGGCTATGATTAATAATATTTGCTCTTTTGCGCCGAGAACGGAATATATTATTACTATTCTAAAAGATATTTTGAAAAAAGAGCCAGACCGTCGCATATTAATATTAAGCGAACGAAGAAAACAATTAAAAGATATTGAAGAGTTCATTATAAATGAAAATATTGCTAACAAAGATTATGGTTATTACGTCGGTGGAATGAAACAAATTGATTTAAATAAATCTTCAGAAAAACAAATCATTCTTGCTACATTTCAATTAGCATCTGAAGGATTTAATGTTCCATCATTAAACACATTAATATTAGCTTCACCAATTTCGGATATTCAACAGTCAATTGGACGTATTCTTCGCGAAACACCACAACAAAGAAAATATATTCCATTGTGTATAGATATTGAAGATGATTTGTATTGTTTTAAAAGAAAAGCATCGGCAAGAATGAAGTTTTATAATGCTAATAAGTTTAAAGTTTCTTATTATCAAGATAATGAAGAAATTAATTATGGTAATGACGAAATTGAAGATATAGATAATAAAAAAAAACTTATGTTTATTCAAGATGATGATTAAATATTTATTTTAATATAGTAATAAAGTATATTATGGAAAGTGAAGATTATTATATTGTTAAAGTTATTTTAATATTTTTTTTTATATTGATAGCAATATGTCTAATATATTATTATAATACACTACTAAATACAAAAAATATAAAAAATATAAAAAATATAAAAATATATGTTCCGTATGATAAAAATGTATTTGATAAAAATTATAGACCTTTAGTCAAAATAGATGAAAATAAATATACAAAACCTCAAACATTAGTAAAGTTATATAATGAAGAACCAGTTATATTTACTAACAAAAACAGTATTGAATTTGATAATAAAAACGTTTTTAATATTTATAAAAATGGAGATATCGTAAATAATATAGGATTTGACGAAGATGTTATAATAACATATTCATTAGAATCTAAAAAAAATAGTAAGTTTGAAGAAGACCTTGAAGATGTATATAATATGGATTTAGTGGAAAGCGAAGACCCAAACTATGATTATAATGAAATTTTTAATTATAGTATTAAACCAAATAAAAGTGATTTACCAATAGCAAATGTACCTTTATGTGTATTAAAGGATGGTTCAAAGTCTTTAAAGTTATCTGATAGAATACATTTATAATTTGAGTACATAATTATATATTTCTACAACTTTTAAACTTTTCTATATTTTTTTGAAAAAATATAAATTATGTACTCATTTTTATATTAAAAGCGAATATGATATTTTTGTTAAAAAAGGTATTGTTGTAAATGGTTCATTGGCAAATATTATTAATAGGATATTTGAATAATGAAAATATATTATTTAAAAAAATGATACATATAAATATTATAATACAAATAAAAAATGCAGGGTATTATAAGTTTTTCAAATAGAATTGCATTTAATATTAAAAGTAATGAACATAAAGATATTGTATTAGACGAATTAAACTCTTTATATAAAATCAAAATATTACAAAGACATCATCATAATCTTGATAATACAAATATTAATTTTATTTTATCTAATCATCTAATGAATTTGCGTTCAAACGGTAATAGATATTATCTTTATTTTACACTATATAACGATATTGAAATAATATATTATATAGATAAGAAAATACATCCAGGTTATCAACGACCACGTATTATTTTTGGGAGAGGATTATTTGACAAAAGTCTCTTTAAGAACACATTATTGGATGGTGAAATGGTAAAATGCCATGATGATACATGGACATTTCTCATAAATGATATAATAAGTTATGAAGGAAAATATTTAATTAATAAAACATTACCAGAAAGACTTAATATTATATATAATTTATTAGATAAACAATATACACCAGACAATACGATTGATGTTTGTAATTATAAAGTAAAAAATTACTTTAATATGTATAAAGAAACAATTTCTCATTTAAATGAGTTATCAAAAAGTCTAAATTATACTTGCAGAGGCATTTATATATGGCCGTATGACTTAAAATATAAACCAAAACTTTACAACTTTGACGAAACTAATGTCGTTGATGTCATTAGAAAAACAAAAGATATTACAGAATTTAAAACTATCGATGATAACATAAATGACAATATTACTATACCCGAAAAAATAAATATTCCTATTATACAATCTATTATAAAATGTGAAGAAAATCAAAAGTTTCTATATCTTGTAAAAACAAATGAACCAGATATATATAATGTCCACGAAACAGATGATGTTAAAATTAAGTCTATTGGTATTACACTTGTTCAAACAATGAAAGATAGTAATATGCTTCGTATGGCTTTTAGAGATAAAAATGCTATGACGGTTATTAAGTTTATATGTTATTATAATGAAAAGTTTAAAAAATGGCATGCGTTATCTCAATCTATTTCATAATTGCAGGAAGAGATGGGCAACTATTATAATTATTTAATTTAAAGTCTTCGTATTTCAAACTTTCTATCCACATTATTTTTTCTTCTATACTTGATATTATAGATGGTGCTTCTTTAATTATTTCAACTGTTGGCGATTTGCTAGGTTGGAGATTTATTTGTTTATTAACTTGTTCGATATGTTCTTCGTATATATGAGCATCACATATTGATAAACATATTTCGGAAGATTCCATATGTAAAACGTGTGCTAATATTTGCGTTAATAAAGCAGTACTTGCAATATTAAATGGTAATCCTAGAAATAAATCTGAACCTCTCAATGTCATATGACAAGATAATCCTTTATCGCTTTTATTAAAAATATATAATATATGACACGGAGGTAAAGCCATCTTATTTAAATCTGGTGGGTTCCAAGCAGATAAAACAGCCCGACGACTATTACTATCTTTTTGCAATTCTTCAATTATATATTTAATTTGATCTATCCCAACATTATATTCTTTATTCTCATTGTATTTTTTACCAAACTTTCTCCATTGCCATCCATACACAGGCCCCAATTCACCTTCATCATAATTTAAACCTACACTATCAAGATATTCTCTTGAAGAATTACCATTCCATATATGTACTTCTTTTTCTCTCAATTCATTAGAATTGGTTGATCCTCTTAAAAACCATAATAATTCCTCTACGATACCCCTAAAAAACATTTTCTTTGTTGTAATAAGTGGAAAGTTATCACTGATATTGTCAAATTTAACCATACATCCAAATTGTGAAAATACATAACCATTCCGTGTATTCTTTTTATCCCCATTTAAAGTATCTTTTAACAATTCAATATAACCACTCTCGTTTTTATAATACATTTTAAGTATTAATCCATTTATTTTTTTATATATATATTATCAATAATGCTACTTAACAAAACGAGTACATAATCTTTTTATTTTCTCAATATTCTTAAAACTTATAAATCTTTTCAAAATAATTAATTATGTACTCAAAATGTATTCTTAAAGTTTTACAAAATATAAATAAAATATAACATTTTAATATATAAAATTGAAATATGTATATTAAGAATATACTATGCAAACTACAGAAATAAAGTTTATTGATTTATTTGCAGGAACAGGTGCATTTTCATTAGTTTTAGGAAAAAATAATAAGTTTAAATGTGTTTTTAGTAATGATATGATGAAATGTTCTAAACAAATTTATGAACTTAATCATCCAGATCATAAGTTTACACTTCAAGATTTAAATAATATAAAGGTTGAAGACATACCCTATCACAATCTTTTATGTGGTGGATTTCCTTGTCAACCATTTAGTATAGCTGGTGATAAAAAAGGGTTTAATGATAATAGATCGAATGTTTTTTGGAAAATTATAGAAATATTGGAAAAACATAAACC
>Ga0209702_10008960_pt1 | contig 11387 bp, 10 predicted proteins | sample FRY01_FD_187210 | JGI IMG/M metagenome (GOLD analysis project Ga0209702, IMG submission 187210) | Freshwater microbial communities from Lake Fryxell liftoff mats and glacier meltwater in Antarctica - FRY-01 (SPAdes) (version 2) | ecosystem: Environmental > Aquatic > Freshwater > Ice > Glacier... | reverse complement strand
CACCTAGGTACGCTTCGGCCTACGGGTCGCAACGTGAGCATTGGGAGAGTCACGGACTCACCAGTATCGGCATCGCGTCATCAATCACGCAAATTAAACTGTAGACATCGGAGATCATTGTGGGAGAGCTGTTCAATATCGTTACACCGCTACATCAGGCGACGAGCCGCGACTATCTCGCCCGCATGGTTGACAACAAGGTTGAGGCTATGTTGGTGGCCAAAGAATATGAGGCCGACTACTGGGATGGCGACCGTAGGTACGGATACGGTGGCTACAACTACCTTGCGGGGCGATGGAAGCCAGTCGCCGAGGCACTCATTGAGCGGTACGGGCTGACTAATGAATCACGAATCCTTGACGTCGGATGCGGTAAGGGTTATTTGCTCTATGAGATTCAACTCCTGCTTCCCCAGGCATCAATCGTCGGATTTGACATTTCCCACCATGGACTGGCTGCACGACACCCGGAGTTCCGCGGCGAATTGACAATCGGACGCGCCGAGGAGCCGTACCCTTTTGCTGACAACTCTTTCGACCTCGTCATCTCGCTAACGACCCTTCACAACCTCCGCTTGCCACAGTTGCAGGTTGCCCTAGGTGAAATTGAACGGGTAGGCAAGCAGGGATACATCATGCTTGAAAGTTACCGTAATGAGCTTGAGCTGTTCAATCTCGAATGTTGGGCACTCACTGCCGAGTCCTTGTTGGATGAAGGCGAGTGGATCTGGCTCTATGATCATTTTGGCTATACCGGAGACTACGAGTTCATCTACTTCGAATAAGGCGGTAACGTGCAATCACGTGAATTTCAAGCGGCGATCTTGGAACAGAGTCGACAACCCCTGCTCGTAGATACTGTTACTCTCCCCGAGCAACTCCAGGCGGGGCAAGTTCTCGTCAAGATACGTTACAGCGGTATTTGCGGGGCGCAGTTGAATGAAATAGAAGCGGCTAAGGGGCCAGACAAGTTCCTCCCCCACTTACTGGGCCATGAAGGATTAGGGGATGTCCTTGAGGTCGGTCCGCTGGTCCGCCACGTTGCACCGGGCGATCAGGTCATTCTGCATTGGATGCCCGGTGCGGGGTTTCAATCCGACCCAGCGGTCTACTCATGGCGGGGGAAACGGCTTAATGCCGGCTGGGTGACCACCCTGAGTGAACTCACTATCGTGTCGGGAAACCGATGCACCAAGATCGAATCCACATTGGCACCGCAACACCTTCCGCTTCTCGGCTGCGCCGCGACAACAGCAGCGGGTGTGATTGGCCGCGACGCTGGGCTACGACTCGGCGAATCGGTCGTTGTGCTGGGAACAGGCGGAGTTGGCCTCCTTACTATCGAAGCCGCACGTGCCTCTGGTGGCTACCCGATCGTCGGAGTCGACAAGGTCGAGGGGCGACTCGAACATGCGCGCCAACTCGGTGCCCGAAGTACTGTTCTTTTCGAAGGTGCCGATGTCTTTGAGGAGATCATCAGTGCCCTTGGAGGTACTCCACCCGACGTGGTGGTCGAAACAACCGGAGCCCAAGTCATGATCGAACTCGCATACAGACTCGTGTCTACCGCAGGTCGGGCAATCCTCGTGGGAGTCCCCCGCCACGATGAGCCGGCAAGTTTCGACACCCTTCCACTCCACTTCAACACCGTGATAACAGGGTCTAAAGGTGGCGGCACCAAGCCTGAAATCGATATACCGCGGCTTGCGTCTCTTGCCGAAGCCAATCTTTTCCGGCTAGACGCATTACCGGTCACCCTTTTTTCCTTGAGCGACGTCAATGCGGCGATAGACCTTGTCCGCAGTGGCATGCCAGGACGAGCCGTCATCGACATGAGTATGAATAGGAGCATGGAGTAAATGGGTGCGAGTGGATGTTTCATCCGAGATTGCCCGATCTGTGGCAGTTCCTTTTGGACCGTGGTGCTGCCTCTGACCTCGACTCCGTTGGGGGACAGGCTTAGTGAATCTCAAGTTTTAGCAATGAAACTCCCCACGTATCCACTGGATCTTGCTCAATGTTCTAACTGCCAGCATGTATTCTTGCCCTCAGTTGTTGAGCCAGATGAGAGTTATTCAAACTATTTCTTTGAGACCTCAAAGAGTCCGGGACTCTCCACTTCGATGCAACGACTCGCTCATGAGTTGTGGGCAGGCCGATTAGTTGATGCCTCACCGTTCGTCGTCGATGTCGGCTCCAATGATGGAACGTGGTTGCGACATTTCTTGGATCAAGGTGCCGATGTGTTGGGGGTGGAACCTTCGAAGCGCATTGCTGAACAGGCATCATCTGCTGGCATCGAGACTATTAACGAGTACTTCACTCGTGACGTTGTCCAACAGATTCGCTCTGAAAGAGGCGCTCCTGCGATAGTGACAGCTAACTTTGTTACAGCCAACGTCCCGAATCTGAAAAAGTTCTTCGGCGCCCTCAAGGAACTAGCGGGTGATGAAACCATTGTGGCAATCACGACGGGATATCATCCCGACCAGTTCAGAGTAAACATGTTTGATTTTATCTATCACGAACATTTGTCCTACTTCACTGCGCAAGACTTTGTGTATTTGGCTGAACAATTTGGGTTTTCTGTGGTCAAAGCGCAACGGATTGGTCTGAAGGGGGGTTCATTACAGGTGCTACTCAGGCCTAGCCAAGGTGCTCCAGAACATCATGCGGATGTTCTCCGGCTTGTGCAGTACGAACGGTGGGCGGGAATTTGTGAGCGGAGTTGGTTTCATGATCTGCAGGCGCGGGTGAGCCGAGAAGTCTCGAGGACACACCAGATTCTCGACAGTGTCAACGCGCGGAAAACTCTAGGCTACGGAATGTCCCACAGTGTTACGACACTGCTTTACCATTTCAATCTGCTGGAGCGAGTTTCTGCACTAGTGGACGACAACGAATCCCGGCGGGGTCTTTTCTCACCTGGGCGAGGCCTCCCAATACTCAGCCCGGAGGCTGCGTTGTTGGAGGAGTTTGACACCTTGGTGATTCTTGCATGGCAGCACGACGGTCTGATTCGGAGACGACTCACAGAGCTAGGTTGGTCCGGAAACGTAGTCCAGCCACTTCCTGGGGCTTTGCTAATTCGCAAGGGAGAGTGAGATGGTAGCTTTGATTTACGGTGGAAGGTCACCGATCGCAATGGCGGTGTGTTCCCAACTCTCGCGAAAAGGACACTCCGTCCATCTGGTCACGCGGCAAGTCGACGATGAAATTCAGCAACTGGGTACCGACCACGGGTGTGCGCGTGTCCACGCCTGCGACCTTACTGACGACGCGAAGGCAGTCGCACTTGCGAAGCAAATCGATGAGGAGGAAGGAGGACTGGATGCGGTTGCGTTTGTCCATCGTTACAGGGGGAAGGACGATCCACAGCGTCAGTACGCCGTCGAAGTCCTCACCCCATATCGCATCATCGAAGCTCTGTACAAGCGGTCGAGAGAAAAGGAGTGCGCGGTGGTCTTAACTACTTCACCTGCCGCGCGAAGCGTACTACTCGATCAAGGGTTCCAGTACCATGCATCAAAGGCAGCACTTTCGGAATTGGTCAGGTATGGATCCGTGCGTTTCGCTGATCGTAGCCTTCGCGTAAATGGGGTAAGCCCTGGATCGTTCGTATTCAAGGAGAGAGCCGCAGAGTTTTACACAGAGAATCCTGAGATCCTTGAGTTGGTTGAGCAGTTCGTCCCGCTTTCACGAATGGCTGTGGTTGACGAGATTGCTTCCGTGGTGACATTCCTCCTGGGGGAAGAGAGTCGTTACGTGAATGGTCAAGTTATTGAAGTAGACGGTGGCATTTCCTGTGTGGACGGTGCGAGTTTGGTCCGCGCCACCTTAGAGAAAGGCTAGGTCCTGTGGACGGGGCCTTCAATGTGAGATCGCTTATGCACATCATGCAGGAGGATTTAACCGATGATTGACCTTCGATCCCTTGCCACGGAAACGAGCCCAGGGGTTTTCCATTGTCTCTCCTGGGGTCTGACACTTGACTCCAGCATCACCGAGGCTCTGACCGCTGAAGCGAAGGCAAACCAGAACAATCGCGCCCGTATCTGTATGCATCCGGACGTTGAAGATATTGAACAGCAGATGCTCATAGTGATGGTCGACGATGCAGTAGACGTGCCACACATGCACCTGCATAAGAGAGAAGCTCTCATTCCGATCATAGGTGCTGCGGAATATCAGACTTTCGACAACAGAGGTGCTCTTGTGGAGCGACTGTTGATGGGCACGGATGACACAGGGTACGTGTCATCCCCCCTCGGGGTTTACCACAGAGTCGTCCTGAAGACACCGGTATTTGCTTTTTGGGAGTTCACCCTGGGCCCATTTACGAGTGACTCCACGATTCCCGCACCTTGGGCCCCCGATATGGAACATTGAGGATTCCGTGGCTATACGTCAAATTGCTCAACTTCCGCCCGTCGGACTTTCGAATCGATACAGTATGAATGAGAGAGATGAGGGGCCAACTCGTGACCTCGCATTGACTCTCGACAGTGAAACAGGTCTGTTGTCTTTGGGTAACAACTTCTCTGTCCGTGAACTGCGACACGCCCATGCGTGGCTGAAGTATCAGGAACCAGAGGAACACTGTTTTGCTCTTGGTGAGGATGTGCTAAATCTAGCTGGAATCGCTGGCGGGTCTCTGGTTGCAGGGTTGAGTTGGAAGGACGATGGGCTCATGGAGTCCCTCGCGCGATTTGATCTCAAGACCACCATTTTGTACCCTCGCGCACAGCAAAAGGGCAATTCCCCTGAATCAGGCACGTGGGAAAGAGACAGCATTGACGTTCAGGAATCGATCAGCCACGACAATCACCGTCCAAGTGGGATTAAGTTCAGCTTCTTATCTGCCAGACATCTTCTTGAACACGCCTTGTCCATCGAACATTTCATGCTTGGCCTCGCCACCAAGGTTCGGCGAGATGGGTACATCTTGCTTGAGGTCCCCGACTGCGAGAAGGCAATCAAGCAATGCGATTATTCAATGATTTGGGAAGAGCACATCCACTACTTCACGGCCGACTCGCTGAAACGTACTCTCGAGAGACTGGGTTGGCGCTTGGTGGCGCTCCGACGCGAAACCGTTGAAGGGGAAGCGGTTCTGATTGCTATTGTCCATCCTCCCCTCGTCTCTTCATCGGTTGTCACCCAAGAAAGGTCTCGGGACACATACGTTGAACCGCGCAGATTTGGAGCGAACTTTGGTGAGTGCCGTGATCGTGTTCTAGCTTTCTTGAGGGCGGCGCAGCAAGCGGGCAATAGGCTGTATTTGCTTGGCGCGAATCACACGGCTTCAAACTTCATTGACCTATTTGGCGGTGAGGGTCTCTTCGAAGGATGTTTAGACGAAAACCCAGATAAGCAAGGCAAATACATCTCCCGCCTAAACGTCCCAATTATTGCCTTGAATTCCTTACGAGTGGACGGCAACGCGGTCTTCGTTAGTGCGATACATCCTGGGCGGGCAGAAGTCGCGGAAAGGAAGTTAGTCGATTGCATCGGCCCACATGTCGGCATCCATCGAGTCGGTGACCTGATTCGCTTGAGCAAGAGCAGCGAAGGTTTTGGTCAATCTGAATGGCAGTACTTTAGGAAGAATCTGGTGCCCCCAGAAACCCGGTAAAGGGCTCGGTCGATGCTGATTAGCTACACGGATGGTTCACCTCCTTACGAGTGGCCGCCGCCGAGCAGCCTCGATGAGCCCTGAACCCTCATACAACCCGCTTCTTTCCTAACCACGTCTTTGCAGTTGACCCCTCTTGACTGAAGGTACTTCTCGTTTGATCAGCAGGCCCCAACCAACGTGGCGGCTGCGATATAACTTTGGCTGGTTTGGTAGTTAGCTACTGATGGCCTCTCTTATTGCACATCGAGTGGATTGAATTCAGGGTCATCGTTGAACTCATTCATAACAGGGTAGCCAACCCCAAATACTTGTTTGAACCATTTTGCGTGATCACGAATATCCTGTCCAAGAATCCACTTGAGTCGATAGAGATGCCGAATAGTTTCGGACCGTGCGCAATTGAGAAGTAGATCGTGCCTTCTGGCAGAAGCTACCAGGTCAGTATTTGCGTTTTCAAGTAGCCATAAAGCAACGTCAGAGGCGTTATTCCGAAAGAGGAAGATAGCTGCTTTGAGAATTACGATTGAGTCCGCTCGCTCTGCGAGCACTTTTGGGTCTCTGATCCAAACGGCATCGGTGCTTTGAAGAACTCCGTATCTTTCATCTGAACGGAGCATTGGTGAGTAGAAGTCGCCCCGCCCGATATAGTCAAGGTTAAGAAGAACAAACCCCTCGCTACGCAGGCGGCCATGCCAGGTCCTATCCCCTGACTGAATAGATCAGCGATATGAACCCGTTCAGCCTCGGAGAGGAAACGAGGTGAAATCAACCGCGTAGACAATGGATGTAATGGGGGTACGTGTTTCACCGACCCATCTTTACGGATTACGGTGACTCCGTTTTTCCAGTTTTGCCCGGTCTGGCGGCACACACCGATTTCCCGGCAAGCAGCCCGAATAGAGACACCTTTATTCAGCAGTTCCATGAACCGGCGCCGCGCCAACGACTTCGGGCGACGACCAGGACCCTGAGGGATTCGACGAGTAGACAATTCGACCTCCGACAACAATCTCGTTGCGACGACCGCTAGAAACCACCCGAGCAAAATTGGCACGGTTTTCAACGAGCGTTAACAGTCTTTGATCAAATTGTCGATTCACCAAAACGGGGGCAACCCCATTCCATGTTCTGTGATCATAGTTTTCACGACAAAAGCACGCGGGCAAATACCGGCAATCCCTGGCTCGCGCATAGCTAATGCCACCATCTTCTGCGTAACATTTACATCGATTTCACGCCGGTCCGCAGTAATCCGCAGTAATCCGCAGGGCGCAGTAGGTGCCATCGGATGCATGGAAATGGGTTAACACGCGCCCGTGAACCTAAGCGTTCCTGATCTCACCATCCGTCAATTCCTCGCTTTCTGAATTTGCTTTCCATCAGGGCCAGTCGTCATCGGTAGTCACCATAAAATAGACTACGGATGCGATATTTTATGAATGATGCCTGACGTGTGGAATAAGAATCCCTGTCAGCCTGACACGGTAGGTGGAACCTTTGCTTGGTAGCCCGTCAGCCGAAGAAGACCACAGCGCGCAGAGAGTTAGCATTCATCGCATTGACTCTCCGACGATCTTGGTCGTCGGAGGTGACAGCACAATTGGTTCTCAGCTCTTCCGCGCGGCGCGCGCACGAGGTCTGGACGTTCACAAAACCAGTCGGCGGGATTCTTCATTTGAATACCCATGGAGTCTAGAGTTAGGGGACGAATCATCGACGTCAGTTCTCATGAGGGCAGCTAAAGACCACGGTGTTACGGATGCAGTTATCACGGTTGGGCAGCCCTCGTTTGTTTCGTGCGCCAGCGATCCCAGTGGCACATGGGCCATCAATGTCACCGCGACTCAGCAGCTCGTTGCGAGACTTGTCAGCATTGGCGTGAACGTGATGGTGATCTCAAGTGGCGCGGTCTTTTCTGGCCGCAACAGGTTCCCAACCGAGGAATCCGCGTGCGACCCGGAGACTGAGTATGGCCGTCAAAAAGTGGCGCTCGAAGAAGCAGCGCTTGCCTATGAAGGTACCAGAATCGTTCGTTTTTCGAAGGTTTTGAGTTCAAGTAATGGGTTATGGCGCCAATGGATCCAGGAAATCCAAGCAGGTGAGACAGTTCGAGCATTTGGGAATGTGAAACTATCCCCGATGCGCATATCCGCAGTTGTGAGTGCGATATTGAAACAGTTTGAACTCCCATCCGGCCGGATTGTTCACATATCGCCCGTTGACGAGGTCACTTACGCGGATGCTGTAAGACTGATGGCTCAAGAGATGAAACTAACCGTGAATCTCGATCCCTTAAGTGTCCATCGTGACGTGAGTCGTGGGATTCTCCCTGACCGGTGGACGGCTCTTGGGACTGTCCATCACAACCCCTCCCTCCACATAGAGTCAAGCGAGTCAGCCATGCGAAAGTTCACGCGTCAAGTCGTAGGTTTACCCAAGTGATCTCAGTTCCAGTTGAGGTCGTAACAAGGGGTGGTGCAAATGAATCGTGGTGGGTTGAAATGCCGCGCATGCATGAGACCTGGCCGGAGAATCGCTACAGACTCCCTCCCGATGGTCTTTTCCGACTGTCTTCCATGGGTTGGTCCGCAGGCGACGTGGTTCGCGTGTGGCTGTGGCTATATCGGAAAGGCCCTGGATCAGGAATACGAGTCTGCCTTGGCCGTTGGTTATAGCACATACACGCCATTTCACCAGGGAGGTGGTGAAGAGCAGGCCGTGACTCAGGACGGGTCGTCATTTCAAAGTCGATCTCTACAGGTTCTCACCTGGCTACTCAAGGAGAATCTGATTCCGAGCAACGGTTCACTACTTGACTATGGCTGCGGCAATGGCTCCTTCTTGAAGGCCTCAGCGGTGCTTGCGCCAAAAATGGAATTGCATGCAGCTGACATTAGTGACTCACACAGGAGTGCAGTTCTGGCTTTACCACACGTAAGGTCATTTCAAGTCCTGCCGTTCGAACCAGCAGAGGTTCAAAAATTTAATGTGATCTCGCTTATTCATGTTCTCGAACATGTTCCAGAACCGATCGCAGTCTTGGCTAGTCTTGCAACTCGATTGATTGAGGGTGGCGTGATCGTTATTCAGGTGCCCGACCTGTTGGCGAACTCCTTCGACTTAGTGATAGCCGATCATCTTTCACACTTCACCGAGGAGTCAGCTAGCAATCTCGCTCGTGCGGCTGGCTTTGAGGTTGTCGCAAGTGTTCGAGGAGTGGTGCCGAAGGAAGTTTCACTGACTCTTCGCTGGGCATCATCTGCGTTGAGTTCTATCAGTCTCTCAAACGATACTGCGCGGCAACTCACCAGTCATGCATTCGAATTTCTCGACCAGTGGAAGTTTCAGGCTTCTTCGAATGGCGCAACTGGGATTCCCGTGACTATTTTTGGCTCAAGTATTGCTGCAAGTTGGGTCGCAAGCCTAGTCCACGATGACAGTCACTTAGTGAAGGAGTTTCTTGACGAGGACCCCGCGAGGCAAGGATGGCAACTACGCGGTTTCGAGATTAGGCAGCCATCTCGGGTACAAAGGTCAGAGAGAGGGGTGGTTCTCGTCCCGCTGGTTCCCGTCTCCGCTCGTCTTCACTCATTGGGATTCGAACCCGTATTCCTCGTCTGATACCTTTCACCCGGACCTCCATCGACATACGCGAGTTACTCCTAGCGTCGGGGTCCTACGCAAAGGGCAAGAAGATAGTGCGCCATAGGCTGGAACCCTGTGTGTACGACTTCGTCGTTCATGGAGAACATGAAGCAATTAGTAAAGTGCTTCAAAAGGGTTGACCGAAGTTGCGATCCGGTCTGACAATTGATGTGACCTTCCTTGCTTTGAGGGCTCGCGTATCCTTGGCTCTCAAGGGAGGGCATGCCGATGATGGCTACACCAGAGTCTTCAAGAGAAGCGCAGATGTTGACTAGGAAGAGAGCCTCAGCGTCACCGGGCGCGATGTGTTCGAGTACATCTAGCGCGTACGCACCCGTGTACCGTTGTGGCAAGGGGCCTTCGAGCATATCGTGCTGCACGAAGGTAATTGGCCACTGGGGATCCGAAGTAGCCTTCGCGTTGGCGATGAATATGGGATCAAAGTCCAAGGCGGTTAGAGAGCCAACAGTTTGGCGTACAATTCGAGAGCCGAAGCCATCAGCGCATCCCACTTCTAGTACTCGTTGCTGGTCTTCAAACATCCTCGAAACGAACTTGTATCGGCTGAGCAAGAAGGTTAGACGCTTGGGATCTTCGTGCCACGTATTGGAAGACATTAGGCCGAAAGATTGACGGCCGGACTGGTCATCAAGTTCGAGAAGGGCCTGATACTGGGGCTCGCGTGTCTTCGATGTCATGGTGAAACCATTTCATATGACTCTGAGTCTTTTGCAGAGGGTGCCAGAGTGAGGACAGCCTCGTCGTAAATCGATAACATCAAGTAAGACCCAGGGCTCTCTATTGAGGGGTTGATTTGTCGAACTCATCTAGCCTAGGCGCACGAGACTGATGTATTGCTGGCCGCGGCCCCATAAGCTCCTGAACTGCGACAGGTCAGATGTGTCGCGTGAAAAGGACCAATCCACCAGCCCCTGCAGGCTCTGCACCGTCTGGGGGTGCAAATCTTCCGTCGTTGAAAGGATGCACTGAATGTCCTCCCCGAATTCCATCGGCTCGTAGGGGTCTTTGCCACTGATTTGACCACGCACTCGAGTTGCGATGCTAGACGTGACTCCAATCAAGCTCGAATTGGCCTCATCATCCAAACGTACTTGACTTGTGAATCGTGCGTCCAGGAATGAGTGAATGTTTCTGCGGTAACTTGAAGTGGCGGAAGCAAGAGTGGTGTTTTCATCAAGAGTCGCTGGATTCTTGAACCAGCGCCAATCTTGAATTATCCTGGGGGACGTTCCCAGGAGCGCGTATCCATCGGTTGCGACCTCAATCGCGTCTTGGAGAGAGAAGAAATCTCCCATCCACGGGTTAATGATCGAGTCGAGCACCCAGTCTTCGGGTCGTCGGGACATTCCGGGTAGGTGTGCGAAGTCGGAGGTGAAGAAATCAACTAGCTTGCGAACGAGTTCTTCTGAGTATTCCAATTCCTCAAAGATCGAGAAAGCGATGTAGCGACGAGCGATTTCGGAGAAACTCGAAACCGAATCAAAGCAGGTAAGAATTGCGACCCCCCCCGGCCGCACGAAACTCAAAACGTGGGCTGCCATTTCTTTAGGCTTCATCTGCATTGGCAGAACGCCCTCGCAAACGACCAGGTCGTATAGGGAGTCATCTACGTAGTCAGAGATATTCGAGGTGGCAAACATGAAATTAGGACCTGCCGTTTCGTTCTGTGCACCTCTGCCAAGTCTGTCTTGGAGGTTCATGAGTACAGAATCAGAGCCGTCTACGAACTTATAGCTTCTTGGCATTTGGGAGATGAGCATGTCTGAATTCTCGCCGCTTCCTGGCCCAAACTCGATTATGTCTGAGCCTCGCACAGCGATGTTGGGAATCCCGAGGGTTCGGTAGAGGAAGGCACGGCGAGCAGAGTGAGAGTGTACCGAAGTTATCTGCTGCCGTGTGGGTGCAAAGCCGATGTGATTGTAGAACGACAGAAAGGGTTCGGGAGTCATCATGTTAGTTATGCTAACGTATACGTCCCGAACGTTGAGGTTCCCCCCGTTTTGTAGACACGGGTTTATGCGGCTTGTGCCGCGCTTTGGTGGAACTCTAACTCGTAGGCGATGGGTGTTGCGTAACCGATCTT
>Ga0209702_10008959_pt1 | contig 11388 bp, 5 predicted proteins | sample FRY01_FD_187210 | JGI IMG/M metagenome (GOLD analysis project Ga0209702, IMG submission 187210) | Freshwater microbial communities from Lake Fryxell liftoff mats and glacier meltwater in Antarctica - FRY-01 (SPAdes) (version 2) | ecosystem: Environmental > Aquatic > Freshwater > Ice > Glacier... | reverse complement strand
AGTGCCAGCACTCTTCGTGACGGTGATCGTCTCGCCGGTCACCAGACCATCAAACGCAAAGTTCCCGAGCGACAGCAGCGCAGCGGTGGTGCCGTCGTAATTGCGGCTGACCGTTCCGATCAGCGAAGCCAGCAGCGGCCGCGGATTGACCGTAAGCGTGCCATTAACCAAATTCAGCGCATAACCGGCAGGATGAGTTAGAGAACCCAACGCGGCGTTGATGACATAGCTGCCTACATTTGCGGTACCAACGGCGCCACTACTTGTCAGCTCCGGCATTCCTGAGATGCTGTCCTGTGTGAAGACATTGCCATAGATTGACGCGTCGATCAGTCCCGTGACCGTAAATGGAAGGTTCGCGCCGGGCAGGGCGTCACCATAAATTTTCTGGGCGTCGCTTGCGGTCACCGTCAGCAAGGGTGAAACCTTGAAAATATAAGTGTCGCCCGAACCGGCTGCGGGGGTGGAAAGGCTGCTCGGTGTTTGGTTCCAAATTGCCAGATTGCCGCTCGCAAGGTCACCGAACGTATTGAGAGTAGGGTCTTGAGAATAAATCAGCCAGTTACTTATGCCGCTGGAGGTTAACGCTCCCGAACCAGCCTGGTTTATGAAGCTTTTACCTGCATGAAGCGCCAATGTACCAGCGTTAGAAGTAGTGGATCCGGCTACAAGCGTCATGCTGTCAGTCGTTGCGACAGTGGAGCTTTGTCCGAAGCTGTTGCTGCCCTGAATGGTGATTGCACCGGGGGTGCTGAGATTGAACTGACCTGCGGTCTTTAACCCGTTAACATCCGTCGCCATGCCGTTCTCGAGACTCACCGAACCAGTATTGCCGGTTAGCGTAACAAAGCTGTTGCCAGCGTTGGTCAACAAATGAGAGCCCCCAACGCCTAGCAACGACAGCGCCTTGGTCGTCAGCGCACTGTTTTGCGACGTCGTGCCAGTGGTATTCAGAGTTAGTGTGCCGCCATTGGTGTTGACCGCATCATTCAACTCAATGCCGCCAGAGCCAGCATTGAGTTTGACATCAAGCACACCCGATGAAGAACCGATCGCCTGATTTACAAAAATTGCGTTGGCAGCATCGAGTTGCAATGTCGCATTGCCGCCAGCGATTTTGTTAATTGCGGCGCTGATCGTGATATTGCCAGCATCGCTGCCCGCTGAACCGATTGGACCGGTGGCAATTTGCACGCTGGTACCCGCATTCAGGAGGTCAATGATCTGGCTGACATCAATTTTCGAAGCGGATGCCGTAGGAGTCCAGGCTTGTGTGTTATCAATGCTGCTGAAGGCGCCATTGACGCTGGTCGAAAAGGATGAAATTAAAGTAAATCCAAGTTGAGAATTAACTACACCATCCCCAATATTAGTAGCAAACCCGCGAACTGTATAGGTACCGCTTACATCAAAATCGTAACTAATTGTCAAAAATTCAGTTGCCGCATAATCTCCAGTTTGATCTACGCTGCTGAAAAACAGCGTCACTATATTTCCGTCTGGCTTAACGATGCTTATTCCGCCATTGTCATTAAAAGGTAAATAATCATTGGCGACAAATATAACATAAATGGTCAATGATTGACCGGCTGTAGCAGTAAAGCTTTGCTCGAGCCCCCTCTGAACATCTAGCGGTCCCGCATCAACGATCGCAAAAAAACCGCTCGATCCACTAGGCGGTGAAAAGGTTCCATTGCTGGCCGATATGCTATCAACAACTGATCCGGAGCCGTCATTATAAGGAGACCAACCGAGCAATCCCTCGGTGAAGCCCGGATTGATGATATTGGGAGCACTGCCCGAGCCCGCTGCCACAACTTCAATATTGTACGGATCAAACAACCATATGCCAGCTGCCCCTAGGGGCGAGGATGCAGAACCAGTCACGCCGGTCGTGTCGAGGTAATGTCCCGACGTTTCGATCCGCCCGCCGTTGCCGCCATTGGTCCCGCCGCGCGCCAGAAACGTACCATAGGCCAGCGTCTTTGATAGGGGGTTGGCGACATCCGACCACAGCGTCACCTCGCCGCCATCGCCGCTGAGAAGCGCGCTGGCATCAAGCGTGGCGCCGGAAGCAACCCCGGCAAGCACCGCACTAGTTTGACCGTTTACACTCGCGCCCTGCCAACCACCGCCGACATTGATCTTCCCGCCGCCAGCCGATCCGCTGGCATCAAGCCGGGCGCCTGACACCACACTGACACCCATGCCAAGCACTGCAATGGCCCCACCGATCTGGCCCTGGCCCTTGCCGCTGACATCGAGCGTGCCGCCCGCCACAACGAAGCCGGAGGGGCCACCATCTAATACGATCGTCCCTCCCTCGTCGCGCGCGGCGCTTGCATCGATCAAACCGGTGGTGTTGATCACACCGCTGATGGCGCCCAGCGCCGAGGCCATGCTCAGCGCTACCAAACCGCCGTTGGCCGTAATCGTGCCTGTATTGGTGATGTCCCGGAATGCTGAAGGAGCGGAGGAGTTGTTGCTCAAATCGTACGAAATCAGGCGACCTTGATCGAACGAAACGCTCAGATTATCGACTGACGCCAGCAAAACCGCGCCACGGTCTGCGGCTATTTGCCCGCTGTTTTTAACCGTAGAGGCATTCAGGATCGTGTAGCCTAGGCTGCTGGTGATGGCGCCCTGATTGATGATGGAGGCGGACGATCCAGTACTTCCGATCACAAGCTGCGTGGTCGCATCCATAAAATCGGTTTGCGAAATATTCCCGGTCGAGGCTAAAAAGCCCGGCGTGGTCACCCGTCCGGTGGGCGATATGAAGACCCCGTTCGGGTTGAGTATCCAAACCTGGCCATTCGCTTCAATCAGGCCATCAACGACAGAACTGCTACCGCCAGTGACACGATTCAGCGTGATCGCGTTCGCATCTGGCTGATTGAAGCGCAGCGTATGGTTCTGCGGAACATTCAAAGTGGACCAGTCAAGAAACGCCCTGTTCGAGCTTTGCGTTACAGTGCGGACCGTGCCGGTTGCATCAGTGCTTAAGGTTGCGCTCCCCGCAACGATGGTCGGTGCTTGGTCATGCACTGTCGGTTGTAGGGCACTTTGTGCTGCCACAACAGAGCTGTAGCTGGCCGATGCCAATAGCATGAGACGCAAAAGTTTCATCGACGTTCTTTCAGATGCGGAAGCAGATGAAGGGTCAGACACATCAGAAAACAGATACAAGGCTGATGTTTACCCGTGCAGGACGGCTTTCCCCGCCAGCGAGTGTGCGCCCCTCAGACGCAAATTGCAGATCGAGAAATAGCCGGTCGACAAGGACAGCCTTAAGTCCGATTCCGTAGGATACGATGCTCCGCTTCTCCGCTGGAACATCGTCAGGGGCGAGCAGCTTGGCCCGCGCCGCGTCGGCGAAACCATACACCTGCACATTGCTGATCACGCCCTGCGCTTGGGCTGCAGGCAAATCGAAACGCAGCTCTCCGAGCAAGCCTAGGCCGTGATCTCCTGTCAGGGCAGAAGGGGCATAGCCGCGTCCCAGAAGCTGGCCGCCAAACGCCACCTGTTCGCCTGCAAGCAGCCGATCATCGGTCCACTGTCCAACCGCGCGCGTCAAAAAAGATGCAGTAGCATAGAGCGGAAACACATGATCGAGTTGCCAGCTAACCTTGCTGAAATTGGGATCGAACTCCGACACCGAGGGGTTGGGTGCGGCTTCATCCAAAGCTCCGAATACCGGCAAGCCAGCAGTCATCAATAACTGCGCGGTAGTTTGACCCAGCGAGGACTGGTGTCGTCCACGCAGGCTGATCTGGCTGCTAGCAATCCTGTCCCGCGTTATTTCAGCGTCCAGTGCAGTCACCCTGGTTCCGGCGAACAGAAACGCGGTCTCCAGATACAGTGCACTTGACCGCGAACGGTATAGCGGTGAGCGCAGCCTTGCTTCGAAGGAGTAGGACACAATGGCTAAATCAAGTTCGGCAGCGTCGCCCCCGGGTTTCGCCTTTGCCGCAAGGCCACCGAGGTAAAGGATGAGCCCTTTCGAGCCCACCGGGATCGCATAGCGCGCGCTGACTGCCTGCAATTCTTCAAGGTTGCGTCCCGCAACACTAAAGGAGAGGTCTAACGCTCCTGGACGCTTCAGCAGCGAATTTATCGTGTAACCGGCCGAGTAGATCGCTGGACCGATGGCATTGGATCCGGTGTTGCTGGCACTGGCAAAACCCTGGTTCGGCACCGACGCCGTCGACGCGACCATGCTGGCGGCTCCGAGTTCGTTTCCGGGCCGCAAAAGGGTTTTCACGGAAATACCGGGTGTGTCGTTCAGGAGCAGCAATTTTCCGTCGAGTTCGCGTATGTTCAGCGGACGCTGGTCGCGCAGTCCGGCAAGCGCGTTCAGCGTCATTTGTCCTGCGATGGAGGTTTCATTTTCCAGCAAGATTTCGTCGATGTAGCCTTCGATGACCTCAATTGTGACAAGTCCGTTGTCGATCTTTTGCGGTGGTATGATCACTCTAGTAAGAAGAAATCCGCGATCGGCATACATTGCCTGCAAACGATCGGCTTGATCTCGCAGCCCATCCAGCCGGATCCGCTGTCCCTCGAGCGGCGCAAACAACGCTCTGACCTGCTCGTCGGGGAAGTATGTAACCCCGTTGACCAGCACCCGCGTGACCAGAAAATCGAGGGCTGAAACATCCTTTGGGACAACGGACTTTTCCGGATTGCGGATCGTCAGGTCAAAATCTTCCTGCGATGGCAATTCGGGCGGGCTCAACCGCAATCTGGAAATATCAGCTTCGGATGGCAGAACAATAGATTGGGCAAGTGCCTGTCCCGGTGCGATCAAACAGATCAAAAGTAGTAGAGGGTACCGCTGGCCCATGTCAGGGAATGTGATCATTTCGAACTCATTTTGATGCGAGCCGAGACGTCACCTTGCTGCAACCTTTGATTATGGTAAGAAATCAAAGGATCAGTAGGGTATTTACTTCCGAGGTCGGCGAACCGCTGGCGTGCGGCCTCGTCGTGTTGTTCGAGCAGCGCGAAGGCGGCACGATATTCGGCCTCGGCTTCGACATCATGATCGGCTGGTAGCGGGGTATACAAACTCGTGTATTCGACTTTGCCTTTGAGAGCGAAATGGCCAATTGTGCGGAACTCTTGATTGGTTCCCTGATCAACGACTGACTGGGTGCAGCAGATGCGCGTGCCAAAGTACTTGTTGATCCCTTCTGTACGCGCAGCGGTGTTGACCGTGTCGCCAAGCGCAGTGAAATCCATGCGCTGCGAAGAGCCGAAATTGCCTACGATTGCCGGGCCGGTGTGAATGCCAATCCGCGTGACACCAATCGGAATGCCCTTAACGTTGCATTCCTTGCGGTAGCGTTCGGCGTAAGCGTCCAGTTCTATCGCCGCCCGCACCGCGGCAGCTGCGTGATCAGGCTGGTCGATTGGCGCGTTGAAGATCGCCATGATCGCATCACCGATGAATTTGTCTACCGTCCCGCCTTCACGAAGGATGATCTCGCAAGCTCCGTCCAGATACTGGTTAAGCACGTCCGATAGTTGTTCGGCAGGCAGTAGTTCCGACATGGTTGTGAAATCAGCAACGTCGGTAAAAAGGAAGGTGGCTTCGCGCTTCTCCCCGCTGATTGCTGCCGCGCTCGGATCGGCTATGATGCGCTCAACCACTGCGGGAGACACGTAACGCGAGAAAGTCGATTGAATGAATTGGCGCTGCATCCGTTCGGTCCGGACAATGACAAGGTCCATCATCCACACTGACAGCAACAGCGCGAACGACGGCATCAGGATGGGAAGCATGCCCACACCATAAGCGTATCCGACAATGGCAATCACCCAGTAGCCCGACATTGCCAGCAAAGAGAGCGCAACGTTGAACAGCAGCCCCTTGCGCAACTGACTTATGAGCACGCCTAAGGCGGTGAAGGCAGCAACAAGCAACACGGTTAACGGCGACGACGAAATAGGTTCTGGCGTGGCAGACGCGAGGCTGTCGATGGCATGTGCCTGGATAAGCACCCCCGGCATCAGACCTCGATAACCGTCATCTATGATTGAGAGCGGGGTGGGGTGTCGGTCGGTGATTGACAGAACCGCGCCAATCAAAACCACCTTCCCGGCAAAGACCTCAGGTGGAAGATAGGATAGATAATTTGCAGAAATCACCGGAATCGGCTCTTCACCATCGGCCGATAAAGGGCGCCATGCTATTTCCCGCCCCCGGCGTGGCGGGGATGCATCGAGATAGCTGGCCATGACCACAGCGAAACTGGCGGGATGGTCGTCATCATATGTCAACCGGCCTCCGGACATGATGCCGCCGGGGTTGATACGACGCACCAAGCCATCGAACGGATCAGAAAGCAGTTTGCTTTCCATGCGCATATCCGCAGGGACAAAGGACTGCATGTACTCGAGCTGGGATTGAGTGACGAAAGCAGGATCGGCCGTGAAACTGAAATACAGCGGGGTTTCAGCTGTGCGCAGGATGGTCGAGAGACGGTCATCTTTTGCGGGTTCGCTAGGCTGGTCTACCAGCACGTCGACCCCGATGACCTTGGCCCCAGCGCCATCAAGGCGTTCAATCAAACTGCTGATCAATTCCCGGTCGAGCGGCGAACGATAGGGTAGTTTTGCCAGCGTGTCTTCGTCGATCGCAATGACGATGATTTTATCGGAGGGCGGTTTTGGTGGCTCCAGAGCCGCCACGCGAATATCGGCAAGCTTCTTCTCGAGGTTATTGATGGGGGCAAGAAACTGCACCGAAAATATGGCAATCAGTGCCGACAGGATGGCAACTGCGGCAATCCACAAGCCTGAACGGGTCGGGCCCTTGATCCGGAATTTGGAGAAGGCAGCGTGATATCTCATTCGCCGATGCCCTGCTTCACATCGCGCGACAGATAGGCGAGCAACGCGTCCGCCTGCTGAATACAGCCCTTCACTATCATCCAGCCAGTAACAACGGCCGGTTCTGTCACTGTATCGGGGATCAGGTGCAGCCGGATACTGTATTCGCGTTCGTCATCCTTAATGAGAAATGACTTGGTCCCATCGATATCGCTGACTTTGGTGATCGCAATTGTTTCTTGATCAGCAGCGAACCGGAATTGCGCATTCCAGGAGCGGTCAAGGGGGAAGAGTGTATAGTCTTGCGAGGCCGTAGTGACCGGCCGCCACCAACTAATCGGCGTTCCTTCAACGAGACAGCGCTCACCTGGACGGGTGATGTCAATGAACCAGGGCGATGGAAGCGGGGCGGCATTTGAGCCCGACCGCACAGCTCCGACCCGGTTGGCACGGTCATTACGGGTCGTCACCAACGCAGCAAGCGCACGACCTGCTCCTCGGTTTGGCGCAGCCTTCGACCTGACAGGCCCATCATGTGGGCCGCGCAAACTTATCACCGTGCCATCGCTGCGCACGACCACCAGCTTTCCGCCGGCCGGAAGCTTGACCTGACGCCCCTCATCAAGGCGGGAGCCGACCTTGAGTTCGCCGCCACGTGCTTCGACAACCACAAGCGACTGAGCCGCGGCCGGAACAGCAAACCAAATAGCCGAAACCAGCAGCAGAGGTGCGCGCATCACGAAGCCGACCCTTGGGAAAACACAGCCTCTTGGCCGCTACCAACGAACGAGAATGCCCCCCAGAAGAAGGGGTGCGCGGTGTCGCTGTTGTTGATTGCCAGCAATTGTGCACGCCGCAGCGCGCTATCTGTGGCGATCGTTCGGTCCTTCCCGATCGCACCGAACAAATCGCGCATGAGCGACGCCGTCGCGGCCGAAGGAACCTGCCAATGGGTAACCAGCAAGCTACGCGCTCCGGCAATGAAAAAACTCTCCGCAAGGCCTGAAAGCGCGTCGCCCTTTTGGACGACGGAGTCCCCTCCGGTCGCGGTATTGCAGGCAGAAAGCACCACGAGATTGGCGGAAATTTGGAGCGCAGCTACTTCGCTGGCGTCGAGAAATCCGTCTTCACTTCTCGATAATGGAATCTCGGACGGCCGCGCCAAGGCGATGCCGGGTTCGCGCTGACACGCGACCTCGCCGGGCATCACGGCATGAGTTGCGACATAAATGATATTGTACTGGTTGAGCGATTGACCACGGAAAACGCTTTCCTTGGCTTCTTTGTCGACAAACAGATCAGCGCCTTTGATGCCCAAGGATGCGATAACGGATCGGACCTCATCAATGGTATCGGGCAATTGTTCGAGACTGTCGAAGCGGCCCGTCAGAGCAATGCCTTCGGGATTGCAACTTTGCATGGACTCGACAGGCAGAGCCGGACTGAGTTCTCTGAATCTTGGGTTCGCAATGCCGAGGAACGGTTTGGGCGGTACTTTTACCGACCTTGTCGAACGCAGATTGACGAAGCTGACGACCGATGGTGCGTGCGTGATCGTCATGCGGCTCACCAGCCAAGGAGCTTTGCGGTAGTCTTCGCTTGTCGGCGCACTGGTCAGCAGCGTCCCGAAAGGAAGGCTGCTCAAGGGGCCATTGGGCACAACGATAATCCGCTTAACCGAAGAAAGCGGTTCGCTTACACCAGCGAAAAGCGTCTTATACAAAAGGTAGGACTCTTCGAGATTAAATTCGTTAACGGAACCGCCTTCGATCTCGAGTCCCTTGCGCAAACTGCGCACCATTCTGGCCAAGTCTTCGGCGCCTGCCTCTACTGGCGTGATGTAAATCCGTTGACGCGTGACGAGTTGCAAGAACGAGATATCTCGCCCAATCAGAAAGCTAACCAATGCTTCGTCAGGCCCAAGCACATCACGAAGAGCATTCAGATCCGGTGCACGACTTTCGTCAAAACGCCGATATTCAGGGTGCTCTTTCGTCAGAGTGTCGCGAAGACCGACAGATCGGGCGGTTTCTTCCTTTGACCTTGCAATCCAAACCGCGACCGCATTGTCATCTCGTTCATCGGCTCGCTTACCGCGCTCAATCGCTAGCTTGCTGCTTAATTCCGACTGCACCAAAATGCTCTGCTTCAAACCGTTCACCAGTTTTGCCAGTGCTGGATCAGCATCGGTGATCTGAATTGAGGCAAGGTCGATCGCTTCATCGCGGCCAGGGACAAAAGCCATTTGAAAGGCGTCATAAAGTTCAGTCGTTAAGCCAAGTCGTTCGTCCTCACTTGCCAGTGTCTGCGCTTCATTCAGAACCGCTTCGGCAAACGGGATGAGATCGTCGACCCGCAAAGCAATCGATCCCCGGGGCAGCTCCTTGGCGATTTTGATGGCTCGGCGATATGCAATTATTGCGTTAACGTTCATCGCTTCATGCTGATAGGCTCGCCCATGTGCGAGAAGCAGGCGCACCATTCCCGCATTGTCACCCTGAACCGATCTACGAAGCGCGATGGCATTTGCGAAAAACGTTTCCGAAGCCGAAAGTCGGCCGAGTGCGGATGATGCCGCACCCAGCACCGCGAGAATTTCCGAGCGCCAGATCGGAGGTTTTCGTTGCGCCGAGTTTAGTATGAACAGCGCCTCACTCGCCTTTGCATAAGCTGAGACAGGATCCTCGACCTTAAGAAGGATCGCCGCCTCTCGGGCCAACGAGAGCGCCAACTCCGGTTCTGCGTCGATGGTTTGATTTTCTTCAGACTGAAACAGCGACAGCAACGCCTGCTGATCGTCCGCACCAATAATTTCCCGCCACTTTGCGGTAGCATCCATTGCAAACCGACCGGCAGTCGAGAAATCTCCTTGCAGCGCAGCGACGCTGGCCTGGTATCCTGCAAACCTGGCTCGATCGCTGGAGCGCGGGGAGCCGTCGATAATGGGCCCTGTCCGGCGAATGATTGCCTGAGCTGCGTCAAAGTCTTCCTGGTAGGCAAGCACCATCGCTAGATCCAGCAACAGAGCTGCGGTCGTAAAGTCGGCGTCGCCGAACAGCCGCACCTGCACTTCGAGCGCCGCCTCGAGTCGGGCCTGCGCCGTCGAAAAATCCTGCCTTTCGCTCGCTTCACGCGCAGCAGCCCAATCCACCGTGAGACTGCGGCGGTCTGCAATAGATCCCATCGGCACGGGAACGGGCCATAATTCTGCAACCCGATTGACGAGATCCTGCTTTGGGGTCGCCGAAACATCGACGCCCATTAGATCGGCAAGATACGGGAACGCGGAAACCGCCCCATACGCGAACTGCAGACCATCGGCAGACTGGCTGATAAGAGCAATGCTCGGCCACCCATCGACGATATTGCGGCAAGCAAGCACGTGAATATTGAGGCCACGGAATGACAATTTGGTCGCCCCGCCACAGGCCACACCTTCGGTGGCACTGATGAACTTGGAGACCTTATCTTCCGCCGCCTGACCAGGGCCGACTTGCTCGAAAATGGGAACGAGATCAGTTGGCCGAACGAAGAAACCGACACGATCGTTTGCGCAGCGCAAGTCTGATTTCAGTGTACCGTCCGACCAGCCAGCGATGGGCGCGGCTTTGGATAATTCGCACACCTCTCCTCCAAACGTCAGAGGTGACTCCCGCCGCTCAGTGGCGGCCTGCGGGATTTTTTCCTGCGCTAAGGAATTTTGGTGCGGCGACTGGTGAGCAAAGGCCTGAGATCCGCAATTAAACGAGAACAAAAGCCACAGCACAATATAAACGCGTCGCAAGCGCCGTTCCCCAGATAGAATTGCCGCGAGCGACCGAACTGGGCACTTCGTCAGAATGTCGCTACTCACGGGGCAGATAGCCTTCGCAAGGGCACTGTCAGAGCATGAGATTAGCGAACAATCCGCTTGCGAAGAATTGGCTGCGCACTTGTCGCTGCTGGATCATTTGACGAATGATCCGCGGGTTAGGTAGCGATTCCCTTAAGCTTCGGGTCTGCTGAACGACATGACCCTTTGGTTGGTCAACGCCCGCGTCATTCAAATTATTAGAAACGAACGGACGATCCTGTCCATTCTTGCCACAAGGCGGCGGGTCAAAATCGGGACCGGCACGAAACCGGTACAAGTCCCAAAGACTCTCCCGCGCGCGCTCATCCCTCGTGACAACCACAGCGCGCGGCTTAACGGTAGCATTGGCAGTCTGAGGCATACGAGAACTCCAGCGGCAAGGACCAAGACGGCCGATCCGAACTCTTCTGACCAGAATGTCCGACCAAAGCCACTTGTGGAATAAACGTAGCTCGGCGCGCAATGAGCAGGCTACAGAACTTCCGTCACTCAGCGCGGCAGTTTTGCCGCTCTCCGGCGCAATGGAGGGCTGCGGGGCGGCGCTGATACGTCGTCTGGCGAGGCTCTAGCCCAAGGCGATGATCTTTCTCCCGCGATTACTAAGTGCAAACTTCTTGGCGGAGATGGTCCAAAGCCCCGCCGGAGGCCCTATTCCGGCGCGTCGGGGCTAGCTGCCGTCTCTCCTAGAGCCTCCA
>Ga0209702_10008956_pt1 | contig 11389 bp, 11 predicted proteins | sample FRY01_FD_187210 | JGI IMG/M metagenome (GOLD analysis project Ga0209702, IMG submission 187210) | Freshwater microbial communities from Lake Fryxell liftoff mats and glacier meltwater in Antarctica - FRY-01 (SPAdes) (version 2) | ecosystem: Environmental > Aquatic > Freshwater > Ice > Glacier... | reverse complement strand
GGGCAAATCCTTTTGCCTGAGATATAAACTGGGAAGTTCAGGCAGGCATCATGACCGCTGCCTTTACGAAACAGAAGTTCAAAATACCAACAATTTTCCACAAAATCGACCAGACCGGGAACTGCTGGATTCAGGTCGATTTCGACATCGATATTTCGGTTATTTTTGCCTTTCAAAACTCGGGTTGTCGCATTTTTGCCGGAATGCTAAATTCCCGGCGGAACTTGCGGGCGTGGCAACATCAGACCGTTCATGGATTGAGCGGAGGCCCGTTTTTCACCACGGATGGCGATGATTATGACACGCGAATGTTCAAGTACGGCTGATGCGATTACTGGCGTCCTGTTGGCAGGCGATGCCGTATTAAATCTTTCACAGCAGCCACTCAATACGACTGCGGGCACGCTGTTCGTGGCAGCAGATGCAGGTCAGCTTTCTGTTCGTAACGCGCCCGCTGCGGTGCAGTGGCGAATGGATATGGCCAGTTCACTGAAGAAGCTTCGATGTGACGCAGTTGGACGCATCGTTGTGATTTCAGAAGAGAATTGCAGTGATGCCGCCCTGGTGACGCGCGATTTGAACGCTCAAGGGATTCCGCATCTGCACTGCATCCTGATGAATTCCTGCGACGAGCATTCGTTTATGGATGAAGAAGATACTGAGGCCGTGACGGAACGCTTGCGGCAGTTGGGATACATCTGATTTTTGTGTTTCATGACGTGCAGAGAGAGTCGGCGCATTTCCGGCCCGCCGCAGGAAAATCCGGTACTTTGAAATTTTAAATCTAAAATCTCAGTTGGAACAGAGTTACCGGAACGGAGACCGTGATGATGAATTTATTTTTACTCGGAATTGACGGACTGCCTCGCTGGATGTGGCGGGAATTCGCCGCTTCAGGGGTGATGCCCAACAGCCAGAAAATGCTCGACACCGGCACACTTGTTCCGATGAAATCCGCGCTGCCGGAAGTTTCGTCTGCTGCATGGGCGTCGATTGTGACAGGTGAAAACTCGGGCGGGCACAATGTGTTTGGCTTCACCGACCTGATGGATGGAAGCTACACGCTGGGTTTTACGTCGTCGCGCACGTTTCGGTCAAAGCCTTTTTGGGCGCGGGAAGGTGCAGGTCCGAGCCTGATTCTGAATGTGCCGCAGACATACCCGGCTCAACCGATGCCGGGGATGCTGGTGTCTGGCTTTGTCGCATTGGATCTGAAGCGGGCCGTACATCCACCGGAAGAACTCGCATGGTTGGAAAGCATTGGCTACGCGGTTGACGCCGACATGTCGCTGGTGCAAAAAGGCAAGCAAAAATTTGTCGATGAATTGCATCGTGTGATGGCGGCCCGCTGCCAAGCGTTGCATCATCACTGGGATCGCGAACCATGGCAAAATATCATGTTCGTGCTGACCGGTACCGATCGGCTGAATCATTATCTGTGGGAAGACTACGAAGACACAACGTCACCGTTTCATCAGACGTTTCTGGACTATTATCACGAAGTCGATCACCAGATTGGACGTATTCTGGAACGGCTTGACGACAAAATCACTATCGCTGCCGTTTCAGATCACGGGTTTGCTCGTCAGCGGATGAGTGTTAATCTGAACTGCCTGCTGGCAGAGAATGGATTTTTGAAACTGAAAGAATCTCAGCGTCCGTCGTATATCGACATGCTGCCGGAATCCAAAGCTTTTGCGATGGATCCAGGTCGCATCTATCTGCATCGTCAGGGACGCTATCCCGGCGGCACGGTGACGGCCGACGAAGCAGAATCACTGATGCAGCAATTGACGACATTTTTTGAGAACGCGACCGTGAATGGTCAGTCGATCGCCAGCGAAGTGATTCGAGGCAAAGACGCTTACAGTGGCCCGTTTGCTCACCGCGCTCCCGATCTTATCGTGATGGCGGCCAAAGATATCGCGCTCTCCGGTCGCGTCAATCTGTCTGAACTGATCGAATCGACACCGATCAATGGCAAACACACCTATGAAGAATCCTCATTTTTCGTCCGAGGTGACGGCCTCGGACAGATTCCCGCAGACATGAAAGTTGAAAACGTGCTGGACGTGGTGATGCCACGTCAATCGCAGTTGGCGCGCCGAGCGGCGTAAGTAAAAACTGGTGTGTTTCGCTGACGCTGCACACACCCTAGTTGAATCATTAAAAATCCAATGAATTGCAATGTACCGAGGGGCTGAAACTCAATGACAATCACATTCCCATAGTAGACCTCACTCTCCGAGTGAGGCAGGCCGTAAAACACGGCACTTGGCATTCGTCACTCAGAGAGTGACGGCTACTTTAATTGCAATGTACCGGGGGGCTGACGCCGCCCCGCTCACCGAATCGCTGAGTCAACGGAAACGGATTTTCGAAACATGACTGAATCATCCTGCCATAATGCCAATCAGACCTGCTGGAGTTGTCCAGCGGTGGAGTTCAAGGGCCATGTTGACTTTCGCGCCTGTGGACAGGCGGCGTTTCGAAAGGCGGCTCAAGGCCAGCTTGTCGTGGAATGCAAACGACGTCCGGAGATTGGCTACTTCGATCCGATGTCGATCACGTTTGAATCGTGCTCGGAATGGAAGAAGACCGACAGCGGCTACCTGCTCGACGGCATGCGCGTCCTGATCCTTGGGATGGACGGCTATCTTGGCTGGCCTCTGGCATTGAAACTGGCAAAGCTGGGATGCAAAGTTTATGGCATCGACAACATGCTTCGACGACAGCTCGTTGAAGAACGCGGAGCGCAATCCGTTACGCCGATTCAATCAATGGAAGATCGGATCAAAGCGGCCAACGAACATCTCGGCGTTGATATCGATTTCCGCGAAATGGACTTGATGGACCGAGATGCGCTCTTTGCCTACATCAAAGAAGTGCAGCCGGAATCCATAGTCCAGTTTGCCGAAATCCCGAGTGCTCCGTACAGCATGGCATCGGTTGAAAAAGCCGTCAATACGATCCAGAACAACGTTGTCGGAACACTCGGACTGCTGTTTGGCGTTCGTGATCACGCTCCGGATGCCTCGATTATCAAGCTTGGAACAATGGGCGAATATGGCAGTCCGCTGACTGGTCGTCCGCTGTTCGAAGGACTGTTCCCCGGCGACGCAGTGCTGCAGTATCAGGGCAAGGAATGGAGTCTCGGCGGTGAATTGACTCCACGCGATCCCGTCAGTTTTTATCACGTGAGCAAAGTGCAGGGCACGTACAGCGTCTATGAAGCGTGCAAGTACTGGTGGCTGAGAAGCTATGACGTGATGCAGGGAGTCATCTACGGAAACTATTCTGAAGAGTTGTTGACTCATCCGGACCTGAACACGCGCTTCGACATCGACGAATGGTGGGGTACCGTTGTCAATCGTTTCGTTGCCCAGGCCGTCATCGGCATGCCGCTGACAATCTACGGGAGTGGCAACCAGTTGCGCGGCTACATCACTCTGCGGGACGCCATGCAGTGCATCACCCGGCTCATCGTCGCACCGCCGGAGCCTGGCCAATACGACGTGGTCAACCAGGTGACTGACGTCTTCAGCGTGATGCAGATCGCCAAAATGGTGGCGTCAATCGGTCGCGAATTTGATCTGGATGTCGAAGTACAGCGGATCGAAAACCCACGCGTCGAAGCGGAAGAACACCCGTATGAGGTCATCCATGAAAAGCTCAGCGAACGATTTGGATTCAAATCCGAATCCGGTTTCGCCGATGAAGTGCGGCATCTGTTTCGAGTCCTCACACAACCCGAAGCAATGGACCGTATTCTGGCTCAGCGAGATACTCTGTTTCCGAAAACAAAATGGTCCGGAGAACATGGAAAGCTTGAAGTCCTGGAAACATGGAAACCAGCGGCTTAGGAAGCCCCAATGGCCAATTTTAAATGACCAATGAACCGCAATTGGCTCAGCATCTTAGGAATTGTCCCGAAATAACTTCCCCGGTATGGCAGCGATGCGAAATCACAACCCGAAACGTCAGTGAGGGATTCAATGCGAAAAGTGTTATCCCTCGCGAACGCTTCGGTTCTGAAACCCCGGAACTTATTTCGGGACTGTTCCTTACTCCCAACCTGGGACAGTCGAACTCGACATTTACGACTTTCTGAAAACTGAAAACTGAAAACTTCTACCTATGGAAATTCGAGATACAGATTTCGAAGAAATGGTGCTCAAGTCAGACCGGCCGGTGCTGGTTGATTTTTGGGCGTCGTGGTGTCCGCCGTGCAAAATGATGCAGCCCGTCGTTGATCGGCTCGCCCTGAAAGTGGGTGATTGGGCCGATGTGTATTCTGTGAATATCGATCGCTGCCCGGCACTGGCCGGACAATTCGAAGTCAGCGGAGTCCCCACATTCATCGCGTTCGCGGATGGCAAAGCTGTCGATCGCAAGACTGGTGCCCTGACGGAGGGACAGATGATGGCTTTGCTGAAGCTGGCCGAAGAATCAACGCCAAAGGTTCCCGTCCTGAACGTCGCCGAGACGGTTTTTGATCGCCCCTATATCACCATTGTTTCCGGCCTGCCGCGTTCTGGCACATCAATGATGATGCGGATGCTGGAGGCCGGTGGCATCCCGCCACTCACTGACGAGTTTCGGGCAGCCGACGAAGATAACCCCAACGGCTACTACGAATTCGAAGATGTCAAGAGCATTGAAAACTATACAACCTGGATTGATCGGGCTCCGAGCCATTCAGTGAAGATGGTTTACAGCCTGCTGGAACATCTGCCAGTCGACCGTGAGTATCGCATTGTCTTCATGCGGCGTGATGTCGATGAGATCCTGCAGTCGCAGAAAACGATGCTTGAACGCAACGGAATTCAGACAGATATCCCAGACGCTACGATGAAAGCGTTGTTCGAACGTCAATTGCGACAGTTCTACACATGGCTACCGTCGCAGTCACATCTGAAACTTATCAACGTCAGCTACAACCAGCTCATCTCCAGTCCACAAACCGTAATCGCTCAGATAGACCGCCATTTCGATCAGACGCTCGACTTAGAATCGATGACAGGCATGATCGATCCGGGTCTTTATCGACATCGAGCTGCATAGCTTCTGATCTGACTTGACCTCTGTTCCCCCTCCTCTCAGCCACGTTCCCCCATTTTTCCGGAGCCGATATGAACTTCTTTACAAATAAAACCGTCCTTGTCACTGGAGGCTGCGGCACGGTTGGCCGGGAAATTGTTCGGCAGTTGCTGGATCATGATCCGCGGGAAATCCGCGTCATAGATACGAATGAATCGGAGATCTTCTTTCTTGAACAGGAACTGATGGATTATCGCCGTCATAATCCTGAGAGTACAACTTCCAGTTTATGTCAGATTGGCGACATTCGCGACGCAGACAAACTCAACATGATGTGCGGGGGCGTAGATATTGTCCTGCACACCGCTGCCTTGAAGCATGTGATTCTTTGCGAGCAAGCCCCATTTGATGCGGTGCAGACCAACATCATGGGCGTCAAGAACGTTATTCAGGCAGCACTCCTGAACGACGTCGAGCGCGTCATTTTTACAAGTTCGGACAAGGCCGTAAATCCAACAAATGTGATGGGGACATCCAAACTGATGGGCGAACGGCTGATTACCGCCGCCAACAGTCTGAAGATGAGTCGCCGTACGATTTTCAGTTCGACACGCTTTGGAAATGTCCTGGGATCACGTGGTTCGGTGATTCCGATCTTCGCACGGCAGATTGAAGCCGGTGGTCCGGTGACACTAACCGACAAACGCATGACACGTTTTATCATGACCTTGGAAGACAGTTGCCGACTGGTATTATCGGCTGCGGAAAAAGCGCGTGGTGGCGAGGTCTTCGTTACCAAAATGCCTGTGATTCAGATCGCCGATCTGGCCCGTGTGATGATTGACGAACTTTCAGAGGCGTATGGATTCAATCCGTTGGAAATGGGAGTGACGGAAATTGGATCAAAGCCTGGTGAGAAGCTGTACGAAGAACTGATGAGCGAGGAGGAGACTCGTCGCACAGTCGAACTGACTGAGATGTTCAGTGTTCTGCCTGCCTTTCGCAGTGTGTATGAGGACATTGCGTATGACTACAGCGATATGGTCAGCAGTACCGTGGATCAGGCTTATGTGAGTTCTCCTGAAAACTCAATGCCACAGGAAACACTGAAGACCTTTTGCAGAATCAATGGACTGCTCAGCGAATATCTGCGAACTGCGCATGCCACGGCTCGCGACGTGCGTATTCCGGACCTGAAGATTCGCCGCGCTGCTTGAATAATCAAAATTTGATCCGCGAAACGGGGCTCAAAAGCTGTTGGCACCGTCGCGGATGATCGATAGTCCCGGATTCTTTGTATCTCCATGTCAGTCACGACTCTCAAACACGTCAGCCTTTTCTCGGATGCTTTTGGCACCATGGCTGTGCGCGTACTTGGAATGGCATTGGTCTTTGCCACCACCATCGTCAGTGCCAATGTTCTCGGACCAATTGAATTCGGAGCGTATAACGCGGGGCTTTCGCTGACATTTGTACTGGCCAGTCTTCTTCCATTGGGAACGGATCGGGTCCTTGTCAGGAATCTGGCAGTGATCCAGAATCCAATGGATGCGGGCGCGGACACCGCCATGGCTCACATGAGTAGTCTGATTGTGGCAGCCGGTTTGTTTGTCTGTGCGTGTTTGCAGTACCAGTTCCCCGGAATATTACCCATCCCCGTTTCGTGGCTGCAGACATCAATGCTGGCCGCAATCATGGTGGTGCCGGTCACGTTGACCAACCTGCGGCAATGGATTGCAATACCACTGATTGGAACTCGCTTCGCGGTGCTTCCAGAGCAGACGCTGGTTCCCATCGCATATCTAGCAGTCATCGGCATCGCGTTCGGATTGGACATCCGCATAACGGCCATCTCGGCGGCATGGACTTATGCCGCGGTCGTCATGGTCGTCTGGCTTGTCTCGCTTCAGACGCCATCGATTGGAACCGCCTATGCATCGGCGACGCGTTCATTGCCGAAACCGCGGCAATTGGTGAATTATGTCCGCACGGCTTTGCCATTTATCAATGTGTCGGTCGGATGCATATTGCTGCAGCGATGTCTTCCTCTGATTACGGTCCTGACCTGTGGATTCGCCGAATCAGGCCAATTTGCCGTGGCTCAACAGTTATCAGGTCTTCCCACAATTCCGCTGGGGGTCGCCACTCTGGTGATTCTGCCTCGCTGTGCCCGACAATTTCGGACAGGCCAGCTCCAGGCGGCTTCTGAGACCGTGCGTGACGCAGCAACTCTGACATTTGTGCTGGCACTTGGGATTGCAATCGTGACCTGGCTGGCGACTCCGGCTCTACCGTATCTGTTCGGTCGATCTTACACTCGCGTGCAGGAAATTCTGCCCACAATGCTGCTGGTCGCGATTGTGGAATCTGTTTCGGGGCCGTCTATGGCCGTGATGCAGGCGATGAATCTTGAACGCAGCCTGGCTCGAACTATTCTGGGCTTTGTGCCCCTGCAATTAGGGTTGGTGTATGGCTTCAGTCACTGGCTGGGTTTGGAAGGTGCAGCAATCGGTCTGCTGATATCCCGTCTATTATGGATCGCGATGGTAGTAGGAATTATCTTTCGATGTGAGCGAATCGTATCGCTGCCCTCTTTGAGAATTCAGAGTTCCAGAATTCCTCGGACCGCATCTCCAACAACCTTTGCCTAGACTTAAGCAGCAGCAGGGAGGCGAATCCTGTGTCGTTAGTCGTCGTCTTGATCATGGTGATTCTAATCACAGGAATTACTTCTGTGGTGTCACATCCATTAACTCTGCTGGGCTCTGCGGCAGCGTCGTTGCTCTTTACTGCCACCTGCCTGGTGAATCCCACCTGTCGATTCAGGCCGGGTTACTTAGTAGCCGTTGTCGCATTGGGAACCATTTGCCTACTGTCGTCGGAGCAGAACGTATCACCGCTATCGAGTACGATTCATATTCTGGCCTGTTATGTGTCTCTGGCCGGCTTTGCTGTGTACGTGCCTGAATTTTCGATGTTCTGTCGCCGAGTCAGCATATTGACATTTGGAATTCTTTGCGTCTGGGTACTCGTTCAAACCATTCAGGCGGGAGCTATCGGGTCATGGACAGTCACTGGAACGGCCGGAGCCGGGAATCTGATGGCCGCTCAACTAAATATGACGCTGCCATTCATTCTTTCAATGGCGATCAACTCCCAAGGGGCAAAAAAGACTGGCCTTCTGTTGTTTGCGTTCGCGGGGATGTTTGCCATCGTCTGCGTAGGATCACGGAACGGCATCGGTAGCCTGCTGATTACGCTTGTCCTGATTGGCCTTTTCAACAATCTAAAGTCGGCAATTGCAGTCTGTACATTCCTGGTCACCATCCTCTTAATGAGCGACAATTTGTTGCGATTGCCGTTTGTTGCATCGTTCCTCGCTCGATTTCGCTTTGTCGGTTACAAATCCTCAGCACCGCGATCACTGATCTGGTCTTTATCGTCTGACTATATTCAACGCTATCCGTGGTTTGGTATTGGCCCCGGCCGAAGTGAGAAGGTACTGGCAGTCATTGACATTAACCATGCGCATAACAATCTGGTACAGATCGCCCTGGAGAGCGGAATTCCTGCTGCAATCATTGCCCTGCTGGTGTTTGCATCGCTGCTGAAGTTACCGGCCACCGGGCTGTTTAGAAGCCGACAAACGTTTCTGATGTGCCTTCCTGTTCTTCCATATATTGCTCAATCATTCACGGATATTCCGATTCATCAACCCCAGCAAACCCTGTTGCTGGTGTTGTGTGTCTGCACTGCACGAACGGCCATCCAGGAATCGAATGAAGAGTATCAGGTGAGGCAGTCAAAATCATACACCACGACCGGTGGCCGTCTGCGGGACGTCTCTGTCGAGATGTCCGGTATGCCGCGTAGAAGTACAACTGGCTGAATAACACGGACTGACCACGCCAAAATGATCAGATGTTGACAGGAATTGAAGCAGCCACGAAACTTACGGGCGAGCATTGCCAAAAGACATGGATGTCGATTCAAAGTTCATTGAAAGGATTCTGCGCTCATGGGAAACATTGCCCGCAAGATGAAACGACAAGTCAAGTCTGCTTTGCACCACTTGGGCATTCAACAGCAGACGCTGGAAGCGATTCGGATCTTTGATCCTCGAAATCGCCGTTATCTGAGTGAAAAAATATTTGTCGCAGACCTGGACGGTGTTGAAGTCACTTTTAATGCGGATGACAGCTATTCCAATCGCTGGTTTTATCCACGGTATGCCGATGGTGGAATTCATGAGCGGAAAGTCACCGAGATGCTGATGGATGCGCTTCGGGGGACTCGCTGTTTCGCGGATGTTGGCACTAATCTTGGCTGGTACACCTGCATCGCGTCCAAATGTCTGCCGCACGGCATCGTTTACGGGTTCGAGATGGACGACCTGAACTTTGGTCTTCTGGAGAAGAATCTTGCAATCAATCAATCCACGAACGTAGAAGCTCATCTCGCAGCCGTTTCAGATTCTGAAGGGACCGTCAGTTACGAACGAAGTGGCTCAAATCCCAGTCCATTCTTTCAGATGCACGGTGGCAATGGCCGGCAAACATCGAAAACTGTGACCGTAAAATCCATCAGACTGGACCAGTTCTTTGACGGCAAAAGAACTCCGCCCGACGTAATTAAGATTGACGTTGAAGGCGCGGAATTCAGCGTCCTAAAAGGTATGACTCGCATTCTGCGGGAGCACACCCCAACACTGTTCCTGGAGATTCATCCGACCTACCTGAAGAAATTCGGCTCGTCGAGCCGAGAGTTGCTGACTCTGCTCATCGACATCGGATATCGAGTGGTACAGATTGAGTCGATGCGTGAAGACGAGTCCGCCTTGCAGTTGACGCCGCTCACTCCCGATTCTGTCATTGAGTCAAACGACATGCTTTACGCTGTCCACAATTCGAAGTCCGTTTGTCCTGAATCTTCTTTTTCTGCGTCTCACATTCCTATATGACTGACTCTGTCGTAAAAGGTTACGCACTCTGTTTCACCGGGGATCGTTCTCTGAACAAGCGAATGTCGCTGTTCATTGAAGGAGTCCTCGCGGCTGGAGGCGCGGCGCGTGTCATTTCGTTACCAAGAGGCCGCTGGTCCCTTCAACGATTCGAATCACTGCAGACGAATGTGGAAGCGTCACAGTGGCAACTCAAGCTTCAGATGAATGCGAAATGTTCCCTGGCAGTGGTTTTTTGCTTCCACTGGATGATGCTTCCGCTGGCCGTGATGGTCGGGCTGATACATCGCGTTCCAGTCATCTATGACGAACATGACCACTATGAATTGAACACTTTGGAGAGCGATGGCGGGGCCGTCCGACGTTGGTTCAGCAGTCGGATGATCCGATTGATTCACCGTACAATGTTGCCCTTAGTTTCTATGGTCACCTGCGTCCATATGGCCAATTGCGAACTGAAACGACACCTGCTTCAGTGGCAAGCTCGCGTGGTGGAGCTTCACAACTTTCCGGTGGCCGCATGGCGCGAAGTGTCTCCCAGCTTTGCGGCAGAAGACGAACTCTGCTTTGTCTATATGGGCGGTGTCTTTGAAGAAAAGGGTGTCGGGAAGGCCGCAGCGGCGTTCCAGCGATTGCCGACAGACATACGTCGGAAATGCGCTCTGCATATCTTCGGTGATGGCGACGAGTCTCTGCGGGAACGACTTCGAGAAACCTCGGAAGTCGTTGTTCACGATAGTCAGTCGCCGCAGGAGTTGCGGAGATTTGCTTCTCAACATCGCTGCTGCGGCTTGGTCCTTTATACTCATCACCCACGGTATCGGTTGATCGGAACCAATTCCAGGAAGCTATACGAGTATCTGGCACTCGGAATGCCGGTCATCGCCACCAGTGTCGGCGAGCTGCCTCAATTCCTGAATGAGCATCGTGCCGGCCTGTTGATCAGCGACAAAATCGACATTGAAGAACTGACTTCCACTATGCGGGAGCTGGCCGAGTCGTCTACCCGCTGGGAGGAACTCTCCCGATGTGCTCGCCAGTTAATGAAGCAGCCGGAAATGTCCTGGGAATACGAATGGGGCAAGGTTGCAGACTCCGGATTTTTGGATGGACTGCAGAGTGCAGCCTGAGAAGTGTTGTTTGAATCCGCAATAAGCACCAAAGGAGATTGCAATGAATCTGCTGCAAAAACTTGCCCGTTCAGAAAGTCCGAAACTCAAGCGACCGTTCAGAGCCCTGTGGGGCTTCGCTCTGCAGACAACCGGATTCTCAGAGCGGATTCAGATGAAACGTTCTCAATACACAATTCCGTTTTTTGCGAAGAGCAATATGGCGTTGACCCTGTGGGTGGAACCGAATCATGTTGATCGCGCTGAGGAATTTGTACAT
>Ga0209702_10008953_pt1 | contig 11393 bp, 9 predicted proteins | sample FRY01_FD_187210 | JGI IMG/M metagenome (GOLD analysis project Ga0209702, IMG submission 187210) | Freshwater microbial communities from Lake Fryxell liftoff mats and glacier meltwater in Antarctica - FRY-01 (SPAdes) (version 2) | ecosystem: Environmental > Aquatic > Freshwater > Ice > Glacier... | reverse complement strand
TTTCGTCCAAAGCAACCCCGATAGCTTCCGTCGGCTGGTGCTCAATCTGCTGATCGTGATCTCGGGGTTGAGCGCGGCGCGGGCGCTATTTGATCTGCTGGCGACCTGACCCCACAGCGCTTCGCCAACGGGGTGGCGGGACCGAAAATCGCTTCAGTCCATTGGTGATGCGAATCGGGCTTCGAGCACTGCACGCGGCAACTGCCCACGCAAACCGATGGCCACGATCCCAGGCGACGGGGGCGTTTCGCGAGCAACCCGCAGGCTAGCGTGACGGCCCGAAAACTGCAGCTCCATCCACTCTTCTTTTGCCGATCCGGCGCGCTGCACAAGCAAGAAACCTTTGAGTCGGAGCAGCCCCTGCGGCGGGCTTTGCAGCCAGGTTCTCAAATCGGGTTCCGCGAAGCTCTGCCTAGGTCTGGCCGACCAGGTGTCAAACACATCGCTGTGGTTCGCTTGCCATGAAGCCTCTTTTGAGCCAAGTGCATGCCCATGATCGTGATCGTGATCGTGATCGTGATAGTGATCGTGATAGTGATCGTGATCACAGTCTGGCTCACACACAGGAACCGCTTCTGGCAGCCCACCGGGTATCACTGGCCCAGCCAAGCCGCTCAACATGGGCAGCGGCACCTGAGCTTCTGTGGTTTCAAACTGGGGCGTGAGACCAGCCACCTGCGCGATCCATTGCCGCACAGCCTGCCGTTCGGTGACGCTGGCGCGGTCCGTCTGGTTGACCACGATCAGATCGGCGGCCCGCAACTGCCGCTCCAGGGTGTCACTCAATATGGGGTCGCGCGAATGCGCCAACGCCGAGCTGGCATCCACCAGCACGATCACACCATCCAGCGACAGGCCAGGGTCGGCCCGCCCGATCTGCGCGATGCGCCAGGGGTCGGAGACGCCACTGGCTTCCACCACCACCGCGTCAAACGGCACATCGCTCTCCAGCACCCGGATCAAGGCCGCACTCAGGTCATCGCCAATCTGGCAACACACACAGCCATTGGTCAACGCCATGGTGTTGCCATCGGTTGAGGCGATCAGCTCGGCATCGATGTTGATGGCGCCGAAGTCGTTGACCAACACCGCCAAGCGAGTGCCCTGCACGGACTTCAGCCAATGGTTTAGCAATGTGGTCTTGCCGGCGCCGAGGAAGCCACCAATAACCGTAAGCGGTAAACGCTGGAGCATATACAGCCCGTCAAGCGGCTTGCGACTCGAACACCCGGCCCGAGAGCACGGTGCCCCAGACGCGGATGTCTTTGAGCGCCATCGGCTCCACCAACAGCGGATCGTCTTCCAGCACACAGAAATCGGCGCGCTTACCGCATTCGATGCTGCCGATCTCATGGTCGATTTTGAGCGTCCAGGCCGGGCCCAGCGTGATGGCGTGCAGGGCCTGGGCCACTGTGATGCGCTCGCTGGCGCCCAGCACACGACCCGAAGGTGTGACGCGGTTGACCGCGCACCACGCGGTGAACAACGGCCCCAGCGGCGTGACCGGCGCGTCGGAGTGGATGGCCAGCGGCACCCCTGCCGCCAGCGCGCTGCCGCAGGCATTGAGGCGATTGGCCCGGTCTGGGCCCATGGTCATTTCGTAGTGCTGGTCGCCCCAATACCAGAGGTGGTTGGCAAATAGGTTGGCACTCATACCCAGCACGGCCATGCGCTTGAACACGGGGGCGTCGATCATCTGACCATGCTGCAAGGTATGCCGGTGATCGGGGCGAGGAGCCCGTGTCAGCACGCGTTCGATGGCATTGATGGCCACCTCGCTGGCCTCGTCGCCATTGGTGTGGGTGTGAATCGTCAGCCCAGCCCGGTGGTAGGTTTCAAAGTCGTTCTCGTACTGCGAAGGCGCCACCACCCAAATGCCATTGGGTGCGCCATTGAAGTGGCCTGGCCAACGCAAACGCGCTGAAAACCCCTGGATCGAACCATCGAGCATCATTTTTACCAAGCCATAGCGCAACCGGTCGGTGTTGCGCGGCAGCAGGCTCTTCACATGCTCAGCGCCTTGCGGTGCGCCGTGCGTGCCGTGAAATGCCTGGAACGCAGGCAAGATGCGAACGCAACAAGCGTCGTCGTTGGTCACGGCTTCTAGCACGCGGCAGTCGTCCTCGGTAAGCTTGTTGACAAGATCGGTGGCGGTAGTCACGCCTTGCATGCAGGCCAGCCGCGCAAACGAGCGCACACCAGCTTCGGTCATGGGAGCGAGCAGGCCTGCGTTGCCCACCTTGCGCACCACCAGAAACATAGCGGCTGGTTCTTGCAGTTCCCCCGTGGGCTCTCCCGCCAGCGCGCCAATATCGGCGCTGAACTTGACCACGCCTTCCACCTCGTTGTCGCGGTTGATGTCGGCCAAATGCAGCATTGTGGTGTTGACGTTCATCAAGTGCCCGTTGGCATGGGAGATGACGATGGGTCGCGTCAGGCTGGCGCGGTCCACGTGCTGCACCGTCATGCGCTCGCCGCCGAAATAAATGGGATCAAAACCCCAGGCAATCAGCGGCTCGGTGTCGGGGCGTCCGGCGGCGGTCATCTGGGCTTCAACCTCAGCCAGCCGCGCCACCACCGCATCCATCGAACGCAAGCCGCTCCACACCTTGCCATCGGGATCGCGGCGGTCGAACCAGCCGAGGTAAGACCAGTCCCACATGCTGCCCTCCTTGAGGTGGCAGTGGCCCTCCACCAAGCCCGGCATCAGCACCTTGTCGGCAAAACGTTCGTCGAGCTCGAAGTCGCCCCAGGCCTGCATCTCATTTAGGGAGCCCACAGCCAGCACGCGGCCGTCGCGCACGGCCACGTGGGTGGCCTGCGGTTGCATGGGGTTCATGGTGATGATCTTGCGGGCGCGGTAAACCGTGGTGGTCATGGTGGGTGGGTAGGGGGTTGGTTGTTAGGCAGTGGGAAGGTGAAGCGGCGCTTGCGGCATGCCGTCCACAACGTCAACGCGGCGGCAGCGCACCCAATGGCCGCTTTGCACCTCGCGCAGCGGCGGCAGTTCTGCAGCGCAGGCGGGCTCGGCCACTGGGCAGCGGCTGGCAAAACGGCAACCGGCGGGAGGGTTGATGGGGCTGGGCGGATCGCCACTGAGCTGGATGCGCGCGGCTGCGCGGGCTCGCCCACCATGCACCGTGGGCACGGCCGACATCAGCGCCACGCTGTACGGGTGCAGCGGGCGCGAGAAAAAGGCCCGGCGTGGCGCGCGCTCGACGATCTGGCCCAGGTACATCACGGCGATGTCATCGCAGATGTGTTCCACCACCGCCATGTCATGCGAGATGAACAGGTAGGTCAGACCCAGCTCGCGTTGCAGACGCACCAGCAGGTTGAGGATTTGCGCGCGGATGGCAATGTCCAGCGCCGAAACCGGTTCGTCGCAAACCACGAGTTCGGGGTTGGTGGCGAGTGCGCGCGCGATGTTGATGCGCTGGCGCTGGCCACCCGAAAACTGGTGCGGAAACAGGTGTTGTTGCTCCGGGCGCAGGCCCACCGCCTTGAACAAATCGGCCACGCGCTGCGCTCGCCCGGCTGGCTCGCCCACGTTCATCAGGTCCAAAGGCGCGCGCACCGCCGCACCCGCGCGCTCACGCGGGTTGAGCGACGAAAACGGATCCTGAAAAATTATCTGCAAACGACTGCGCGCCTGGCGCAGCGCCTCACCTTCGAGCGCGCCGAGATCGGTGTCGCCCAGTCGCAACTGGCCGCTGGTCACCGGCGCCAGCCTCATCACCGCGAGTGCGGTGGTGGTCTTGCCCGAACCCGACTCGCCCACCACCGCCAGGGTGGTACCGCGCCGAACATCGAACGACACGCCGTCCACCGCCTTGACCACCTCGGGTGAGCGGCCCCAGCCCGGCTTGCTGCGGGGGAAGTGCACCTGCAAATCGCGCACCGAAAGCAGCACGTCGGTGTGTTCCGGTGCTGTCATGCAGCCACCGCCTGGGTTTCAGCGTGCAGCCAGCAGGCCGCACCATGGGGTTGCTGAGCATCGCCACCGAAGGCGGCGCCGGTGCCTTGCCCGAGGCGGAACATGGGCGGTACGTCGTCAGCGCAGCGCGCCATGGCGTGCGGGCAGCGGTCGCGAAAGGCGCAGCCCTGGCCCAGCTCCCAGATAGAAGGAACCATGCCCGGAATTTCGGCCAATTCAATGCGGGTCGAGCCGTCCGATCCCAGACTGCTGCCCAGCTCGGGCAGGCACTCGATCAGGCCGCGTGTGTAGGGATGGCCAGGGCTGGAGAGCACCTGCGCTGTGGTGCCTTGTTCGATCACCCGACCGGCGTACATCACCATCACGCGGTCGGCCATCTCGGCCACCGCCCCCATGTCGTGCGTGATGAACAAAATCGCTGTGCCTTTCTCGCGCTGCAGGTCGCGCAACAGATCAAAGATCTGCGCCTGCACCGTCACATCAAGGGCCGTGGTGGGTTCGTCCGCGATCAGGATGTCGGGCCGGCAGGCCAGCGCCATGGCAATCATCACGCGCTGGCGCATCCCGCCCGAGAGCTGGTGCGGGTATTCGTCCACCCGGAGCTCGGGGGCCGGAATGCCGACCTGTTTCAGCATCTCGATGGCACGCACCTTGGCACGTGCCAGGTCCAGCCCGGCGTGCAGACGCAAAGATTCGCCAATCTGATCGCCGACGGTGAGCACCGGGTTCAGCGAGGTCATGGGTTCCTGAAAAATCATGGAAATGCGGTTGCCGCGCACCGCACGCACGCGGTCCTCGCTCGCGCTCACCAAGTCTTCCCCCTGGAACAAAACACGCCCCGCGCTGATGCGGCCAGGGGGAGAGGGAATCAGGCGCAACAAGGCCAGCGCGGTCATACTCTTGCCGCAGCCAGATTCACCGACAACGCAAAGCGTTTCGCCACGCCGAATCTCAAAATCTACGCCGTTGAGCACCTGCGCCTTGCCGCGCCGCGAGCTGAATTCCACATGCAGGTTTTGCACCTGCAACAAGGTGCTGTCTTTGGATGTGGTGGCCATCAACGTGCCCTCAGTTTGGGGTTGAGGGCGTCGTTCAGGCCGTCTCCGATCAGGCTTACCGCGAGCACCGTGACAAAAATGGCCATGCCAGGAAAAGCCACCGCCCACCAGCATGAAAGCACGTACTGCCGACTCGAACCGATCATCAGCCCCCAGCTCATCTGGTTCGGGTCGCCCAAGCCCAGAAAGGACAAACCGGCCTCAAACAAGATGGCCGCGCCCACCGCCAGCGTGGCCGACACAATCAGCGGCGGCAGCGCGTTGGGCAGGATCACCTTCCAGATGATGCGAGCGTCGCCGGCGCCAATGGCGCGCTCTGCCCGCACAAACTCCAGCACCCGGTACTTCAAGAACTCGGCACGTGTAAGGCGGGCAGTACCGGTCCAGCTCACAATCCCTATGGCCAGCGTGACAGTGACCAGCGAAGGTGAAAACAGCGTCACCACCACCATCGCAAACAACAAGGCAGGCAACACTTGGAAAAATTCGGTGATTCGCATCAGCACCGCATCCACCCTACCGCCGTAGTAACCCGCAAAGGCGCCCAGGGTGATGCCGATCAGCACCGACAGCGTGGCGGCAACCGCCCCCACCAAAAGCGTGGCACGCCCGCCGTAGACCAGCGTGGTCAACACATCGCGGCCTAGGTAGTCGGTACCCAGCCAGGCCTCTGCACTGAAGGGTGGCGTCAACGGCGCATAGGCGATCTCGAAAGGATCGGCCTGCAAGATCCAAGGACCAGCAATGGCCACCGCCAACATCGTCAGCAGCATCACCATGCCCACGATGGCCGAGGGATTGCGCGCAAACATGCGCAAGGCCTCAACGGTTGGATGCTCCACCTTCGGCAGTCGAAAACCTGCGCCCGAAAGCGCCAAAGATGATTTGCTCATGAGGTCTTGATGCGTGGGTCGATCAGACGGTAGGCCAAGTCGGTGACTTGGTTCATCACCACCACCACGATGGAAGAAAACAGCAGCACGCCCAGGATGGTTGGGTAATCGCGGCGCAGCACCGACTCAAAAGCCAGGCGACCCAGGCCAGGCCAGTTGAATACGGTTTCCACCAGAATGGCACCGGCCAATACGTTGCCGAACTGAAGCCCGAGCACCGTGACCACGGGCAACAAGGCGTTGCGAAGTGCGTGCTTGTAGAGCACCACGCTCTCTGTCAAGCCCTTGGCGCGGGCAGTGCGGATGAAGTCCGAGCCCAACACATCGAGCATCGCCGAACGCGCTAAGCGGCTGTACTGCGCCAGGTACACCAGGCTCAGCGTAAAGGCGGGCAAGATCAGGTGCTGGGCCACATCGACCATGTCGGCCCAACCCCCGCCGCCAGAGGAGTCGATGGAACGCATGCCGGCCACCGGCAAGATCGGCCAAATCGATGCAAACAGAATCACCAACATAATGCCGACCCAGAAGATCGGAGCGGCGAACCCCACCAGCGACAACACAGTGATGAACTGTGACAAGAGACCGTTGGGCTTGCGCGCGGACAGCACCCCGATGCCAGTGCCCACCACAAACGCCAGCAACACCGCACTCACTACAAGCAACAGCGTGGCTGGCACGCGCTCGGCGATCATCTCGCTCACGGGGAGATTGAAAAAGTACGAGAAGCCCAGATCTCCCCGCGCCACCTGGCTCAGGTAGACGCCGAGCTGCACCGGCAGTGGCTTGTCCAAACCGTACTGGGTGCGCAGTTGCGCCATCAGTTCGGGCGACATGCCACCACTGGCACCCGCAATGGTCTCCACCGGATCGCCTGGTGCCGCGTGCACCAAGATAAAGTTGAGGACTACCACCGCCAGCACCAAGGCCAGGCCTTGGAGCAGGCGGGAAATTAATGAGCGCAGCACGGGGGCTTGAATCGCGGGAGACGCGCCTCTTTACTTGAAGTAAACCTCGTCGTAAGGCGACAGCGGCCCCCAGATTGTGTTCGGCACGTTGGCCAGCTTCTTGCTGCTGGCGGTGTGATACGGCACTTGATTGATGAAGACGATGGGCAGCTCGTCGGTCACGATCTTCTCAAACGTGGCGTAGTAGGCCTTGCGCTTGGTCGGGTCGAGCAGGCCGCCTGCGGTGTTAAGCAGCTCATCGACCTTGGGATTGTTGTACGACTGCGTGTTGGTCCAGACGATGGGCTTGATGTTGGTCGACAGGTAGGTGCGGTGCACTCCGATGATCGGGTCACCCCAGTTGAAGACCAAATCCATGCCCATGTCGAAGTCTTTTGACGCCATGCGCTTGGCCCAAGAAGGGAAGTCGGCTGAGGCACGCACTTCCACTGCGATACCCACCTTTTTCAGCTGCCCGCGAATATATTCGGCCACGTTGCGTTGCTGGTCGTCCACGTTGGGCAGATAGTCGATGGTGAGCTTGAAGCGCTCACCGTCGGCATTGGCTTTGTATCCTGCGGCATCCAGCATGGCGGCCGCCTTCTTGAGGTCGAACGGGTACAGGGTGACGTCTTTCGAGGATAACGGACTGCCGGCGACGATGGGACCGTTGGCCTCGGTGGCGAAGCCACCCATGAGCGCCTTGGTGATGAATTTCTTGTCGATGGCGGTGGCAATCGCCTTGCGCACCTGCACATCCGACAAAGGCTTCTTCGTCAGGTTGAAGGCCAGCCAGTTCATGGCGCCAATGCCGTCATACCCCTTGGCTTTGAGGTCGATCTTGGGATCGGTTTGCAGCCGCTTGAGGTTCGTTGGCAGGGTCACGAAAGGCAGCATCTGGATGTCGCCACGTTCCAAACCCAGCACCAGGCTGGCCGCGTCGGGCGTGATGTTCATGATGACCTTGTCCAGATACGGCTTACCTGGCAAGAAAAACTTGTCAAACCGCTCCATCACCACACGACGCCCGGCCTGAAATTCGGTCAGCCGGAACGGCCCCGAGCCCACCACATCGGTGCTGTTGCGCGGGTGGCTCTTCAGGTCTTTGCCGTCGTCATAAATGTGCTTGGGCAAAATCGGGCAGAGCGCTGGCGACATGGCCAGCACAATCGCGGGATGCGGCGCGTTCATTCGAATGATGGCGGTGTACGGGTCGGGTGTTTCCACCTTTTCCACCGGGCCCAGCATGGTTTGGAACGGATGATTGGCCTTGATCGCCATGATCGAAAACGCCACGTCGGCTGAGGTGATCGGCTTGCCATCGTGGAACACTGCGTTCTTGCGCAAATTCAGCGTCAGCGACTTGCCGTCTTCGGCTAGCTTCCACGATTCGGCCAGGTAGGGCTGCGGATTCCACTTGTCGTCAAAGCGCAGCGGGCTGGCAAAGATTTGTGTGGACGGCATCGCGGTGGCAATCCCCGACTGCACCGCGCCATTCACATGGCGAGGGGTTTGGGTGCTTCCCACCACCAGCGTGCCGCCGCGGTTGGGCGTCTGCGCCTTCGCCATCAGCGGCCAAGTGGATGCGATACCTATGGCCAGCGCAACGCCCCAGGTGGCTCGACGCGCAAAAGAGAGGTTTGACATGGAACACCTTTGGATGAAAACAAACACCGGTCATCGTCTTCCATTGCACCGCCCAGCGTCAATGCGCAGCGCTAAGGGATAACCCTTATTTCATAGATCCAGATGGATGCAGTCGATAGAACCAAGTGACGCTGCTGCGACGCCTTCAGGCACCTCTTAGGCGATGTTTGACGGGACAGCCCGCGCGGCCGACCAACCTCTCCAGTTGACGCACAATCTAGGCTTCTCACCCCGATTCACACTCTGTTCATGATTTGCTGCCATGGCCCAACCCCTGCAAGGCGCGATGTGGAAACAGCTGCTGAAGCGCAGCGCGCGAGAAAATCTGACCCTTCAAGGCCAGATCCGCGAGATGCTTGTCTCGGCCATCCTGAACGGCCAGCTCAAGCCTGGTGTACCCGTGCCCTCCAGCCGCGAGCTGGCCACCGACCTGGGCTTGGGGCGCATCACCGTGGTGCTGGCTTACCAGCAACTGGCCGACGAGGGCTATCTTGTGTCGCACGAGCGCAAGGGCCATTTCGTGAGCTTATCGCTGCTGGGCCAGCGCATACAAAGCCGAGCCCCGACCGAAAGCGAACATCAGGCCCAGGGCATCGGCTGGTCGCAGCGCCTCCACCAGCACCCCAGTGCGCAGCGCAGCATCGTCAAACCCGCGAACTGGCAGAAAAGCCCCTACCCTTTTCTTTATGGCCAGTTCGATGAGTCGCTGTTTCCCACCACCGCCTGGCGCGAGTGCTGCCTCAAAGCGCTGAGCGTGCTCGACATCCGCGACTGGGCGCCCGACCAAATCACGCGTGACGATGACTCGCTGGTGGAGCAGATCTGCACCCGCGTGCTGCCCCGGCGGGGTGTGTGGGCCACGGCCGACCAGCTCATCATCACCGTGGGCGCGCAACACGCGCTGTATATGGTGGCCGATCTGCTGATGCGCGAGAACACCCGGGTCGGCATCGAAGACCCCTGCTACCCCGATGCGCGCAACATCTTCAGCAACCGCACATCCCAGGTGTCGCTGCTGCCGGTGGACGACAACGGCTTGGTTGTGGACGAGCGCCTGCGCTGCCTCGACTACCTCTACACCACGCCCAGCCACCAGTGCCCAACTGGCGTGACCATGCCGCTGCACCGGCGCGAGAAGTTGCTGCGGCTGGCCGATGCGGCCGATCTGGTAATCATAGAAGACGACTTCGAGAGTGAAAACAACTTCGCGGGCAACCCGATTCCCGCACTCAAAAGCCTGGACCGCAGTGAGCGCGTGATCTACATCGGCAGCCTGTCCAAGAGCATGGCGCCTGGCCTGCGCGTTGGCTACATCGTGGCTGCGCCAGCGTTGATCCACGAGCTGCGCGCGCTGCGCCGCCTCATGATCCGCCACCCATCCTCGTTCATTCAGCGCAGCCTGTCGCTGTTCATCTCGCTGGGCTACAACGACGCGCATTTGAAGCGCCTGGCAGAAGCGCAGAAAGAGCGCGGCGCGCTGATGCTCGATGCGCTGGCGCGCCACGCGCCGCAGTGCAAGGTGTCGCCCCTAAGCGGCGGTGGCTCCTGCTGGGTGCAGCTGCCTGACAACGTACCGGCGACGGAATTGGCCAAACTCGCAGCCGAGCGTGGAGCGCTGATCGAACCGGGGGATGTGTTCTTTCAGGCGGAGCAGCCCAGCGGCAACTTCATTCGGCTGGGGTTTCAGTCGATCAACGCACGCGTGATCGATGAGGGCATCGCCACCTTGGCCGCGGTGATCGCCGAGATGCAAAAACACCGCCCGCCGATGCTGATCGGTTGACGGCGTTGAGCTATAGATAAGGCCCAATAAAGTTTGAACTTTCCCTGATTTTTTAACTCAGAGAATCATGGAAAAAGAAAGTGCAAGAAATCAAACTCTCGAGCAGCTTCACGAACGGCGCAAGCAGGTCGTGAGGCTGTACAGGCAAGGTATCAGGATCATGCAGATCGTCACGATGACTGGGTTGAGCTACCCGACGGTTCGAACTGCTATTGATCTGTTTGAGGCAGGCGGTTGGAGCGCCATCCGACCAGCTCGGCGCGGGCGTCCCAGAGGCGATGGTCGCGTACTCAGTCAGGTGCAAGAAGACACCATCCAGCGCATGATCATCGACAAGCGCCCGGAGCAACTCAAGATGGACTTTCACCTGTGGAGCCGCGCGGCAGTCGGTCAGCTTATCGAGCAAGAATTTGGCATCGAGCTGCAAACTCGCAGCGTCGGCAAGTACCTCACCCGATGGGGCTTCACACCGCAAAAGCCGATCAAACGAGCCTACGAACAAAACCCTGCGGCGGTGCAAGCTTGGCTAGAGGGGGAGTACCCCGCCATTGAGAAACGAGCCCGATCAGAGGGAGCTGAGATCCACTGGGGCGACGAGACTGCTTTGGTCAACACCGATGTGCGTGGCAGGAGCTTCGCGCCGGCCGGCAAAACACCGGTTGCCATGGCGGTGGGCGGCACGCGCCAAAAGCTCTCGATGATTGCCACGGTGACGAACCAGGGCAAGACGCGCTGGATGATTATTGACGATGCGTTCGACGCCGAAAAGCTCATCGAATTCTTGCAAGCGCTGATCAAAGACGCGGGCAAAAAAGTCTTCCTGATCCTGGACAACCTGCGAGTGCATCACAGCAAGCTGGTCAAGGCGTGGGTGGCTGAACGGCAAGAGCAGATTGAGCTGTTCTACCTGCCCAGCTACAGCCCGCAGCTCAACCCTGAGGAGCGGCTCAACGCGGACTTGAAACAGGAAATAGGCAAGCGCGTTCCGGTGCGAACCAAGAGCAAGTTACGTGAGGCGGCCAACGATCATATGGCGATGCTGGAGCAAAACCCTGAGCGCGTGATGAGCTACTTCCAGGATCGCCGGGTGCGCTATGCCGCTTAAGACTTCATCGGGCCGGAGCAATA
>Ga0209702_10008950_pt1 | contig 11396 bp, 14 predicted proteins | sample FRY01_FD_187210 | JGI IMG/M metagenome (GOLD analysis project Ga0209702, IMG submission 187210) | Freshwater microbial communities from Lake Fryxell liftoff mats and glacier meltwater in Antarctica - FRY-01 (SPAdes) (version 2) | ecosystem: Environmental > Aquatic > Freshwater > Ice > Glacier... | reverse complement strand
AGTACCCGGGCCGAGTGTTCCTGTGTCACTACGTACGCGACCGTAAGACATTGCAAATGATAATGTGGGGTGAGGGTGAAGAAAGTGGAAACGTGAGGGTAGACCGAAACAGAATGATGCAGTTCACCATAGATGAGTTCAAAGAAAAGCGACTCAAGCTATACCGAGGCACCGAAGAGCAATGGTACGACTACTGGCTCCACTGGTCACACATATACCGAACCGTAGAAGAAGACAGAACAACCCAAAAGCCCATTTATGTATGGAATCGTTCTGATCGTGATGACTGGGTACACGCAACAGTCTATTGGCGAATAGGGATAGATAGATTCGGAGGCACAGGGTTCATAGACCACAACCAATCTGCACCAGAGAGCAACAGTTACATTATAAATCCAGACCAGACAGTCGACTTCAACCCAGATGAAATGTTCAAATTTGCAGAGGACATGGAAGATGATGAAGAGTGGCGATAAGGTTGTCAACAGTATTTGTTGCATTATTAAAATAGTGTATAATAAAAATATATGTCAAATAGTATATTAGATGCATTTTACTCTCTCGGCCGTAAAATAAACAAGGTAGGAGGTGACAACACCGATGACACCAAAGAGGGTGTTGTTTCTGATAAGCTACCAGAGCTGACACTCGACATGAAAAACGAGGACTTATCTAAGCTCACAATGGAGTGGGAAAAGATATGGAACACATCCGAAGTAAAAGCACGATGGATAACCCAGAGTACTGAAAATGAAAAGTACTGGCTAGGACAATCATTCAACCGCACAGACGGTAGCTCAACAAAGACACGCGCACTGCAAGACAATGCAATATTCGAGGCACTCGAAACATACCTACCAAAAATAACCAGACGAAACCCGGAGGCAATGGTAACACTCGCAACTGGAGAGGATGATACAAATGACGAAATAACAGGGTTCGTAAAATCACTCACCAAGAAACTCGGCGACATAGCAGACGAAATAAAACTACGACTCAAGCTCAAGAAGACCGCAAGGCATTGGGCTATTTATCTTGTAGGTGTAGCAAAGCTCGGATGGGATATAGACCGTGACATGCCGACAGTCAAGATAGTACGCGCAAAGAAAATGATACTAGACCCGGATGCAACAGTAGATGAAGACGGATACACAGGAAACAGAATCGGTGAGTACAGAAAAATGGAGGCAGGCGACATGAAGAAAATGCTCGAGGCAGTAGGAGGTGAAAAAGGATACGCAGAACTAATCGATACAATGGTATCAAAGAACGAAATGGGTACAGAGATACAATTCATAGAATGGTGGACTCAAGAATACATGTGTTGGACTCTAGGCAAAGACGTGCTCCTGAAGAAGAAAAACCCACACTGGAACTATGCGAAAACAGAACAGGGCGAATCTAAAGTAGATGACTACGGAACTGAAACTCCCGGAGAACCTGTACAGACAGAGGGATTCAATCACTTCCCAGTACCAAGCATGCCATACGTTCTACTCTCAATATTCAACCTAGGCAAGCACCCAATAGACGACACATCCCTCATCGGCCAGAACCTATCAAACCAAGACCGTATCAACAAGCGCGGAAAGCAAATCGACAAAGCAGCAGACGGAATGAACGGAGGAGTAGTAGTATCACTTGCACGGTCAGGACTCACGAAAGACCAAGCAAAGGGCGTGACAAAGGCATTGCAAAACGGAGGTACAGTAGCAATCCCAGACGGCACACCATCAGATGCAATCAACCGAATGGTATCACCCGGACTACCAAACGACGTGTACAACGACCTTGTGGACACACGCAGACGTTTGAGCGACATATTCGGAACATCAGGACTATCACCAACAGGAGTATCAAAAGAACGAACAGTACGAGGCAAATACCAAGCCGAAAACATGGATACAGACAGAATCGGAGGAGGAGTCAGTGAATACCTCGAACAGTACGCAGATGACATATACAACTGGTTCGTGCAACTACTCTACGTCTACGATGACAACTACGCAGTCATCCCAAACAAACCAAAAGTAATCATAAGTGTAAAAGAGGGCTCACTACTACCAAAGGACAGCACCACAATAGCCAACCAAGCAATAGAACTTTCAGCGGCCGGCAAGATGTCAATCCTAGACCTATACAAGAACCTAGACTACGCAAACCCGGAGGAACTAGCATCCAACGTATGGCTAGAAATCAACGCACCAGAAATACTATACGGAAGTGACCCTCGTGTGGCCCAAGTAATGCAACAACGCCAAGAGGCAGCAGAGGCATCGGCAGGCGCACCAAACCCGGAAGACAAAGTAAGTCAGAGCATCTCATTCAAAGACCTCCCACCAGACGGCCAAGCGCAACTAGCGAAAAAGGCAGGCATCATACTGGCACCAGAGGCTATCGCAGCATTCAACTCTCAAGTAAAAGAAAAGGATGCCGAGATACAAAGGTCGATGAGAACAGAAAAACCGAAAGCAAGTGAATAGAATGTTGGTTGACAATTAAATAAGTGTTATAGTATTAAAAGAAGTTAACGATGGTCGTTCCACATCAAAAAAAATGGATCGTAATCAAATGTCAGAAGAAACAAAGACGGAGTTCCGCTCAGAGGGAGATAGAGCTTTCCCGATAGCGGACAAGGAGAATGAAAACTCCTCCTCCTCGTCAGAGGGTGAAGAAAACAATAGTGACCAAACCTACTCGTCAAAGGACAGCAACGGTGACGTATCAAAAGGCACTAGAGAAGATGCAGGCTTCCTAGACCATCCTCGATGGAAAGAACGTGAAGACGACTGGAAATCAAGGTTCAATGATCAGGAAAGCCGACACGCAACAGACCTGAAATCAATCCGAGAAGAATTCGGTACTGCCCGAAAGGACAATGCCGGAGCTGTAAGGATACCCTCATGGTTTGGAGGAGATAAAGAGCAATGGGATGCATACCGTATCGACCGTGATGAAGAGATTAAACAAGCCGAAGACCGTGCAATCGAGCGCGTGAAAGGCGAATCTTCTGCCAAAGAAAAGGAAGTCGCACAGGCAACGGAATACATGCAGAACCAAATATCTGAGATAGAGTCCAATAAGGAACTCAATCCAGATGGCTCAAAAATCGACTCAAACAAACTCCTGAAATTCGTACTGGACAATGACCTCGTGGACTCAAAGGGCCAATGGAACTACAAAGCTGGATACAAGATAATGAAAGCAAGCAGCTCAAGTAACTTCGGAACCAATAAGGATCGCAAAGCAATGGCCGGTGCAACGACTTCGGAATCGAAAGCCGAGTCAACACCAAAGGAATATAAAACAAGCGCTGACTTCAAAGGAAGTAACAGACCTTGGTAACGGACATAGTCAATTGGTGATTAATAATCTTATTCACTAAAAAATTTATGGCTGAAATATATGGTCAAAGAATTCAAACTACAGTGGCGCAAAAATACCTGCCATTCGTAGTCGACACAGTATTGAACTCCAACGTGATGTTTCAACGTGTCGTTCGTGCAGCAAAGAAATGGAGTGGTAGAACTCTTCGTAAGGCTGTCAAGGTTTCAAAGAACCAGACTGGTACTTCATTCAGAGGTTTCGATACCTTTTCAGTAGCGGCAACAGACAACAGACAATTCCTAGAATTCGAACCAAGATTCTATCAAATCACTGTGGCATTGCCGGGTGATGAACTTTCAGTAGCAGATACAGAGAGCAAGGTGCTTGACCTTATGAAACTTACTATTCAGTCAGATACTGAAGACATGGCCGATGACCTCGGTACAATCTTCTATGCTGATGGAACTGGTAACGGAGGCAAAGACCCACTAGGTCTTGCTGCTCTTGTTGATGACGGTTCAAATGTCGCAACAATCGGAGGACTTTCACGTGCTACATTCCCAACCTTGGCATCAACTGTCACAGGCTCAGGTGGTACATTGACACTTGCTAAGATAGATACTCTTTGGATATCTGTAACATCAGGCGCGCAAAAACCAACTGCTATCTACACTACCGAGGCGATATTCAACTTCTATGGACAGCTATTGCGCCCACAGGAGCGTATCAATAAGGATGTAGGTACAATGAAAGGTATCTCAGGAGGCACAGGGTTCACTGCATTAGCATACAACGGCAAGCCAGTACTTATGGATGAAAAGTGTACCGCAGGTGCATTCATCATGCTTAACGAGGACTTCGTTGACTTCTATGCTCTTCCGTACTACAACGCAAAGCCAGTAGCTTACAAAGACCAAATCGAGGGCAACGATTACGATGCTCCAGTCGGTCTTGGTTTCTCATGGAGTGACTGGGTTATTCCTGCAAACTCTGCGTCTGTTGTTGGACACGTTTACTTCGGTGGACAGTTCATCACAACAAACCCAAAGAGGCACGGAAAACTTACAGCCATCACTGGTGTATAAACATTATTCATCCCTTGACCTCGCTAGACGAGAGAGGGTTAACATACAAAAATTATGACTATATACATAGAAGAATACATTCCGGTAATAAAGTTTCATGGGTTCAATACCCAAAAGGCAGCTACATTTGAAAGCACAGTATCAATCACTGGAGTACTTTCACTCACCGCAGCACCAAACTTTGCAGTTTCTCCAACCGGAGCAGCAACACTACGAACAGTCACCAACAGTGCTTTAGTAGGAGCAACAGTTGCTCTTACCGCAGCACAATGTGGACAAGTGTTCAATAACCGTGCTACAAGTGGAACTCCATCATGGACACTTCCAACAGCAGCAAACGGATTGTGGTTCATATTCACTGTCTCTAACGTTACAGCTGGATTCACTATCACAGGTGGAACCATCGTAGCTAAAACCTCAGCAACTGGTACTGCTATCAATGGGACTACTTTGACTAATACTCAAGGTACAGCAGTAGTTGGAGATACAATCACATTAGTTTGTGATGGTACTTCATGGAGAATGACTTCACAGTCTGGTGTCTTCGCAGCATCATAGTCGATCATTATTAACTTAATCTTAAATACAAATTTATGGTTACAACATTAGCAGGATATTCCGTAATAGCAGGTCAAGGAATTCTTGACAACACAACAATCCAAAACCATGTGCTTGGTACGTACATGGAAACAGCAGACGGTAGAGGATACCGTTATGCGAAAGTCGGAGCTGTAGCAACAGTAGCCGGCAGAGTCTACCAAGGCCCTGCACTCGATGCGACAAACCAAACACCAACAGGTGGACTCGCAGTCGCAAACGCAGCAATCGGAGCGACAGAAATCGTAACGACCACTACTGTAACTCTAGCAGCAAACTTACTAGCAGGTGGATACCTAGGTGTGGCAGTCACACCGGGACTAGGTTACACTTACTTGATTAAAGGCAATACCGTAGCATCAGGTGCAGTAACTACAATTACTCTCGAAGACCCACTAGTAGTTGCGCTTACATCATCTTCAAGAGTGATCGTAACAAGGCATCACCTTGACGGAATTATTATCGAACCGGGTACACCAACTGCAAAAATTGCAGGAGTAGCCAATGCGATATTCTCTGTCGGAGCGTTTGCTTGGATACAGACACGTGGAGCATGTTCAGTACTCTTCACAGGTACTGGTGTAGCAGGTAAAGTCGTAGGTTCTCTATCAGGTGGTACATCAGGCTCAATGGCTCCGGCTATTGCTGCTACAAACATCGGTGGTGAACACATGGCAACGGGTATCACAGGTCAAAGTGCATTCGTGTACTTGACTATCGGATAGTCGAAAGTCCTGTCTCTACTCTGGGCCTCGCAAGGGGCCTAGTGACAGGGATGGGAAATATTATAAACATAATCAATATAATTTTATGACAGAAGAAATTTGTCCACAAGGTCACGTAATAGATAAAGGTTCAGAAACTTGCTCACGCGATGGTAGCCGTGCTATCGGTTACACAGAAAACGCACCAGTATTAGATGAAGAAGTAAACGAAGAAGTAGAGGTGTCTACAGAAGACACAGAACCAGTAGAAGATGTAGAACCAGAGAGTGAAGAGGAGTCAACTGAAGAAGAGTTAGAAGAGGAAACAGAAGACGAAACTACACCTGAAACTCCAGAAGAAGAAAAGACAGAAGAAGAACTTGGTTAATAAAAGAGAGGTGCTATAAATTATTCGGGAGCTCACCTCAGCCCGAGTGGCGTAAAGATTAGACTCGCCAACTGGTCACTAAACTATATGAAACAAGCATTATTTTACAACTTCACAGACAAAGAATTTATTGGATACTGGGATGGTAAGGCAAAGAAGTTCGCACCCGGAGCAAAGCAGTACATGGAAGACTGGCGCGCAAAGCACTACGCAAAGCACCTAGCCAACTCTGTACTCATCGCAAACGGTAAAGAAAACTCAACTTCACCAAAGTTCCCAGAGCAAATGCCAGAATTCTTAAACCTGTTCAACCAAGCCTGCATCGTAGAAAAAGACCAAGAAGAAGAGCAGGATGCATCAGACTTGATAGAAAAACAACATGAGGCAACACTCAACATCCCTGCACCAAAACAGGTTCCAACTGTTGTCGACAGCGAAGAACCACAAATTATCAAAACCCCGGACTCAGACGATGACGAAAACTACGGAGGTATCTAACATATAAAATATATGGCAGACGTACAAAATATCATAGCGCAAAGAGTAAAAGCTAACACACCAAGCATCCTGAGTGCTGCGACTGCGCTCGCTGAAAATCGTGAGAGAGGTGCGTTCCAAATACAAAACCTTGGAACCAACCCACTCTTTGTACTTCTTGGGGATGGTGCATCAACATCTGTATTCCATCAGGTCTTAAAGGGAGGTACAGGCAACGATGATGGCCTCGGTGGTTCATTTAGCATGTCCACAGGAGTAGTTTATACTGGAATAATAACGATAGCCGGGACATCTCCGCGCTACTCGGTCTTAGAGATATGAACATAGAACAACCAATGCCAAATACCATACTTCCAGAGGATGTACAAAACCAGACTACTGCTGCAAGAGTGGCACTAGCTGATCTAGAAACAAAAATCAGTATTCTAGTAAATCAAACAAGTTCATTAAAAAAAGACAATGCTACTCTTACAAAAGAAAGAGAGTATCTCAATAGCGAGAATGTAAAAAAAGAATTGGAACTAGAGAAAGTCAAAGGTGAAATCCTGTCAGAACAACAGAGAGCAACTACCCTCAAGGAATCTAGCGACAAAATAGTAAAAGAACTTATTGAGAAAGAAACAATTCAAGAGGCTAAATACAGAAAGTACCGAGACCAATTTGAGTTTTTAATTCAACAACAAAAATCATTTGAAAATATCTTAGAAATGTTTGAAGCAAAGAAAGCACAGTTTTTATCCGAGAAAGAAATTTTTGAAAACTGGGCAAGCCGTGTAAAAGCCATTACAAGTGAGGTAACATAAATTATCCATGGTACGATTCCTTGAACAACCAAATGACGATGTCTCAGCAGTCTGGGGTGGTGTTTCGGGATTACTCATTCATCAATTAGACTTACAGGCGGCACTCGATGCAAAACAAACTACTCTAGTTTCGGCTACAAACATAAAGACTATCAACGGTGAGTCTATTCTAGGTGCAGGAGATTTAACTATCGCAAGTGGTGTAGCCATAGGAGATACTGTCACATCAGCAACAGCAGGCTCAATCTTGTTTGCAGGAGCAGGAGGTGTGCTTGCACAAGACAATGCTAACCTTTTTTATGATGATGCGAACAATAGATTAGCGATAGGCACAACTACACCATCAAACGCATTAGAAGTATTCGGTACGACATCAGCAGGTGGAATAAGTAGTAACATTGGATACAATATTCAGCCAGTAACAGCACCAGGAGCAGCAACAGCTACAGCGGTGGCAGGAAGTGGACTGGAAATAGGACAATACTTCTACCGTATAGCTTACTATAACGCGATAGGCGATACAGACACGCCGTCTAGTGTGGGGGTTACTACAACAAGCGGAAATCAACAAGTTAATTTAACCAATATCCCTGTGTCTTCTGACCTGTCTGTAATCGGTAGAAGAATATTTAGGAGCAAGCTTGGTGATGGTTCAAGCTACGGTTTTTTAGTTGCAACCATAGCAAACAACACCGCAACAACACATAGCGACACTTTCCCTGACGCATCAATGACAGGGACACAGGCTTCAAGGTCGATATACCAAAAGCCTAATTTATCTACAGGGTACATTTCAGTCAATGGGATAAGGTCAATGGTTGTAGATAAAAATATAACTGTATTTGGTTACACTGCGGGGCAAAACCTCACACAATCAGCAGGTGGCTCAACACTTTTTGGTGCGTATGCAGGTCAAAACATCACAACTGGGTCTAGTAATACTTATATAGGACATACTGCTGGAGCAGCCAGTACTACAGGAAGCGACAGTGTCGGATTGGGTTTTGAGGCACTAAGGTATGGGACTACCTTTACCAGAAATATTGCAATAGGAAGAGCTACACTCAAAAATAATAACAACTCCGAAAACGTAGCTATAGGATATTTTACAGGTACGAATTCAACAGGAACTGGTAATGTTTTTATAGGAGGTACTAACACAAGAGGTAAGACATCAGGAAATTTCAACGTTATTATTGGGAATAATGCTGGTGGGGCAATAACTACTACTTCAAGTTCAACTATTCTTCTAGGTAACTATGCAGGGGCTTACGAAACCGCCAGTAATGTTTTAATAATTGATTCAATAAACAGAGCAAACGAAGCGGCTAGTAGGACAGGTGCTTTAATCTATGGAGTAACCAGTGCGACTGTAGCTAACCAAATCCTATCTTTGGGTGGTGGTGGCAAGGTGGGGATAGGTACTATTGCACTAACAGCAACTCTAGACATCTTGGACACCACCCTCGCGGGTTCAGGCTCTCTAGCTGGTTCAATATTGAACCTCGCCCAAACCTGGAACACATCAGGAACACCGACTGCTATTAAATTGAATGTTACAGATACTGCAAGTAATGCAAGTAGTTTATTGATGGATTTGCAGGTGGGGGGTAGTAGTAAAATAAAAATAGATAAGTCGGGGGTAGTAACAACCACAGCACCAGTAATACTAAAGGGCTACACAGTAGCTACACTGCCAACACCAGTAGTCGGAATGACAGCATACTGCACAGATTTAACAACACCTACATATTTAGCAATAGCAGTCGGTGGAGGAGCAGTAGTAGGAAAAGTATTTTACAATGGCACAAATTGGATAACATAATTATAAATTAACAAATAATTTTATGGAAGAAATAACAAAAATATCAGAAACCTTAGCAGAAAAAACAACTCAAGTAGAGCCAGTAGTAACACAATTTACTTTAGACGAAAAGTTACAGGAACTTGCAGGGCTAGAAAGAGATATTATAAACAATCAAACACATATTGATTACTTGCAGGCAGAAATGGCAAAGGTTCAGGTAGATATAGACAAACTTATACTCTTGGGAGTAAAGACCGAGGCAGAAGTAGAGGAATTAGAAAAAACAAAATAATGAACGACCAAGACAAACAATTTTTTCAAGAAATGCTTCTCCTAGCAAATCAATCAGGTAAAAAAGAAACCAGCGATTTATGGGGGGAAGTAAAAGGAGTCCACGAAAGGTTGGAGTCAAAAGTAGACGGCATAAATAAACGGCTTGATAATCTGAACGGAAGTGTAGCGAAACACAACGACAAGCTAGCCACGCACGATGTAATCAATGCACAAAATACTTTAGTTTTACAGGGAGTAGTGGACACATTAAAAGAAATAAAGACCAAAGACGGAGCCGATGTAAGACAGACCAGCAACAAGTTAGCAACGCTGGAAAAGTATCAGAACGAACAGATAGGGTCTATTAACACTTTTAAGTGGTTGTTTGGCTTTTTAGGCACAGGAAATGTTATAATATTCTTAAAGGTAGTGTTGGGATTATTCTAATGGAAATAAAAGAAACAAAAAAAGAAAGGGAGGCACGCAAAGCAAACTATATGGGGGTAGTAGCTCGGTCTGCTAAAGGAATGATGACTCCTGAAATATGGCAAGAAGCAAGCGACAAATGGGAAGAGGCTAATTTATTAGATAACGAATAAAATAAAATACAAAAGCTAATATGCAAATACTTGATCCAAACGAAATAAAAGACACCAAGAAAGAAAGCATCGTTCAAAGTCAGCGACTCGTAAATGCTATTAGTTCAGAAGAGGCGCGAATAAATAAGTCACTGAATATCCTCCGAGCTGAGGCCAAGATAGAAACAGCTAAAATCAAAGACGAAACCAATGCATTCGTCCAAGAGCAAAAAGACCGGGTGGAAACAGCAACCAGAGAAGTAGTATCCCTCGAGAGTAGACGTACAGAGGCACTAAAGCCCATCCAAGCCATTAAAGAGGAGGCAGAAACCTACCTGATTGAGGCAAAACAGGCACTAGGTGAGGCGCAAGTCCTAGAGGAGCAGGCAAAGGCCAGTAGGGCCGAAATCATCGACCTTGCCGAAGATTTGAAAGACAGAGAGGCCGAAATAAGCGACCGAGATAGAAAGACAACGGCCCGGGAGGAGAAAGCCACTATCGAAGAAAAACAAGCCAGACTCGGAACGATAGCAGTATCAGATAAGTGGGTAGAATTTCATAAAGCAGTCCATACAGCAAATGTAGCACTCGCAGACCGAGAGCTAAAAATTACAAACCGAGAAAAAGTCCTCGAGATTCGCACAGAAAAACAAGACGAACGTGAGATAGAACAAAACAATCATGACAGAGCAATCAAAGACAAGTACGAAACACTCGAGCGTACTATTGCAGAAGTCAAGAATAAGAATATAATATAAATATATGGCAACAAGATATTTAATAACAGGAGGAGGAAGTGTAACGTGGGATAATTCAGACACGTCTATTTGGAGTGCGACATCTGGTGGGTCTACTGGTGCTTCAGTTCCAGGGGCTTCTGACGATGTAATAATGGATGGCTCATCAGGAGGTGGAACAGTAACTCTAAACTACTCTCCTACAGTTATTTCTATTACTATGGGAGCATTTGGGGGGACGTTTGATGCTTCTACCTTTAGTCCGACAGTTACGACATTCAGCAATACAGGAACTGGGACTAGAACATTCATTCAAGGTTCTGGGCAGTGGACTATAACTGGAAACAATACAACTATTTTTAACCAAACAGATATAACCAATTTAACCTTCACGAAAGGAACCAATCCTTTTGTATTCAATTATTCTGGTGCAACAGGTACGAGAACAATAATAAGCTCATCTTTCGCTGGTATTGGGGGACTGTCAGCACACCCAGACTTCAGTATTACTGCTGGTACAGATATTTTTAGTATCTTATCTACAAGATTAGGACACTTAAACTTCACTGGGTTCACTGGTTCATTTGCAAGTAGTACGA
>Ga0209702_10008949_pt1 | contig 11399 bp, 11 predicted proteins | sample FRY01_FD_187210 | JGI IMG/M metagenome (GOLD analysis project Ga0209702, IMG submission 187210) | Freshwater microbial communities from Lake Fryxell liftoff mats and glacier meltwater in Antarctica - FRY-01 (SPAdes) (version 2) | ecosystem: Environmental > Aquatic > Freshwater > Ice > Glacier... | reverse complement strand
TCGCCCGACTCTATGACATCAGCGATCCGTCGCGGCCTGTGCGGATATTGCTCGACGGTCAATCTATCGGAAGTCTGCTGGTAGAGAGCACCGGAGCAAAACGTTATGGCCCTCTTTCATACGGCCTTGCAGCCCCTATTGGATCAGCGGACGCGCCAGGGCTATCGCGCCGCGCTTGGAACGCAACCGGATGCTCTTTGTGGCCGACAACTTCCACGACGCGTCCGGGCTGGTGGATGGCGCGGGGGATTTCGCCCTCTCTGCCGATGGCCGCCGTGTCGCTACAGCCCGCTGGCGCTACAGACCGCTGGCGCTACAGCCCGCTGGCGCTACAGACCGCTGGCACGCAGATCGAGCGCGTCTACTACGACCCCTCATCCACACACACGCAAGCGCCCTATTATCTGCTGGGCCTCTACGACGCGGATGGATTGACAAACGGAGGGAACTTGCCGGTTCTGCTGGAAATGACCTGCCTGACGGGGATGTTTCAGCCAAACACCCGTTGCACCCTCAAATTCTCGATGTCTATACATTTCGCATCTCGTTTCCCGGTGCGCTACACGAGTGGACTTACTTTTTTCGTAACAGAGTTCTTGATTTGACAGATCGATAGCGCTATGGCAGACTCCTACCAGGAAAATAAGTTGTGTGAGACCCACTAACGATATTCAACACTTACAATGCCCCAAAGTCTCTCCACGTAATAATCATTCAACCAATACCGGTCTTTTGCTGGCGGATAGCTGCTCAACTATAGCCCCAAATTGGGTGATTTTTGATAAATTTGTCCCTCTTGAAGCCTGAAATTAACCTGAATTCCTGTTGTTTGTCCCACCAAAATCTTACAAATTGCTGATGTTGTGGTTTTTTGTAAGGATTGGTGGGGCAAAACTTAGAGTTTTGAACAGAATTTTGGGTTCAAGTGGGACGGAAACTCATTTTTTGACCTCAAAATCGATCTGAATATGCCTGAGCAGTTACAAACCTTCTTGGAATTACGCTAATATAAGAGGTGCAGGCAGACCATAAAATCCGCCTGCTTAGACACAAACACTTAGTGGGGAACGTCAGATGATCTATTGGCATCTGCTCTATACAAAGCCTCACAAAGAGCCACAAGTCAATCGGCTCCTTTTGGAGCGAGATTTGGACACCTTCTTCCCAGTGGTGCAATTGGAGCGAGGCTACGGCCGGGGGATTCGGGCCGAACCTTTCTTCCCCCACTATCTCTTTGTCCGTTTCGATAGGGAGGGGGCTGAGGCGACAGGATTGCAATGGTTGCCTGGGGTGCGCAGTATCGTCCATTTTGGCGGCAAGCCGGCCGTTATACCAGACGAAGCGATTGCAGAAATGCGCCGGCGGCTGGAACCTTATGAGGAACAGGTGTTGCATCCAGGGGAATGGCGTTTTCGCCGGGGTGAAACTGTCGAAGTTGTGAAGGGCCCGTTCAAAGGGCTGGACGCAATTTTCCAGAAGGGTTTGAACGCCAAGGACCGGGTACAAGTGCTCCTGCATATTCTTGGCGCGTGGAATCGTGTGGAATTGGGGACAGGTGATATCGTCCCCGTCGATCAGCGGAAGCGTGGATGACCACAGACGCGTTGCGTCGGGTTAGTACAATTACACAGGTTGGACAAGATAGCTTGCTCACTCTTTTTTGCAAAAAGGAGACGCGCAGGAACGGCGGAGCTTTGCCCGGACGGAGTGTATAGGCTGTGGAATTCAATCAATATTTACGCATCATCTTCAAACGCTGGTGGTTGCTCCTGCTTCTTACTGCGGTGGGTGTTTCCAGCGCAGTCTTCTACACTGCCCGACAGACGCCCGTCTACCGCAGCACAGTCACACTGCTGCTTAGTCCCGCAGCCAGCCAGGATTCCCTCCTGCCCCAATACCTCTCGGACCGCACCAGTCAACTGGCGCAGACCTACACCCGCTATCTGCGCACCCGCACCTTCGCCGAGTTGGTGATCAAACGCGAAGAATTGAACATCAGTGCGGATGAGTTGGTGGCTTCGGTCGAAGCCAGGGTTGTGGAAGGAACCCAATTCTTCGAGATCACAGCCAGCGGCTCCACACCGGAGCGGGCACAGCTATTGGCGACGATCATCGCCAATAGCTTTATCGATGAGAACCTGGCCCAGCAGCGGGAACAGTTGGCCGTGCGCCAGTCGGCCAGCGAGAGCGGGGCTATGCAGTCTCTGCTGCGGGAGAAGTTGGAACGAGAGCGCCAATATTACGAGCAGCAGGTGGCCGGGCGACGAGAGCAGGTGGAGCAGATCAAAAGCCAGCCGCCCTCCACAGCCCGGGACGAGACGCTGGCTTTGGTCCAGGATCAGTTGAGCAGCTATGAGGATCGGCTGCTGGCGATTATGTCGGGCCAGATCTCACTGCAACCGGCTGTTGCTACCAATCAGATCAACACCGTCAGCGTCATAGAAGGCGCACCTCTCCCCAGCAGTCCGGTCAATACACGCAAAGTGCAGGACATTCTTTTCGCCCTGCTGGCCTCGTTGTTGGTGGGCGTCATTTTGGCCTTTGCTCTGGAATACCTGGATTATACGGTCAAAAGCCCCGACGAATTGGAAGTGCTGATCGGACAGCCACCCATCGGGGTACTGAGTGATGATACGGGCAGTAATACCGGTAATGGAACCGAGAGTGATGAACTGGTGGTGCTGGCCCGTTCTCAATCACCCATTTCTGAAGCCTTCCGCGCTCTGCGCACCAATATCCGCTTTAGCCGGGTGGGGCAGGAGTTGCGCAGTTTGGTGATTACCAGCGCTGGGCCGGGCGAAGGCAAGACGACGATTGCGGCCAACCTGGCCGTCGTTCTGGCCCAATCCGGCCAACGGGTGCTGCTCATAGATGCGGATATGCGCCGTCCTACCATCCATAAACGTTTTCAAATGGTCAACAACCTGGGGCTGAGCAGCCTGATGCTGGCCGAAGACCCGATGAACCCGCTGGTTTTGGAGCGTCATTTGCAGCCAGGGCCAGTAGAAAATCTGCATATTCTCACTTCGGGTCCGATCCCGCCCAACCCGGCGGAACTGTTGAGTACAGAATTTGCCCGCAATCTGTTTGATGAGTTAGAAAAACGAGTAGACATTGTGATCTACGATAGCGCGCCTGCCTTGACCGTGACCGACGCCGTAATTCTTGCCAGCCGGGCCGACGCTGTGTTGCAGGTGGTGCAGGCCGGTGTCACCCGCCGGGATGTGACTCTACGCTGCCGGGAAGTGTTGCAGCGGGTGGGCGCGAATGTGCTGGCTCCGCTCCTCAACCGGGTGAAGGCCAATGACGTTGGCTACTATCATTACTACTACAACAGCAAATACGGCTATACCGACGACAAAAAAGAGAGCAGCAACGGTCACGGCAAGCCGGGCCGGGTGGAGAAGCGGCGCAAGGAAAAGAGCGCATGAGCGAGATTTCTTTGTTGCGCAATCCGGCTGTGTTGGAGCAAGACCTGGGCGAGGAATTGCTGCTCTATCAGGCCGATGGTGAGGACGTTCACGTGTTGAATGCGACGGGCCGGGCCGTGTGGCGCTTGTGTGACGGGCAACGCAGTTTGGAGGAAATCGCGGCGGCGTTGCCACTTCACTTTGCCCAGGCTGGTGGTCGGGACATCGTGGCCGATGTGCAACGGATGATTGCTGGCTTGCGCGAGCGTCAATTATTGGTGGAGTAGCAAGTGAAACGCCATTTACATTCAATGCGTACAACTGGCTTTGTGGTGCTGTTCGTTGTGCTGGCAGTTGTTCTGCCGCGTAATGTCCGGGCTGCTATCTGTACAACCAACGGCGCGGGTAGCAGTTGGAACACTGCCGACAATTGGGATTGCGGCTATGTGCCCGGTGTAACTCCCAATACAGGTGATGACGTTGTGATCGCCCACAATATGACGCTGGATATCGCTCCTACCGTTGGCAGCCTGACTATCAACTCTGGTATGACGCTGACTGCTGCAAGCGATAAGGATCTGACCGTCACCGGGGACTGGAACAATAATGGTAACTTTGTACATAATTCATCCAAAGTTACTTTGGGTGGCACAGGTGGGACTGAAACCGTAACGGGAAGCACTACATTCTATCAACTGTATACAAGTGGAAGCGCTGTCAAGAACTTTGATTCCGCCTCAATTACTATAGAGGAGCGATTTCAGCACGATGGCGGCTCAATGACCGCCGGAACCAGTACATTTACTTTTCACGGCGAAACGTCAATTAGGGGTGGTAATCAGAAGCAATTTTACAATCTGATTATCGATGGTGCCCTTGTCCAGCATACGGCAGATGATATCCGTATATCTGGTGATTTGACTATTCTAGATGGAAAAAGGTTCGCCTATACGGGTGTATCTTCAAAAAGGGTCATTTTTGATGGCGACTCCGCACAAAATATTACATTGGGAACGTCAGCAACTATTCGATTCCCAACACTAATTATTGAGGACAAAACTAAAGGCAATGTAATTGTCATCTTCCCTACCGATGACTCTGGCGGAATTACAGCCGCGACTGTGACGAATGAAGGTGTACTTCAGGAGAAGCGAACTTCGGTCTCAGGTTCTACCACATTTCTTCGTATTCAGGATGATGCGGCGACTCCATTGATACAATATGAAGGGATGCTAGTTTTACCCGGTTCTGGCTCCCCGGACATCACTCTCTCTATTGCGGGCAATCAATCCGTCTGCAACAATCCCAACGGCGGTCTCTACCGCGACCGCTGCTTTCGGCTCAATTCATCGGCAGCCGCGGCTGGGTTCAGCGTCACTCTCTACTCCACAACCGGTGAAGACGACATTGACAACGATGCCTTTTACGAGTACAGCAACGGCTCTTGGATCAATCGAGCGGCCTGTGCGGATGTTGTGAATGGCGGAGGCTCTTGCCCGGCCACAGTGAATTTGCTTGCCGGTGACAATTATTTCCTGATCGGCAGTTCCGTCAACCCACCCACGCCGGTGGTGTTATCGGACTTCCAAGCTACCCCTGTCGAAACCGGTGTTACGGTGAATTGGCAGACGGCTGTGGAGATCGATTTTGCCGGTTTTTATGTTTGGCGGGGCGAGCAAGAGAGCGGGCCATTTGAACGTATTAGCCCATTGATCCCTGCTACCGGTGGTCTAAATGGGGCAAGTTATCACTATTCCGATAGTCTGCCCGCTGGCGACCAGGACTATTTCTACCGTCTCGAAGCCGTGGACCTGGACAACAGTACCGAATTTTTCGAGCCGATTGTGCGGGCTGCACGCAGCGGGGCGGGCACATCAACATCACGCCTTTTTCTTCCCATCACCGTTCGTTGATGAACTACCCATGACCACACCCGTACACACACCACCTCCAGTAGAAAAGGATACTTCCGAGACTTCGCAGGAATTGCTTCCACGTTACGAAGAACCGTCTATTTGCACGTACACAGCCACCGAACTGTTGGTAGCCCTAGGCCCGGCCCAGGCTGGATCGGTGGGCGGAGACAATATATTTGGTTGACAATCAGACATTTCGTTTTTTCGATGTTGAACTGTCTCTAACTGGGGAGAGTGATTCTGTTTTGGCTGCCCTGCACCGCTCATTCGGTGCTTTCCACTGTGCGGAGCCAGACCAGAATGTACGGCGCTTAGAGGCCGAACTGATCTTCGAAGATGTATTGCCCGGGGCGTTTTCTGTACATTTCGATGATGGAAGCGTCTGGCGACTGCCCCCGTTGCGACCTGACGAACTGGCCGGTCTGCTGGTCCGTCACAGTCTGGCCCAGGTCTGTAGCCATTTTCTTCTGCACGCCGGCGCGTTGGGCTGGCGGGATCGGGCAGTTCTGCTGGTGGGAAACTCTGGCGCGGGCAAGACGACGCTGACGTTGGCCCTGGAAGAGCGGGGATTCACCTTCCTCTCCGACGAAACCGGCGCATTGGCCCGCGCAGATGGCGTCGTACATCCCTTTCCACGGCCACCCCGTGTGCAGGACGGGATAGAAGCCAAAGCGGCTCCGGATCGTTTGCCTGGCTGGATGCCGCCGGTCGGCCACCCGTTCCCTTTGGGGCACCTCTTTTTTCTGGGTGACAGAGCAAAACTGGCTACCGAGACAAAGCAAATTGTCGTGCTGTGTGATCGCCTGGATCCCAGCCTATTGCCCACATTACAATCGACATTCGGTTTGCGCGACCTGCACGCAACAGTCTGTCAAGGACTGCCTGCCTTCGCCTATTCACCTCTTGCTGGGCTGCCCGATTTTTCCAAAATTGAAAACCTCTGTTTCTCCCGCGGCTCTCAAGTACTCGATGTGGTCAAGAGTACGCCTGCCAGCACATTTGGTGAACGCCCCCGTTGTCAGCCCATACCAACTAGCGAAGCGACCCTGCACGCTTTGGGTCATCTGCAAAACGGCTACCGTTCCCGGCTATTTCGCACCGTCTACGCGGGAAAGCCAGCAGCGCTCTATACCGGACTTGCGAGCACACTAGGTCGTGTGCAGTGCCACTGGCTGCAACCGGGCCATTTAGAGGAAACCGTCAACCTCATATGCGCAGCCATAGACTGAGTTCGTTTTGGCGAATGGGCGGTGCGCTTGCCCTGGCAGTCGGCTCCCTCCTGGCACTGCTCTCCATACCGGGCGTAGCCCAAGCCGACACAGCCCAGGAGGCGCTGAAGATCAGCGTCGACGCCAGTGGTTTTTATCGCCTCACCCACGCCGAACTGCTCCAGGCCGGATTTCCCGTGAATGATGTGGACCCCCGTCTGCTCACGCTGACTGTCGGCGGGGCAGAGACAGCCTTGTGGGTCTCCGGCGAAGAAGACGGCATTTTTGATAGCAACGACTGGTTACTTTTCTACGGCCTGCCACTGGATACCCTCTACACCAACACAAATGTGTATTGGCTGACGGTAGGAACGCAGGCTGGGAAACGCATGGCAACCCGCCAGGCCCCACCTGACGATCAAGCGCCGCTGGCCGAAACTTTCACAGAGACACACCACGCCGAGGTGAACAACCATTACTGGCAAACCATACCGAACGGTCAGGGCCAGGAACATTGGTTTTGGAACGACAAACTCACCGCCCCTGCCAGCCGGGAGGAGCGTGTGGAATTGCCCGGCCTGGCAGCCAACACATCCGCAACCCTACGCGTACATCTACGCGGCAAGACGACTGCTCCCCAGATACCGCATCATCAGACCCGGTTGCGGGTCAACGGTACACAAGTGGTGGAGCGGGCGTGGAGCGGGCAGGTTCCCTTGACACTCACCGCTATACTGCCGCCAAACTTGGCACAAGCAGGCGCAAATCGGGTCGAAGTTGAGGCGCTTACCATCTCCCAATCCATCAGTCAATATTTCCTGGATTGGATCGAGTTCGACTACCAGCGGGTTTACAGCGCCACAGACGATAATCTGGCTTTTTCCGGGCCGGGGAACGGTCGCTTCACATTTGCCATCGAAGGCTTCACCAGCGTTGATCCGACTGTCTTTGACGTGACAAACCCCTTGCAGCCTGTGCGGTTGACCGGTGTGCAGACTGAAGCAAACAACGGCGGGTTTCGGGTGCGTTTTGGGGAGAGTTCTTCGGCAGAGAGCCGTTACCTGGCGTTGACACCGGCCCAGTGGCGCACACCGGCCCTGGAAATGGACACGCCATCGTCCTGGCGCTCCGCCAGCCAGGGGGCCGACTACATTCTGATCACCCATCAAGAATATCTGACAGCCGTCGTCCCTTTGGTCGCCCACCGCCAGGCCCAGGGGTTGCGGGTGGCTGTGGTCGATGTGGCCGATGTCTACGACGAGTTCAGCGACGGAATTTTTACCCCCCAGGCCATTCATGACTTTCTGGACTACGCCTGGCGCAACTGGCAGCCGCCCCGCCCCCGTTTCGTTGTGCTGGTTGGTGATGCCAATATCGATTATCGGGACTATCTGCAAACAGGCACGGCCAACACTGTGCCAACCCAACTGGTACAGAGTGCTATTTTGGGCGACACACCTTCCGACAATTGGTTTGTGGCTGTGGAAGGCGACGATCCTGTGCCGGAGATGAGTATTGGCCGACTGAGTGTCCAGAGCACAGGTGACGCCGAAACGATTGTCGCCAAAATTGTGGCCTATGAGGAAACAGCGCCCACCCTGGAATGGGGACGGCGTATGGTGCTGGTGGCCGATGACGATTCAGCCACCTTTGAGGTATTGTCGGAAAAACTGGCTGATCTGTTGCCCAAGCCCTTCAGCGCCGAACGCGTCTATGCCAGCCAGATTGCCGAAGCCGAGCGAGCGCAGCGCGTTGTCTCCGCTTTCGACAAAGGCGCACTCTTTGTCAACTACAGCGGTCACGGCGCGGTCAACCAATGGGGTGGCACCAATGCGCCAGCGTTGTTGGGGCCGTCAGAAATTGCCGGGTTGACAAACGGCCCCCGGTTACCCATTGTGACCGTTGCCAACTGCTTGAGCGGCTTCTTTGCCGGTCCCCTGCCCCAGGTTTCTCTGGCCGAACGGTTGCAACGGTTGCCCAATGGCGGCGCGATTGCTGTGCTAGCGCCCACGGCCCTCAACTACCCGGCCGGCCACGAAGAGCTATTCAAAGCCTTCTATCAGGCGCTTTTCAGCACTAACAGTTTTATCACTAACGAGATGACCTTGGGGGAGGCAATGGGTACAGCCAAAGCCACCGTCTACAGCCAAAGCGATTTCTGGGGCGAACTTGTGGAGATGTATGTGCTCTTTGGCGATCCGGCCATGACCCTCTCTGTGCCGCCTGCGTTGACGCTCTATCTGCCAGCTATTTCAACAGGAGAATAACCTATGAGTGGGCAGGTCTATGCCAGCGAAGCCCTTTCACGGGCTTCCTCCGCGTTGCCAACCAACGTATTGGAGGCCGCGTTAGATTCCTGGGCACAATTGGGTGTACAGCACGCCATCCCCGTGACGGGCCAAAGTATGTGGCCGACGCTTCGGGACGGGGATCGGGTCTGGATTGCCCACGGCTTGAAAAGGGTGCGGCTGGGTGATGTGATCGTTTACCGCCGCAAAGGGCGGCTGATCGTACACCGGGTGGTCTTGATGCACGCTGCCCCAACGAATCGCCATCTATTTACTCGGGGCGATAACAGCCAACATACGGACGCGCGGGTAGAGCGCAGTCAGGTCATTGGACAGGTGATTGCGGTTGAGCACAACGGGTACACACGGCCTATGCCGACAGGAAAATGGCTTTGGCTGCAATGGGGTGTGGCCTGGTGCGTAGCCCGTCTGTGGCATTTAGGGCGCAAACTGCGGTGAGTGCGCAATCCAGCGGCCAGCGGGAATGGGCGTTGCTCTGCTCTGCGATTGGCAGCGCTCTCAAACCCGAGCCTGAAGCCCTGTCGGCGTCTCTCTCTGGCGACGGGATCGACTGGGAACGATTGTATGCCCTGGCCCGACGTCACGGGGTGGTTGTGTTGCTCTACCGGGCACTCTCCAGGTGGGATTCGGTGCGAGTCCCCACCCCGTGGCTAGAGAAATTCAGCCGAGAAGCTCTGGCCCACGGCAAACGCAATCTGCTGACGGCCCAGGAAGTGGGGCGGTTGCTGGCTCGGCTGGAGAGCAACGGCATTCCTGCGCTGACTTTCAAAGGACCAGCGCTGGCCGCGGCTGCCTATGGCGACCTCTCCTTGCGCCAGTACGGGGATTTGGACATTCTGATCCGTCCAGCGGATGTGGGGCGGGCGACCGAACTATTGCTTGCCAATCGCTATTTCACTGACGGATCTATTTTCGCGACGGAGCGCCCCTTTGGACGCCAGGATGGATGGGTGATGGTGGACCTGCACTGGGGCGTGACTGTCCCCCTCTTTGCCTCGCTGCTCGACGAAACGGGGATGTGGCAGCGGGCGCAGACAGTTACCCTCGCCGGGCAGCCTGTGCGGACGCTGGCGCTGGAAGATCATCTGCTGGCGGTAGCGATACACGGTTTCAAAGACGGGTGGAGTCGGTTGAAGTGGGTGTGTGATGTGGCCGGGCTGGTGAGCCGTCATTCGACAATGGATTGGGATGGCCTGCTGCAAAGAGCAAAAACGCGAGGCGCACTGCGTATTCTGTGGGTGGCGTTGGCTCTGGCCCAGCACCTTTTGGACCTCGAACTGCCTGGTCAGATTCAAGCGCAGCCAGATGCAGACGCTGCGGTGGCTGGGCTGGCTCGAAAGTTGGCGGCCACAATGCAGCAGGAGGAACAGCTAAGTGTACTGGCCCAATCGCTGAAAGAATGCAGCATCCAATACAGAACACTTACCGGTATTCGACGGCGAACGGCCTATGTGGGCCACCGAATCGGTCTGTTGCTGACACCAAGTGCTGAGGATCGCACCCATCTGCCTCTGCCCGATAGCGTGCAGGCACTTCACTATCTCACCCGGCCCTTCCGTTTGGCGTGGAGCTACGGGTTGCCGTGGCTGCGCTCGTGAGTGCGCCCTTCTATGCGGACGGTGAACCTCGTCCTGGCTCTGCTAGTGGTTGTTTTGCTGGCCGGGCGTTCTCTGCACAGCGCGGCTCTGCTCAATTGGGGGTTTGTGGGACTGCTGCGGGCCGGTGTGGAGACGGCCTCTGCTGCGCCGGTCGCGGTGGATTCGCTGGAAAAGGCCGTGGCTGTCGGGCGCTCATCGGGGCTGTGGGGGCTGGGGTTGTTGGCCCGCTGGCAGGGAGATGGAGCAAAGAGCCGGGCACTTTGGGAGAAAGAATTGGCGTTGACACCCCGTTCCATCCCATTCCTGCGTACTTTCTATCCTCTGGACGAAGCGCTGGCTCGGCAGAGTTACCGACGCTATCCCCACTTCCCCCTGACGATCTTCTGGTTGGGCGAAGCGTTGGCAGGCAAAGATGTGGCGGGGGCGATTGCTCTGTATGAAGAAGCCATGGCCCAGGATGACTTTGACGGGGTACGCTGGGTGGAATTGGGCTGGCTTTATCGGCGCAACCAGCAGTTCGACCAGGCCATGCACGCCTACGATTTGGGCTGTCGGATGCGGGATCGGGGGGGCAACGGCTGCTGGCAAGCGGGGCTGCTCTCCCAGGAGTTGGGGCAGAACGCAGAAGCCATCCGTTACTACCGGTTGACCCTGCGCCAGATACCCAACTACGGCCCGGCGCTGGAACGATTGGCTGGACTGGGAGAATGAATACAGAATGCGAACCACTGAGTACACAGAGAGCACAGAGGAAAGAACTGCTCTCGTACCTTCTGTGTAATCAGTGTACTCTGTGGTTGGTTCTGAATCTGTACTTGAGGGAATGAGTGTAGAATGCGAACCACTGAGTACACAGAGAGCACAGAGGAAAGAACTGCTCTCGTACCTTCTGTGTAATCAGTGTACTCTGTGGTTGGTTCTGAATCTGTACTTGAGGGAATGAGTGTAGAATGCGAAC
>Ga0209702_10008946_pt1 | contig 11401 bp, 20 predicted proteins | sample FRY01_FD_187210 | JGI IMG/M metagenome (GOLD analysis project Ga0209702, IMG submission 187210) | Freshwater microbial communities from Lake Fryxell liftoff mats and glacier meltwater in Antarctica - FRY-01 (SPAdes) (version 2) | ecosystem: Environmental > Aquatic > Freshwater > Ice > Glacier... | reverse complement strand
CTCTGACGGCCTCAGGGACGGCCTCTCCGTCGGCGCTCGCATCAACGAGTTCACGGTCGACGCAAATGGCGTCATGAACGTGACCGCCGCAGACTTGGTCGAGGTCAGCCTCGTCCATACGCCAGCGTTTTCGGACGCCGTCGTCTCACAGGTCGCCGCATCCACCCCGGATGACGACGACACACCAACCGAGTCCGAGGAGGACATTGTGGAGAACGAGACCACCGAGGTCGCGGCCGCCGAGGTGGCAGCGTCCCCCGCACAGACTGTCGAGGCCGCCCGGCCTTCGCAGCCGTACATCACCGCCCAGCCCCGCGACCTCAAAGGTCTCACGGCCGGCGGAATGCTTCGAGCGCAGCTTCGAGCAAAGATGTTCGACGACCAGGACTCGACCGACCTGATCCGTGCCGCCTACGCCGGCCAGACGACCACGACCGACTCCGGGATGGTCCCGGTTCCGCTGCTCCGCGAAATCATCAGCGTTATCGACGACCAGCGCCCGTTCATCAACTCGATTGACCGTCAGCCGCTCCCACCGTCGGGCATGTCTTTCCGCATCCCCTCGGTTACGACCGCCGTTACTGTCGCTGAGCAGTCAACGCAGAACACCGACGTCGACTCCACCGAGGGCGCAATCGGCGACCTCACCGTCGACGTCAAGACCTTCGCAGGTGGCAACCGTGTCTCCCGCCAGGTCATCGACCGTTCGGACCCGCAGTACTTCGACGAGCTGCTCCGCCAGCTGGCAGCGTCTTACGCGAACGTGACGGACAAGTTCGCGCACGACACGGCAGCCGCGACGGCCGTAACGTCCGCAGGTGCCGCAGGCACGGGCATCTACGGCGCGGTCGTGCAGGGCATCGCGGACGCCTACGGCGTCATGCGGTTCACCCCGAACACGCTGCACATGCCGGCACAAACGGCCCTCGCCAACCGCTTCGGCTGGCTGAACGTCCTCCAGGACGTCGACCTCGACGGTCGCCCGCTGTTCGCAGCAGCGAACCCGTCAAACGCCAACGGCCTGGTCACCCAGGGCTCGACGAACGGAACCGTCGCCGGCCTCAACGCCGTCGTCAACCCGAACGTCTCAGGCGACCTTGCCTTCGGATACGTCTACCCCTCCGCGTTCGCGACCTTCTACGAGAACGTCGGAAGCCCCATCCAGGTGTCCATCGACAACCCGGAGAACCTCTCCGTCGAGGTGTCGGTCTTCGGCTACATCGCCCTGGCCGTCAAGCACGCGACCGCCATGCGCGGCCTCCAGACCACGGCTGCGTAATCTAAACCTTCCCGGTCCGGCGCTTTCTCCTCCCTGGGCAGCGCCGGGCCGGGACCTTTAGGGGACACTGATGGCACTTGTTAGCGTCGCTGAACTCAAGGCAGTGCTGAACATCGGCGACCTGTACCCCGACGCCGTCCTCGACGTCGTCATCGCGTCAGCCGAGAACACGATCCTGTCGCTCCTGCAGCGGTACGGCTACGCCGTCAACCGTCTCTACGCCGACACGGACAACACGATCCGGATGGGGACCACCGAGCCCCACGACCTTTACGTCGGTCAGAACGTCACCCTCAGCGGCCTGTTTCCAAGCCAGTACAACGGCACAGCCGTCGTCGCTGTCCTCGTCGACGCGACCGTGGTCGAGGTCAACAAAACCCACGGCCAGACATCTTTGACCGTTGACCACCCGCTGATCCCTGCCGGCCGCATCGCCGACACCGCCCAGCTCGCCGTCTACGACACCATCCCCGAGGTCCGCGAGGCAGCACTCGCCATCTCCGTCGACATCTTTCAATCCCGACAGGCACCCGGCGGCCAGCTGCAAGGCGTCGATTTTACCCCGGCGCCGTACCGTCTCGGCCGCTCGCTGTTCTCCCGCGTGTCCGGCCTTCTCGCCCGCTACACCGACACCGGGACGCTCGTCGGATGAGCGGCACCCCCGCTGTCACACTCTCAACTGTCCGCACCGCCCTAGCGTCCGCCATCCAGGCGGCTGGCTACAAGGCCCACCGGTATCCCCCGGCGACCGTCATCCCGCCGGCTGTCGTCATCGTGCCCGACTCCCCCTACCTCGAGGCTGAGGTTCTGTCTTCAGGTGGCAACCGGTGGGCCGCCAACTTCGAGCTGATCGTCGCCGTTGCCGCCCTCGACAACGAGGCTCAGCTCATCCAGCTCGAGAACATCGTCGTCGACGTCTGTCGAAACCTTCCTCGAGGCACCGAGCTTGGCCCCATCCCCCAGCCCACGATCGAGCAGGTCGGACCGTCCGAGCTGCTCACCACTCGCATTCCCATCACCATCCGCGCTAACCTTGCCCCAGCAGTACCCGCGCCCTAGGAGCAGGCATGTCGACCACCATCACCGGCAACCTCGTCACGCTGACCATCGCCACCATCGACTACACCGCCCAGGTGACGTCGGCGGTCGTGACCCGCGACGACTCACAGGAGACGTTCGACGTCCTTGGTGCCCGCGTCTACCGCACCGTCACGTTCCCCTACACGCTCGAGTTCACCATCCTCCCCGACTGGGGCGCGGCGGACTCGATCTGTACCGCGCTGAGCGCCGCAGCCCTGTCCGCACCCGACACCCCGCTGGCGATGGTCCTCACCGCCGAGGATGGCGAGACCGAGGAGACCGTCCTCGAGGGCTCCGTGTTTCCCGAGGTGTTCGACATGTCCGGCGTCGGCTTCGACCTCACCGAGATCACCGTCACGCTCACCGGTAACCGGAACGTCCCGCTCGTGTTTAACCCGACCCCGTAGGAGCCTCTCATGTCGACCAAGAACGTCATCACTGGGGCGGACGTCACCCTCGTCATCAAGGACAAGGACGACGTCGACGTCACCTACACGGTGCAGACCCTCAACGCGACCCTCACGTCGACCGCCGACCGCGAGGTGTACGAAACGCTGTCCGGTCCGTTTTACAAAACCCTCGTCCGCGAGTACGAGCTGGCGATCACCGGCCTAGCGGACTGGGGCTACACCAACTCGGTTTGTGACGCGCTGCAGGAAGCGTTCGCAGACGACCCGGACGTGTCCCTCGCCTTCACCCTCGCGGCAGTAAACACACCGGACACCGTCACCGTCACCGGCAAGGTGTTTCCGAAGGTCCCCGGCGCAGGCGGCACCGGCGCCGAGGTCACTCAGTTCGACGTAACCCTCATCGGCGACGTAAACGAGACTCTGGCCTTCACCACCACCACACCCTCATGATCCCGCTGAACCTCGAGCTCGCCAACGGCGACAAGCTCGTCGTCGAGGCCCGCCCGTTCGCCATCGAGCTTTGGGAACGCGACACCAAGCAAAAGATGTTCGGCATGGCCGAAGGCTTCGGCATGGGCGACATGATGCGTATCGCCTACCACGAGCTCAAGCTGTCCGGCGAGAACCTGCCCAAGTATGACGAGTGGGCGTCGAGCGTCGCCTCGATCATGGAGAACGACGACCCAAAAGACCTGAAGGATCAGGAGCTACCCGCCTGATCATGGAGGCCGCCATGGCGTCCGGCCAGCCCATCTCCGAGGTCCGTGCCCTGTCCGCCTCCGACCTTCGGATGCTCCTCGACACAATAAACCGGCGGAACGATGGCCGCTAAGAACACCTTTGCGGTCCGCATCAAGTTCGAGGGCCAACGCGAGACCCTTGCCGCATTCAAGAAGCTCGACAAAGGCGCCACCGTCGCGGCCAGGGATGAGGCGACCAAGATCGCCAAGTTCCTCGCCGAACGCATCCGCGCTAAGGCCCCTTCGGATCGCCGGTATCAGAACCTCGCCGTAACTGTCCGAGCCGGCCGCGACCGGGTCCCCGTCATCCTCATCGGTGGCCGAGCGAACCCGCGAGTGTCCGGCGGCGGCGGGCCACGCGAGCTCGTCATCGGCATGGAGTTCGGTGCCGACCAGGCCGGACCTAACGCTTGGAGGTTCCCGGCCCGTACCCCTAGACTTGGCGGAGGCAACGCCGGGTATTGGATCTATCCCACAGCACGGGCCAACCAGGCCGAGGTCATCCGAATGTGGTTCGATGCGATGGACGAAATTATCGCAGAATGGTCTGAATGATGGCAGGCGGACCGAACCGCACCCTCAAGCTGTCCTACGTCGGCGACTCGTCCGGGCTGAACAAGGCCAACGCGCAGGCTCAGTCCGGCCTTGAGAAGCTCGGCGGCAGCGCCAAGAAGTTCGCCAAGGTTGGCGCCCTCGCCTTCGCAGCCGTAGGCGTCGCCGCCGGGGCCATGGCCGTCAAGATCGGCAAAGATGCGATCAAGTCCGCGTCGGACCTCAGCGAGTCCGTCAACGCCCTCGAGGTCACGTTCGGGGACGCCTCAAAGGGGATGCTGGCCCTGTCGAAGAACGCCGCGGTCGCCGTCGGCCTGTCCCGAAACGAGTTTAACAGCCTCGCCGTGTCGTTCGCCGGCTTCACCGGAAAGATCGCCGACGGCGAGAAGGACGTCGTCCAGGTAACCGACGAGCTGACCCGCCGGGTCGCCGACTTCGCCTCGGTGATGAACCTCGACCTCGGTGAAGCCGCACAGGTGTTCCAGTCGACCCTTGCAGGGTCGTCCGAGCCGGCGCGCAGGTTCGGCCTCGACATGTCTGCCGCAGCCGTCGAGCTGTTCGCCCTCGAGAACGGCCTGGTCGCAAACAAGTCCGAGCTGACCGAGGCGATCAAGGTGCAGGCGCGCTACGGCCTCATCATGCAGGAGACCGAAAAGGTCGCCGGCGACTTTGGGAACACGTCCGACGGCCTTGCGAACAGCCAGCGCATCCTTGCCGCGCAACTCGAGAACGCCCGCGCCACCATCGGCGAGAAGCTCCTGCCGATCATGGCCGACTTCACCGTCATGCTCAACGAGAAGCTCATCCCCTTCGTCATTAAGTGGGGCAGCATCATCGCCGACAAGGTCGCCCCGGTCCTGACCGCGTTCTCCGAGTGGTTCAGGACCCAAGGCATCCCGAGGCTCACGGAGCTCGGCCAACGTCTCGGCGACCTCATCGGACGGTTCCGCGAATGGTGGCAGTCCGTAGCTCCGGGCGTTCTCGCCTCGTTCCAACGGCTCAAGGACCCCATCCTCGAGCTGTGGGCAAACATCAAGATCGCGTGGGAACAGACGAAGACACTCATCGACGCCTTCCGGTCGGGCGAGTCCGACGGGCAAGGCTTCCAGCGGTTCATCGAGGGCCTCGTCCTCTTCATCGGCCTGCTCATCACAGGGCTGAACATCGCCATCCGCGCCATGAACCGGTTCAAAGACATCCTTATCCGCATCGTCGAGTCGAAGGCCTTCCAGGCGCTCCTGTCCGGCATCGGCGCCATCGGCGGCGCCGTGTCCCGAGGCATCGGCAGCATCGCCGGCCTCGCCGAAGGTGGCATCGTCACAAAGCCGACCCTGGCCATGGTCGGAGAAGGCGGCGAACCCGAAGCCGTTATTCCCCTGTCAAAGATGGGGAAGATGGGAGGCGGCGGTATCAGCATCACCATCAACGGCGCCATCGACCCTGAGGGCACCGCCCGACAGATCAGGCGCATCCTCGAGGACTCCGAACGGCGCACCGGCGCCCGCCTCGCCTACGCCGCATGAGCACCTGGACGCCGGACGCTACCGTCACCATCAACGGCGTCAACTACACGGGCGACACCATCGGTACCGTCTCGATCAACCGGGGCCGCGACAACGTGTACGCCGACCCGACCGCCTCGTTCGCTTCCGTCCAGCTCATCGACAAGACCGGCGTCGGCATCACCATCGACCCTGCCGAGCAGCTGGTCATCGACATCGACGACTCGGCCGGCGCCCCGGTCCGCCTGTTCACCGGCAGCGTCACAGACATCACCAAGACCCTCTACGACCCCGGCCTCAGAGGGCTCGCCTCCGCTGTCGTCACCGTCGCCGCTGTCGGGCCCCTCGCCCGCCTGTCCCGCGTGCAGGTGCTGAACGCAGGCCGGCCGGCCGAGACCGACGGCGACCGGATTGCGGCAGCCCTCGAGGAAGGCCTAGGCGTCACCTGGGAGGAGCTGCCTTACACCGCGTGGGAGGACATTCCTGCAGACCTGACGTGGGTCACGTTCTCCGGCGGGTACGACGAAGACCTCATCGACCCTGGCCTGTTCGACCTCATCGCGCTCCCGGCACAGGGGGGCGGCCATAACGCCCTCGTCGTTGCCTCCGACGCGTCGAGGTCCGGCCAGGGCGTGCTGTACGAGACGGCCACCGGCCTCGTCGGGTGGGAGAACGCCGACGATCGTGGCACCGCCACCAACTTTTACGACATCCCCTCGACCCTCACGATCGCCTCACAGCTCGCCACACAGACGTCACTTGCCGACATCGTCAACCGCGTCGAGGTCACCTACTTCGGTGGGGTCGCCACCGAATCCGACGCCGTGTCGATCCCTCAGTTCGGACGGTGGGAACGGCGCATCGAGACCCTCCTCGTCAACGAGATCAACGCCGTCCAGTACGCGTCCGACTACATCCGCCGGCACGCCTTCCCCGCCGTCAACCTCGAGCAAGTCACCGTCCGCCTCGACGGCCAGCCCGACGCCCTCGCCGACGAGCTCCTCGCCCTCGACCTCAACTCCCCGGTGAACCTGCAGGACGTCCCCGCCACCTTTGGCGAGCCGTTCCTTCCCGGCTTTGTCGAAGGGCTCACTTGGCGCATCGACGCGCACCGGGCCGAGCTACAGCTTCTCGTGTCCGACGCGAACCTGTCGACCGGAGACCTCCGCTGGAGTCAGATCGGGTCTACCGTGACCTGGGCAGACCTTTCGACTACGCTTACCTGGCAGGACTGGAGATAACGATGAGTGGTACGACCGGCGCACCGTGGAACCTTCCGTACGTCTCGGCCACGGACAACCCGAGGGTGTTTCCCGCTGCCGATCAGGCGCAGGCCGAGGCCGTCGCCGCAGGACTGTCCGCAGCGGTAGGATTGGTCTCCGTCAAGACCGCCCTGTTCGCAGGCACACAGTCCTCATCCGTCGCCACAGGCGCGAACGTCGCCGTCACCGACCTCACCATCACCCACACCCTCGCGGACGCCGCTAACAGGCTGATACTGATGGCCTACCTTGGCGCCGCGGGGAACGCCTCGTCACATGCAGGACAGGTCGGCATCGCTATCGCAGACGACGGGACACTCATAGGCATCGGAAATGCGGAGGGCTCACGAACAAGAGTCGGCGCAGGTGGCAGAGCATGGGGCTCCGCCAATTCGACCGCCGTGACGATGCCAAGCATCCATCTTGTCTACACGCCCGGCGACGCGGTGGCACACACTTACACGGTCCGCGCTATCAACGTCGTCGCCGGGACGGAAACTGTTTTTGTAAACAGGTCGCCTTCGGACACCGACGCTGCAACTAGCTCCCGTGCCGTGTCTGTCCTGACGTTGATGGAGGTGCAGGTATGACCGACTACGCCGCCGTCCTGGCCGCAGTTCGCCCGGGCGCCATCTGGACCCTCGTCGGCGACGACTACGCCGGCCTCGTCTGGCTGGACGACTCGCCGAAGCCGACCAAAAAGGGCCTCGACGACATATGGCCGCAGGTCCAGTACGAACGCGACCTCGACGACGTCGAGGCGCAGCGTCGCGCCCGGTACCAGGCCGAGACCGATGGCCTCTACTTCCAAGCCATGCGCGAGGACACCCCGACGCTGACCGCATGGATCGCAGCGGTCGACGCCATCAAGGCCGACCTGCCCTACCCGGCCGCACCATGAACCTCGCCGACCTCAGCCACCGCACCCTCTGGACGTTTATTCAGTCTTTCCTTGCAATGGTCATCGCTGCGCAAGTCATCGACCTCGCTGTCCTCCACGCCGCAGCCATCGCTGGCCTCGCCGCGGCTCTTGTTCCAATTAAGGAGTACGCCCGCAAGCAGCTCGCAGACTGATGGACATGGTCCGCCGAGCCGATTGGAGCGCACGACCAAGCAAGGGCAAGGCCGTCGCCATCCGGACACCTGTCCGCGATCTGTGGCTGCATCATTCCGCCAGCCCCGACGGCGGCCCAGCGACCATACGGGCCATCCAGCGCTTCCACCAGGACACCCGCGGCTGGGCAGACATCGCTTACACCTGGCTCTACTCGCCCCGTGACCGAGTGTTTTATGAGGGTCGCGGTCCCGCCGTCGCCGGCTCCCACACTCGCGGCCACAACCGGACCAGCCATGCCGTGTGTGTCCTGGGCAACTACGAAGCGACCGTTCCGCCCCGTCACGTAATCGCCGACCTCGCCGAGTTGGCGCACTGGCACGGCGGCTCCTGGGGTCCTGACCGCTACCGTCCCCACAATGACGTCAGCTCGACACTATGCCCAGGCAAGAACCTCACCGTCCTCATCAAAGACATCAACCGGCAGGCGTCCGTCGACACGCCAACCGTCGCTTGGATTGAGAACCGCGTAAGGCCGGCCTACGGCGACTTCTCTACCTGGGCAGACAAGACCGAAAAGGCCTACGACAATGACTGACCCGCTGATGATGCTCGCCTACTTCGCGCCTATGGCTGGCGTGTTCGGCCTGTTCTGGAGTGTCGCCCGCCGTCTCGGTCACATCGAAGCGGAGGTCTCGCAGCTCCGAGAGGCAAACAGGCGGCTCGAGTCCGAGCTACTTGCATTGAGGACGCTGATGAGTATGCTCGTCGACAGTAGAACTAAGGCCGGCTAGTCGGCCGGCACCATCAGCCTGGGGAGGCAACCGTGCAGCAGCCAGACCTTTTTACCGGCGAGCAGCTCCGAGACTTCGGCATCGACGCAGCCGAACGCGACCGGACACTCATCAGCCAAGCGGTCGACATCGCCATCGGCAGATGCGTCTACGCCGGCGACGGCTTCACCGCCGAGACAGTCCGTGCCGAGCTCGGCCGCTACGTCCGCGACCTGCCCGACGTGTCCAAGGTCATCGGCGGACGCATCCGTTCAGCTGCACACGCCGGCTCGATCTACACCCGTGGCGAAACCGTCAACGCCCGACGTCCCGACGCGCACGCCCGCCGGATGCTCGTCTGGTACCGAAAAGCCGACCTTATGGAGGTACTCGCATGACTCTTACACTTATGGGCTGGGTTCTTGCTCTGCTGTTCGCCGGTTGGCTCGGCGTCTCAGCGACCATCGTCATATACGACACCCGCGCACGCCGCGCCCACCGCCTAACCCTTAAGACCCGCGAGTGGACCGAGTTCGTGTCCACGATGCGCCGGCTCGAGGACGAGGAGGGCGAAGCGTGAGCGACGACCTCTACCAGCTCGCACGACCCTTCCCCGACAATATGATCGTGAAGAAGCCCGGCGGCAAGTTCGACGCCTCCTACGTCGCCCATGGCGTCATCACGTCCCGACTCCTGGAGGTACTCGGGCCGTTCGACTGGTCAATCGCCAAGGTCATCACCAACGCCGACGGCATCGCGGTCGGCTGCATCGGCCGGCTCGAGGTCATCGTCGACGGCCGGCCGGTCGTCATCGAAGAGGTTGGCGACGTCGAGCAGGTATCGGCCAACTCTGCAACCAACCTGAAGATGGCTAGCAGCGACTCGCTCAAGCGTGCAGCTATGCGCCTCGGCCTCGGCCTCCACCTGTGGGTCGGCGACAACTACTACCTACACCGTGCCCTTGAGAAGCGCCTGAGTGCCCTCGTAAGCGACGCAAGCCTCACTGATGGTACGGAGACCACCGGCACGAGCCCCGAGGCTTACAACGCATCTGAGGAGGCCGACGTATGGGAAGCCTAAGACCCGAGCAGGAGCCCATGGCCAAGCGCGTGTATGAGCGCTGGCGGGACCACCACCGTGAGAACGACCTGGGGAGGATGCTCCGCGAGCTGGCCTCTCAGGCGGCCCGCTTCGACTCGACTCCGTCCGATCAGGAGCTTGAAGCTCTCTGCCTTCGCCTCTCTTGGGTCTTCACGTCTGCCGGGAACCACCTCGAGCACACTCAGGCCCTCTGCGAACACATGTACCAGATAGGGGAAAGCATCGACCAGGCCAAAGCCGGCCAGGACTCAGGCCGTTCCGAGTGGCAGCTATTCGGCTTAGGGGAGGATGAGAGCCTTCACGACCGCCTCAGCGCCTTATACAAAATGCGGCCGCCAGTATGGAAGTAGCAGAACAGGTACCTAAAGTGAGCGAAATTCGCAGAGGCCGCCGCCTGCCGTTCGTCGTGCTGCCCTGGGGCGTACTGGACGACACAAGCCTGACCGCTCACGACGTCCTCGTCTATGCCACGATCGCCCGCTACGCCGACAACAACACGGGCGTCGCCTACCCGTCCCGCTCGACGATCGCCACAGCCGCACGCTGCGACATCAAGACCGTGGACGCGGCAGTCGGCCGGCTGGTGAGGTCAGGTTGCTTGGAGAAACACAAGCGGACGACCAAAACCGGAGAAGCAAACCTTTACGTCGTCCACGAAATCACTGCAAGGACTATGGGGGGTAGGGGAACAAACGGTGCGGGGGTAGGGGAACAAACGGTGCGAGGGGGGGGGAAACAAACGGTGCGGGAACTAGATCCAATACAACTAGATAGCGATCCGTCCGAATGGACACCTATGCCGGACACCATCCATGCCATGCTCCACGCTCCCGACAACGGAGGAACAGCATGAAATCCCTACTCGCCTTCGCTCTGGGCGTGATAGCCGCCCTCTACGCAGCCACCTACATCGCACCACCACAGACCGTCCCAACCGTCACCACGATCGACGTCGACGACCTAAGAGACACCAAAGCCATACACCTCAACCTCGACGATCTCAGAGACACCAAAGCCATAAACCCCGACCTCGACGAGCGGATCGCCTACGAATGCACGATGGCAATCGAACACGACACCGGAGAACCCCTTGCCGGCATCGTCTTTTACGTCAACCGCTACTGGGCACAAGACGCCTGCGCAGCCCTCCAACACCATCTGACCCATGGCTGGTACTAGACCCTGGCAAGCTCGCGCAGCCTGCGCAGGACGAACCGACCTTGATTGGTTCGACATCGACTGCAACCTCGAAGCCTGCCTCAACGTATGCAGCACCTGCTCAGTCGCCGGCGAGTGCCTAACACTGGGCATCGAACTCGCAGTTGACTATGGCGTATGGGGAGGCGAATGGGGCTACCGTCTTCAACAGATAATAAGGGGAGGTACGCATGCCAGGGAAGAATAGGCCGGACCTGGGAAGTGGCCAATGGAAGCGCAGCCGCTTACTTGTCCTGAAGCGCGACTGTTACGAGTGTCAGATGCGCGGCCCTCAATGCACCGGAGTTGCGACCGCGGTGGATCACATCATCCCTCACGCTTATGGTGGCGACAGCAACTACGACAACCTGCGAGCGGCATGCCAAACCTGCAACAGCGCCGCGGGCGCAAGACAAGAGAGGGGGGGGTCCTTTGACCTGTCGCGGTCTAC
>Ga0209702_10008944_pt1 | contig 11402 bp, 8 predicted proteins | sample FRY01_FD_187210 | JGI IMG/M metagenome (GOLD analysis project Ga0209702, IMG submission 187210) | Freshwater microbial communities from Lake Fryxell liftoff mats and glacier meltwater in Antarctica - FRY-01 (SPAdes) (version 2) | ecosystem: Environmental > Aquatic > Freshwater > Ice > Glacier... | reverse complement strand
TAGATCGCATCGCTCGATTGTGTTTGGCCGTACAGCGTCGGGTCAAGATCGCCGCCGCCGTGAAGCAACACCGCATCTGCGCGCTCAACGAGCGAATCCACGTGTGCAAGTGTTGACTCAAGTGGCGGGACGGTGAGCGCGACACCACCGGCGCGGGCAATTCCTTCAGAGTATCGCCTGCCACTTGCAATCGCGGCTTCACGCACGCCCTTGGCCTCGGGCGAGAGACGACCGGGGAGTAGCACGAACGGGGTCATGTGTCTACCTGAAAGATTATTTCTGTAATCTCTGATGAAGTTTCACAATTGATACAGCACTGTTGCTGAACATCGTAGTTCCGTAGGGCTCCCAGGTTCGTATTCCAGAACCTTGTGCAACATAATCAATGAATACCCAGCTGACGCCGTGGTCCAAAAGCCAGTCCGTACCTTTTCTTGTAGGACGTTCGGCAAAGTCCTGCGAATACTTGATCTTGTTCGCGGCCCAACTCGGTGGCTGAGTAGCATCGAAATAGCCACCTTCGATCAATATTCTGCGATGAGACAGAGCCGACACGAGATGCCATTTTGAAATACATGATTGAATACCTGGTATACAAAAGCGATTTGTTGCTACTACGTCGTCTTGGTCGCTGTGCTTACGAAGCCAGGTTAGCGCAGCAACGTGATCTTTTGAACCAGTAATCAAATTAGGGTCATTTGAGTTGTTCACAACCCTGTGGCCCCAGTTCTTGGCCACGTCGTAACGTTGAACTATCCCGAAACCAATCGCGCTAGCGACGAGTACTATCGAGGCAACGTAGACCCGCATCTGGTAAGTCGAGCGCCTTTCGACGGCGGTGTCTTTATGTCGACACAACAGCAATGCCGTCACCAAAACACTTGTCCAAAGAAGCAGTTGTAACATCATTTTAATCACATACGAAGATCGGTACGGATCGATTCCTGGTGGCGTCCAATTCCAGAAGAGAGAACTCAACACCGAAAAACAAACTCCAACAAACATCGCAATCGCAACCTGTGTTCTTGCGACGTGAGTTCGCAATTGATCCCAACCTTCACCGAGTGCCCACCCAACACCTATAGACGAAACCATAAGTCCAGCAAGAAAGAAGTAGAGTTGCGAGCCGCCACTCTGATTGAAAATTGAAACAAAAACCAGACTTGAAAGTATTGCTCCGGCGAAGTAGTAAAGTTCGGCTCTGTGTCTAGTCGACGGCAACAGGAACAGAATGAAGATTGGAGCCATAGCAGGAGCAATACCGGTGATTACTCCTGTCCAGGCGATGCTTCGGACAAGCATCGAACTATCCCAGTGCGCGATTCCTGAATGGGCTCCAATCTCTGCAAAACCCCAACGCAGACCATTTAACCCGGACCCAGTCCCGATGGTTTGGTTTCGGTACACGACGAGAAATGTAACGAGACAAGCAACGGCCAGCCATGCAGCGCTTGTCAGCAAAAATCGTGTCAAACGTTTATCGCGAATGAAAACAAGGCTTGCAACAAGACACAAAGCAAAGCCACCGAACGCTATTGCGCCACTCGACACCTTGCCTCCGAGGGAAGCAACCATCATTAATCCAAGTAAAAATCCGCCACCACGGATGCGGAAATTGATCCCTTCAATCAAGATAAGGGTGAATCCCAACAGCCAAATCATCGAAAAAATGAATGTTGGGGAATGGATAAAGCGGGTTGGGGTAAGATTAAACGGGTTTGAGGCGAGTACAAAAACGAAAACCGATATCGTCGGCGCAAATCTTGATCTGGTGATCGCTCTTGTACATGTCCACGTGAGACATGTTGCCCCGAACAAACTTAAAATCGGCAAAACCTTGGTTATGACAACCCAAGAACCAATTCCCCCAGCCTGCGTGGTCATTCCCGCCCAGGCCAATGCAAACCAGTGGTAACTTATAGATTCACCGACGAGTTGAATATTCTCGTTCGGACCCCACACTGCTAAAGATGTTGAAAGTGATTCGGAGAAGACCTGATCATTGGAAAATACCCACCAAGTTGAATTAAATCCTCTGAACCAAATTGCAAGCGCAACCATTCCGAACAGAAGCAACGCTGCTGGGGGAATAGTTAAGCGTTTCCGTGTGGTTCGAACAGTTATCAGGAAATAGAGAACGGTGGGTGCCGGAACAATCGGCCATAACCACCACCACCAGAAGGCTAAGGCTATAAGTGTCGCGGTTGTGATGACCAAAAAAGTTAGGGGAGACGTTTTCTCAGTTCGGGATGAAGCCAAACGATCCCTTACGCGTGGAAGTCCGATCAAGATTGCGAAGAAAATCGTTGGCAATGCCCAGGCCACTTTATTCAGCGGTGTAACTCTCAACATCTGGCTACTCAAAAGCGAAACAATGCTGCCCAGTGCTAATCCCATCCCAAACAGTTCGGGCATAGTACATATCTGTCTAGGGCGAAATAGGCGCCACATTGTTGCCCCGGTACACACCTGCACTGCAACTACCAAAGACACTCGCAGTGTGTCAGCAGCTACTGTGTCGGCAAGTGCTATAAGCGATGCGAGACCTGCGAAACTTGCGATGAATAAACGAGTAGTGACTTGTCCGACCGTTTCACTGTGAATGTCAGTTGATGTCATGGCGTACATTTACTGGTGATTAACACGGTCAGGTTGCTCCTCGAAGCCAAATTTTATGTTCTCCTGTATCGTAGTAATCTACGACCGGCATAGAGCAGTATTGCGAGTGCGGGAACGATCTTTCGCTTTTCCTCGGTAACCTCACTAATCTCACGACCGGGCCGACGAGATACTATTCTGGTCGGTGTTGTATCTTAAATGTGGGCGGGGGCTGAAGTCAGGTGTGCGGATTCTTTATTGGTTGCGAGAGGTGGAGTCATTAGATGGCGAACGGTATAACTGAAAGTACGTTGACTACGACTGAGCCAGAAACCCCCAAACATCGATCGCTACTATTATTTCTAGCAGTTACGCTAGCAACATTTTTTCAGCGACCCGCGCCTGCGCTGATGTGGGACGCCGCAGAGTATTTACGTGGTTCGATGGCTCTGGTCTCGGGCGGAGATATCTATGTGGAAGGCTCCCTCAATCACCGGGGGGCCTGGACACCAATTGTTTATAGCCCGGCGGCAACTGTTAACCAGATCCTCGGAAGGGGTGGTTATGGCGGAGGCCTTTATGTTGTGGTACTGCTGCAGGGCGCACTGCTTGTCGCAGCGATATCCGTTCTGCTCCTACCAGCGGTGATGCGCCTTTGGTTCCCTCGAAACTCGACATCACTGATTGTATGTACGACCGTTGGCTATTTCGTATTGAGGAGTTTTGCTCCGTACTCCCTGATGGATACATGGGCAGTTGCCTTGATACTCCTGGCCATTTGCTTGCTTGAGCGACGGGACTTTGCGTCCTTATTTTTCGCTGGATTAGCCATAGGAGTAGGTGCCAACCTTCGACCGGCGTACATGTTAATTGCGGTTGCAATCACCGCTGTTGCAATCGTGTACCTTCGTCGCCGCGGGCTCGTGATGATGGTCGGCCTCGTCGTGGCCCAGATTCCTCAGATGGCAGTAAACTGGTTCGTCAACAGAAGACTGACGCCGTTCCCCGTTGATCTCGCGAGAATTGTTGGTGAATGGGTTGGAATCTCCTCTTTCACGGTTCGCTACGACAGCATCGCGTATCGTCCGTGGGCGTATGGTGCTCAACTTTATTGCGATCCCGCGATGGCGGGAATTGCGCTACCTAGGTTGCCGTCCAGCACCAGCGAGTTAGTAACGCTTTTCGCCACCCATCCCCTTCAGGCAGGCTGGTTTATCATAGAGAAATTCGGTGCCGCACTTCTTTGGCCCGTCACAGTTCCATATTTCGAATCGATACCTGTACTCAACCGACTCTTTGGAGTAGTGATCGTTCTGATAACGACAGTGGGTATTTCTAGTCTTGTGCTCACCCGCACGAAATCTCTGACACCCAGCCTGTCTCGCGTAGCAGTTTTAATCGTGATTGTCGGGGTACTTACAAATACCGCACTCGTTATTACGGATGGTCGTTATGCAATTTCCCTTGTCCTCATAGGGGTTGCAGGTCTTGCAGGTCTAGTGGGTCAGGGTGTTAGTCGTGGTATTCGGCGAACGGACATTCGCGGGGGACTGCCAACCGTGATCGCCGTGTTGAGTATTGCTGTCTTGCTCTCCGTGTCAGGCCATCTAGGACTTCAGCATGCCGACTCCTGTCCAATCGTAGACGAACGCCTTCAAAATGCAGAGACTAGGCCTTAGGATTTCTGATCGCGCAAATCACAATGAGTCACCATACCAATTTCTAAATAGTTAGGATTTCCTTTCTTGGTCGTTGGTCGTGAATCTGATAATTCGTCTACGGTATCTCTGCACGTCATTAGTTGGTAATGTTGACTGATGATGGGTTCACGAAATCAGCAAACAGCCTTCGGTTACTTTTCATACGCACAGAGGCTTGTGCTTCCCTTGCTTGAGATTTTACCGCCATTCATGCGTAGGCTTGTTTTCAAGGCGACATTTGCTGAATTCGGGAACGGCGTTTTTGTTGACTACCACTGCTACTTCAGATATCCGTCAAAGATTAGGATTGGAAACAATGTTTCAATCAACACGGGCTGCGAGTTCTTTCCATCTCGACAATTCAAGGAAGCGTTTATTATTCTTGAAGACGATGTGGTTCTCGGACCGAACGTCACCTTTTTCGGTGCTGGTCAGGATCCGCGAACTGAGGATCTGCCGGATATCGCGGCGAGCATTCACATATGCCGTGGCGCCTATATTGGCGGAAATTCAACGATTAGGTATGGGGTAACCATTGGTGCTGGCGCTGTCGTAGGAGCGGGGTCGGTCGTAACAAAAGACATTCCTGGCAACGCAATCGCCGCTGGTGTTCCTGCTCGAGTTGTTAAGCAGCGTTACGTCAACAATCAAGAATGAGAATTTTCCAACGCGTTTGAGGCAATTCGGTGCGAATTCGCCATTGAGAGTATTCCCACCGTGGTAGCAGGGATCGATGGCAAGACACTTGTGTCGACGATGTGCACCTTTTTCCAGCCAAACGGTCGACCAAGTTCGTCCGTATCAGTTGGGTTTTTGGGATGCTTCCGCATTGGAAAAGTGCATCCAAAGTGATAACCAGCGGCAGAGATTGAATCTTGACGGAGAAACCCAAGCGACACCATTCTGCTTCGACGCAATATTTTTTTAAGCCGTAAATGCGCGAAGTCCGCCGCTTTGGATGCATCCGATGTCAACTCTTGTCTCGTCTCAAAACGAGAGGAACCATCAATTTCCTCGGGGCAAAGTTTGACTACGTATTTCGGTCCGTGTTCGGAGTGCATATTGAGAAGAGCAACAACTAAGTGATTCGCAACTAATCTCACCCCGCGCCCCCGAATAGTCCGGATATTTGAATGGTTCACGCCCATTTGTGAAAGAACGAGTTCGTTCGGTTGAATAATCTGAACATGAATCCAATGCTGAGAGATATTAGGATCCTTGAACTCAAGGAAGTTTGTTGATTGTGTGTTTACGTCTGGCCAGGCAGTTGCAAAACTGTTGGCTGAAATGAACGGTTGAATGAATCCACCAGTTCTATGGAGTGACACAGGATGACCGTAGATTCCTTGCGACTGCATAGCGATACGTGTAGTATTAACTGCACCCGCAGCAAGAAAGAGGAGGTCGGCCTCTTCGACTCCCTTTTCGCCCGTCATTTCATTTAGGAATCTGATTTTCACTGCGTCGTTGGTCTCCTCAACTGTGACGACTTTCAAGCCAGGCCGATAGTCGATGAGCGCATTGGTTCTCATGTCGGATATATCCAGGTCGGCCGTGTATATACAGTCGTAAACACACCCAGAATTACATTGCCCGCAAAATTGGCAACCTTTTTTAGAACCATCATCAACTGTTCGTGTCATCAGCCGCGACTGGCCGACCAACTCGGGCGCATTCGGATACGGTCGCATTCCTGAGCGTAAAGTTTGCAGGAGTCTTTTTTGACCGCCGGAGAGACGAAGAGTGCTTCCGACGGCGTGTTTGATTTGAGGAAAATACGGCGTCAAATCGTCAATCGGTTCGGAGCAAGAAATATTCTCTGTGCACAGCCTCATGTGCTCTAGTAATTCGCTACGTGAAATAGGCCAATCGTCAATGTCGCACTCGGCTGGTGGAAGATACGCTGCCCCCCAGCCAGCGCTGAAACCGCCTAATGCGAGAGAGAATGGTGGCGAAGTTGCAGAGAAGTCGGTAGTTCCGACTTTGACATCGCCATCGCTTGAATAGAAGTAGTCAGACCCCATCACAAGTTTTCTCGGAACCGTCTGACGCGAATGATTTGTTTTGTTCTCTGCGACGGCGTCGCGCTCTGATTCAGACCACTCGTGAGGTTTTCTCCGAGACAATCTGGCCTTTAGCAACTGTTTCTCTGGCTCAAGCTGTCGACCGACATCGAGCACGACTGGTTTGATCCCCTTTTGAATGAGGGCCTTTAGGGTTCCCACCGCAGAAAGTCCGGAGCCAACGACGACGACTTTCATTAGTTGATCAACGTTTTGGTTTGAGATTTGCAAGAGCACGACCGATTCGTGCCACCTGTAATTTCGTCAGTTGGTGGTAACAGGGTAAATAAACTCCGTTCGAATACAGCCGATCAGCGTTCGGTGTTGATCCTTGGAATGGGTACTGCTCAAGGCCGCTGATTTTCACCAAACTAGTCGTTGCGCAATCTATTCCTTGAGCGAACAGTTCCCGTTGAAAGGGAGCAAACTCATCTGCGTAAACGATGTATTGCCAGTAGACGTTTTCGCCACCATCGTCGCCAATCGGTCGATCTATAAAATCGTGGATGGAGTTGAGTTTTCTTATTGCCGCGATTCGCCGCGCATCCTTTTCGTGTAATTGTTTCAACTGCTGGAGCCCGACCGCGGCCTGAACTGATGTGAATGCTTCAAACCACTCTTGGGGTAATTGCTGGAGCGGACTCCTATCGCGGTCACCAGTAAATTTGGTAACCTCCGAACCGCCATGTCTTGTTAGCAACCGAATTAGCGGAAATGTCACGAGACTAAATACAAGGGGTTGAGTCGCTAGATTTCGAATCAGATCGGTGAATATCTTTTTCAGAAGCCGCAATCGCGACGGCCGTGAAAGTTGACTTTGTGCCGTTCGTAACTTGCTGGCGATTGTGTCGTCGTCGGTTACAACAAGTCCGCCGCCGTAGGTGTCAAGTGTCTTGACTGACGAAGCGCTATAGACGCCAACGTCGCCGAAAGTTCCAATTTGACGACCCCTGAACGTTCCATTTAAGCATTGGGAAAAATCTTCGATGATAAACACGCCTGCATCAGACAGAATTTTGCAGATGTTTTCAACGTTCGGCACTATCCCAAAAAGATACGTGAGAATCGCAACTCTTGGCGAAGATTTTGTGGCCTCACGAAGTGCCGATTCATCGAAGCAAACAGTCGATTGGTTTATGTCAACAAATAATGGTCTCAAATTGAGACTTAATACCACATCCAAAATTGGCTTGATCGTGATCGGCGGCATCAGCACTATGGACCCTGATGGCAGATTCAGATTCTTTAACACCGCATGGATTCCAGTTCGTGCAAAAGGGAATGCGATCGCATTCCTTCGGTGAACGTATTCAGAAAATGCTTCTTCGAATCGAGCAATCACTTTTGAGTCGGTCAGGTTTGTGCTCGTCGCACGGGCGAACCATGCAAGGTCCTCGTATAATCGATGTGCAATTCGACCTCTGGGTATTGGAACTCTCATCTCTCACAGACTAATCGCAGTGAACGATCAAAGATGACTCGTCGAGAAGTGACAAACGGCAAAATGGGCCGAACATGTTCCCTTTGGGTCTTCGTTACTTGCAGTCATACGAATGTTCCAAACCGGATTGGATCAGGGGATAAATGACTCGACTGCCTCGATGACTTGTGTCTGTTGCTCGGGTGTCATCGATGAAAATAGAGGCAGTCGAACAAGGCAGTCGCCAGCATGTTCGGTCACCGGACACTGCCCTGGTTTCCCTCCTAATTGCCGACCCACAGTAGAAAGATGTAGTGGTTGATAGTGAAAGACTGCGTTTACACCACGTTCGGCGAGGTGCGCAATAAACCGATTTCGCTGATCACCACGCTCAAAACGCAGGTGGAACATGTGTGCAGTATGCTCGCACCCGGATGGTACGAATGGTGTGCGAACACTGTTAGTTACTGCCCAATCAGCAAGTTCACGATCATATCGATCGTAGATTGCCATTCGTACGCGGTTAATTTCATCTCTTCGCTCAAGTTGTCCAAATAAGATGGCGGCCAAGATATCCGATAGAACCCATGATGAGCCAACATCAACCCATGTGTATTTGTCAACTTGCCCTCGAAGAAACTTGCTTCGGTCCGTTCCCTTTTCGCGCAGAATCTCGGCGCGCTCAACGAGCGATTCATCATTGATGATGAGTGCGCCACCCTCACCGCATGTGATGTTTTTGGTTTCATGAAAACTTTGGGTGGCGAGTGCGCCAAATGTACCTAAGTGCCGACCGTTATATTTTCCAAACAGTCCGTGCGCATTGTCCTCCACAATCATCAGTCCATGTTTGGCGGCAAGCGACATGAGCAACTCCATCTCCGCGCCGACCCCACCGTAGTGAACAACACAGATCGCCCTGGTACGAGGTGTGATTGCTGTGGCAACTATGTCGGGATCGATGTTCAGTGTGTCCGACCGTACGTCAACGAACACTGGACGACCGCCGTGCAGCATGAATGCGCTTGCTGACGTGACAAATGTAAACGCCGGCACGATTACTTCATCACCGGGCCCAAGTCGCAACAGTAATGCGGCCATTTCAAGAGCGTGTGTGCACGATGGGGTGAGGAGTGTTCGACCGCATCCGATCCCCAGTGCGATCAGGTTCTCGACCTTCTTGTTAAACGGGCCGTTACCCGCCGTGTGGCTGCCCTTGATGGCTTGGGCGATGTATTCGCGGTCGACATCGCGAATATCAGCCTTGTTGAATGGAACAGAGATCAAATGTGGCTACCTCAGACTAAACGTTTGTCAGTAGATTGTGCGATCGCGTAGGACGGTTTATTCATTGAACGAAAGTGGATCTTGCCAATGTATTCGCCAAGGATTCCAAGCACCAGAAGTTGAGTACCAGAAAAAATCGTAATTGCGGAAGCAAGTAAGGGAAAACCTGGTACTGAACTTCCTGTGACTATGCGACGCCCAACGATCCACCCCAATAGTAGGAAGCCAATGACCATAACAAACGAGCCTATTAACGAAGCGAATCTCAATGGAAGGGCACTATAACTAGTAGTTGTGTCCATCATGAACTTGATCAATTTTCGCAAATTGTAGTTCGATGTACCTTCGATGCGTTCATGATGCTCAACCTCGACTGTAACAAACCTAAATGTGGACCATGTCAGTAGAGCGTCTATAGAGACGCTGGGACCAATCGGTTCGCTGAAGGAATCTCTCAAGTTCGTTCTAAACGCTCGAAAGGAACTCATCTCTATCGAACTCTTGAATCCCAATGCGGATGAGAGAAATTTCCGAGCACCCTTCGACAATATTCGGCGCCAAATGGACTGCCTGATGTCAGCGCTGATGCCGTAGACAACATCGACGTCAGCCGTCAATGAGTCCAGCATCTTCCCTATTTCGGAGGGGGGATTCTGCAAGTCATCGTCAATCGTCACCACCACGCCGTGTTTTGCGGTTCGGATTCCGGCCAGTAGTGCAGCATGTTGGCCGCAATTACGACCGAGCCTGATACCTACAACGGTGGGGGAGGCTAACTTCGTGATTTCTAACCATGATGAGTCCGTGCTCCCATCGTCGATTAGGAGAATCTCAAATTCGCGGAATCCTTCAAGTTCAGACTTGATTTGCTGCACCAACAAAGCGAGTCGATTTGCCGCGCAATAGACTGGAACAACTACTGATACCCCTACATTGTCTAGCGAGCGCATGGGTTAGATATTAGTCGCAAGCCAGTCGAACACAGAGGTAGATTGGCTCAATGTTATGGCAACCAATTGAGTTTTCGCTGACCTATGCGTAGTCCGCGAATCCGTCTCGCCTGCGCCGGCTCGAAGGGTCTTGATTTTGTAACAGCGATCTGTGCGTCGCAGAAGATTGACCGGATATTCGCGTACGAGCAGAGTGGGACGACGAGACCGACCATTGCCGAGTTCATCAACCTTGGCAAGGAGGCCGGGATAAGAGTCGAAGCGAAGAAGAAATTGACCGGCACCGATTTATCGGATGCAGACCTCATTTTTGTTGTGGGGTGGCAGTACATGATTGAGAATCCTCCACCCTCGGTAGTAGTCCTTCATGATTCTCTCTTACCCAAGTACCGCGGATTTGCTCCTACCGTGTCGGCACTAATCGAGGGAGCACCAGAAATTGGGGTTACGGCGATCACCGCAATGAGCGAACCTGACCGTGGGCTGATCCTCTCACAGAGCAAGTTACATGTCGCTCATCCCGTCAAGATTCGTGACGTACTTGATCAACTTCAGTCCAACTACATGGAGTGTGCGCACGATGTAATCCAAAAGTGGCAACGGAGTTCGCTGGTAGGTACCGCGCAGCGAGAGGAGTTTTCGACGTACAGTCTTTGGCGGGATGAATTAGACCTCATGGTCGATTGGTCTTGTGATGCAGCAAGAGTGCAGCGCTTCATCTATGCCATCGGGGATCCATATCTCGGGGCACGCGCATTGATCGATGGTCAACAAATCGTTATCTCGGACTGTGTCGTGGTCGAAGACCTAAATATTGTCAACCGCCAACCAGGAAAGATTTGGCGTCTTACTGCTGAAGGTCCTGAGGTCGTGTGCGGGCGGGGAATGGTTCGGCTCACTGAAATCCGTGATCTTGAAGGTAATCCCTTCGTAGTTCGGCACCTTAGGACGCGCTTGTAAGTTGAGGGTCGGTGGTGGTTGATTGAATCAACACAAACGTTCACGGATACGGTTCTATTTAGAGTGGGGTTGCTCGATTGGCGTCATCGGCCCGTTATCGCCGCGATCTCGTAGCCCTCGGCCTTAGCCGCGTTAAGAATCAAGTCGGCGTGTTCAGCGCCGCGAACCTCAACGGTAATTTGCACGCCGGTTTCGCGCACGGCAAAATTGAGCCCTTCGCGCACGTGCTGTACCTCAATCAAGTTGGCGTCCATGTTCGCGAAAATTGTTAACAGTCGTGCGAGGCCACCTGGTCGATCGGGCAGTCGCGTGAACACGATCAGGCGGCGGCCGGCCTCGGTCTCGTGGCGGCGAATGAGGTTGGGGATCAAACCGAGATCCACGTTGCCCCCAGAGAGCACGACGCATGTGGTGCCAGTTTGTG
>Ga0209702_10008936_pt1 | contig 11414 bp, 9 predicted proteins | sample FRY01_FD_187210 | JGI IMG/M metagenome (GOLD analysis project Ga0209702, IMG submission 187210) | Freshwater microbial communities from Lake Fryxell liftoff mats and glacier meltwater in Antarctica - FRY-01 (SPAdes) (version 2) | ecosystem: Environmental > Aquatic > Freshwater > Ice > Glacier... | reverse complement strand
TCATATTCTGCTTGTGCTTTTTTAATATAACCGTCTATTTCTTTATGAGCTTCGATTATGGCTTTATTTTTAGTCTCCACCTCACTTACAGTAATAGGTACAACTGCTTCTTTAACTTCCAATAATGGAGTTATTAGCTTGTCATACTTATCGTAAATTTCATCATACTTTTTTAAATCTTCTTTATCAGTTATTTTAGTTCTATCAACTTTACCATCTACAACATATTCTTCTGCATTTGGAATAGCTTCTTTAAGTTCTTCTTGTTCTTTTAATCTTAGCGTTTCTAAAGTAGGTTGTTCTTTAGGTAAGGGTATAGGTTGACTTTCTTGTTTAGGCAGTTGTACGGTTACAGAACTTTTTTGTGTTTCAGTTTTAGCTTCTACACCCTTTATGCCTATTACATTTCTATCTTGCTGTTGTCTTACTTCTTCGGGTGTTTGTACGGTAATATTAGATAGTTCTGTTTGCGACAAATCTTTAGGTAATGTTTCACGTACAACATCTTTTTCTTGTTGTTTTTTACCTTCTTCTACTAATTTAGCTGCTACATAATGAGTTTCGGGTATTTCTATTTTATTTTTATCTGCACCTACTTTATAGTACTTATCTCCTTCTTTTACATAAGTAGGTTTATTGCCACTTACTATTCCTTCTACATAATCATTTACTTGTCCTAATTTACCTTCAAGTAATGCTATTTGGTCTGCCTTACCTTGCTTGTATTCAGGGAACGCTTCATCAATGCTATTTATTTCTTCTTGTAAAGCCCCAATTTGACCTTTAATTGCTTCTCGCTGCTCTATACCTCCGATAATATCATACTTCTTTTCTTTGGATATTTCTGTTGGTATCTTACCTGCTATTTCAGCATACTGTTGTGCTTTAATACCTGCTGCTTGTGCTTCTTCTTGGGTAATGTTTCCTAATTCAACTTGTGTATTTAAATCATTTAATATTTGATTATTACCACCTTCATTTAATGATTCAACAACTTGTTGCCTTATTGCCTTATTTGTATTTTTCATGTAACTAGCACCAAACCCAAAACTAGCACCAAACAAACCACCACCTGCTGCTGCATTAGCAGCGTTTTTCCACATATTCTTTTTTACATCTCTTGCATCAAATACTTGCGTACCTTCTATTGCATTAGTAGCTAGTTTTAACCCATCTGATGCAACTGATCCTACAAATTCTGTTGACAATTCTGCACCTGCACCAAATAAAGTATTTACTCCATTTCTAGCAATCTTTTTAGTTAAAGTAGAAACTTCTCCAACTACTGCATCTTCAAGTTGCTGTGCTGTTGCTTTTGCCCCTTTATTTAAGAAAGAATTTATAACTTTTTTTGTAATAGCATCCTTAACGGTTTTGCCTAACCCTGTTTTTGACAAGATAGCACCAATAGAAGCATTTTCTACTACTGCTTGCACTACGCCTTGTGTACTTGCATAAAGCAGCTTGCTACCTTCATCCATCTTAGCACCTTCTGGCGATTTCTCTATTTCTTCAATGGCTTGACCTACTGATTGTAAATAAAAATTAGCACCCTTTGTAGGTACGGCTAAAATCATATTTAATACTTGCGATGGTGCTGAATTAAATAACCCCTTTAGGTCGCTTAACCCAATACCATCCGTTATATCAAACTTATTTTGTTCTTCTTCGTACTCTTTTGTAGATGCTGTTGAACGTAATGATTGTTCTATTTTATTTTTTACCTCTGTGCCACTCCCCTTTATATATACTTTATCTTTTACAAAATCTTTTCTTTGTTGTGTTTCTCCAAGTATATTCATTGCTGATTCAATACCTGAATTATACCTTTTTTCTTGTAGTGCTGCAAGACCACCAAGCGTTTGACTTGCTATACCAACAATGTCATTGTATTTTGCAGCAAACCAATTATTATTAACCTTTTCTTTATCTTTTACTACTGCTTCTTGTAATGTATTACCACTATAAGGCATACCCGAAGGCATCATGTTCTTTGGTGGGGCTAATGTACTATTTTCTTGTAATGGTAATGGTAATGGAGATTCTAAATTGGATGGGGAAGTATTTGGCGTACCATTGTTTAAATCTTTCCCAACTAGATTTTTTTTTTCACCGATACTTCTAACTCCTTTAGGTAAAGGAATTTCATTGTCATTACTAATAATATTAACTCCCTTTGGTAAAGGAATTTCTTGGTCTTGTTCTGAAAATGTTTCTTCAATCATTATTTATATTCTTTACCTGTTTCTATATAATACCATTTACCGTTCTTTACTCCCATTTTACCCTTATCTGTATTTGTAATTTGCGTATAATTTGATTGTTCGTTTTGTTGATTTAATACAGCTTGTTTTGGTTTTGCCCCTGTATTTGCTTTTAAATTAGTGCCTGTTTCGCTAAACACGCCTTTTACTGTTGCTGCACCTGTTTTTTTGTCAATTTCTACAACTCTATATTTATTATCTTCTCCTTTAACAACTCCTAATTGATCTAAATCTAGTTTATACTCTCTACCTTGATTGATAGAATTTGTAAAATACTCTCTTGCTTCTGACGGCAATTGTGTCATAGGCGTTGGACTTCCACTTTTAAATAAAGATTCATTAAGCTGTTTAGCTATGTCATTAAATTTAACACCACTACCTCCTAAATTAAAGTTGTTTACTGTTTTAGGTGTTGCTTGTGCTGTTGCTGTTTTTACTTGATGGTCTAAATTATTGTCGAAGGCTTCATATAAATAATTTTTAAAATAAACTTCATTTGCTGATGGTGAAGCATTTTGTATTCCTTTTGATTGTTTCCAATTACTAAATTCCATTAATGCTGCTGCCTTAACAGATGGTTTACCTTGCATAACTTCTTTTACCATTTCATCTGTTGCCCCTTTAATAATTTGTGGTGTTACACCATCTTTTTGAAAACCAATTTGCATTGGTACAAATTTAGTTATTGCCTTTAAATTACCTTTCTCATCATCACCTATTTCTGTAAATTTAGATACTTTAGCTGTCCAAGCATTATTGTTTACTACTCCTTTTTTATTTGTTGAACTTTTATCACCTGCATCATTATATACTATTTTACCAAAATAATCTTTAAGTGGGGAACTGTCATTTGTAACACTACCCAATATTTCAGGGTTCTCAAATGGTTCAGAATAATTAACACCTTGTTTTATTAGGTTTGAAGATTTTCTACTCCATTGCCCTGTTCGTGGGTCTTGTTGTGCATAATTATTTTGGATTTGGTCGCTAAATATTTTTGTTACTTTATTTAAATCTGCATTTGGCAAGTTCTTGTTTATTTCTAACTGTTGTGCTTTTGCATTACCTAAATCTGTTTTTGCTAAACTATGCCAATTCATTAATTCTGCCATTTCATTTTTTAGCATAGATGCTGCTACTTCGGGGTCTTGACTAATATTTAGAATACCTTTATCATATATATCTTTAAGACCTCTTTGCGTTAATTCGTTTATGTGTTGGTCGGGTGTTGTGTATTGTTGGTAATCCGTTGCTTTTGTTAAAGCATTTAGATTGTGTAATTTATTTGTATTGTTTTTGTTTTGTTGTGACGTTTGCAGTCTTTGGTTAAACGCCATTTGTCTTTGAGAAAGTATATCGCTTCTTTGCTGCTGCTGCTGTTTTACGTTAATAGCTTGGCTCATTGCATCAGCAGGGCTGCCGAAAATTGAAGGGAGTACTACTGCTTGGTCAACATTATTATTACCTAACATTTTTTTTATTTTACTTTATAGTTAAAATGACCTAATTTTGCCATTCATTAATTAATTAAAGCTGCCCATACTACCACTAAAACTTTGTGGTGCATTTATTGATTAAAAGCACCTATCGTTTTTTGCATACCCATACCTTTCCCACCCATTAAACCCATTGCTCCTAACTTTATGCCTAGTGAAGATATATCACTTACTGCACCTTGTTTGTTTAACATAGCAGCGTTCATTAATTGAGATTTTGAGCCAGAATCAAATTGAAACTTATTCATCATATCTTGGTACTTAAATCTATCTTCACCTATCATTGTTCCATAGGCGTTTTGAAGGTTATCTAATAGACCTCTTTTATTCTGCCCTTCTATTCCTAACAAATTTTCTGATGCTTGATTGGCTTGTCCTTGTGAAGCCATTCCTAAAGCAAGTGCTTGTGAACTGTCTGTTGCAGTTCTACCAATATTTGCTAATTGATTACCTTGCTGTGTTTGAATATTTCTTTCTGCATTTACTGCCCCTGCCATTCTACCATTATAAGCGTTTTGTGCTGCACCTAAGTTTTGAGTAGCATACTGACTTGTTTGGTAGGGTGTATATTGTGGGTTAATTTGATTAGCTAGTTTTTTTTGCTTATTGCCTGTAAAAAACTTGCCAATAGCACCTGCTGCCCCTAAAGCTGCACCTGCCCAACCTAATGGTGTCATAGCTGCTGTTGCACCACCCAATAACCCTGCTACTTGTGGCATTTGTAGTAAATCAAAAATCATAGTATAAGTTATTAAAGTCATAAAGATACGTATTAATATTATTTTGGTGAAATAGATTTTTGCCCTCTGCTTTGAGAAAACGCAACATCGGTAAATTGAATGTACATTAACGCATTATATTGCTTAAATTCTACTTGAATCATTGGTGTTTTCCCTCTTAATACATCTCCGTAATACATTTTATTTTCAGGTGTTCCACTTGTATTTGGTGAAAGTCTATCTCTAAATAATGAAGCATAAAAAACACCCTCTTTGTCTGTATAATCACTTGATGTCAAATCGGTTATTTGTTGGTTAGGATATGTTACAAGACATACAGAAAAATCGGGTGCTACATTACCTTCAATCGTTAAACCCATCATATCTTTAATAGTACTTATTGGTAAATTTGGTGTATAACAGAATCTTACAGGGTATTGAGTGCCATAAAATTTGTTATAATTAACACTATCTGCATCATGTATATACATTGCTCCATTCTTAAAACCAAACATTAAATTACCGTTGTATTCCATCCATTCTTGAGTATATTCAAAGTTTTCTTTCCATCTATTTTCGTCTAATGAAAAGGTAAGTGTTTTCCCTAATTTATCATAAATATCAAACCTATCAATAATGCTTGTAGCATAGCTTGGTATTGATGAATAGGATGGTAATGTAGGTGCATAGTTTTGGTAAATCAATGCAGGTAATGTAACTGTAAATCTTTTATGAAAAGGATCAATACAAGTAGGTATTATATGAAATCCATTGATATTATCTAAATCACTTGTACTAGCAGCCATATAATCTTTGGCATACTTTTGAAAAAAACTAGCCATTTTATAACTACTTATTGGGAACAATCCATTGGTGGAATATTGTATAGCTACTCCATTTAATAAATCAATCCAAAATACGTTATCTAGGTATTGGACTACTGTTTCAGGTGTTGTAGTCCCGTATCTTGCTTTTAACGAATTAACTGTACCTATAACATTTAATGATACTGAAACAAATGTATTTGTAGAAGATGCAACAACTTGTGTTTCTTCAAGATAAGCAGATAGGGTATCATTGGTACATATAACTAGCATTACCGTTCCTTGCTGCTGTTCTTTAGATACTAATTGTAATTTCTGTATGCCACCCGTATCAAAACCAATTTCTTTTTGATTTAACGGTTGAAATCTATTAAGTCCATTTATCTGTGTACCGTTTATATATGTATCACTAAATGATATTGTTGTTGTTTTTTTTGTTTGCCCTATACTATCAAAGAAGTTCGCCCACCCCGTATTGGTTTCCCAAATTTGCCAACTTAAATCATTTGGTGACATAGCCTCTACTAGATAATCTATATTTGCCACATCTTTCCTTGTTAGTATGGTAATATCTCCTAATATAGAACTACTTAGTACAGAATAACTTCTTAATGAAGTTGCAGGATTGGTTACACTATATACTAAGCCTGTTTCAAAATATGGCTCACTTGTAGAACTTTTATATGGTGTAAACAGTTCTACAACACAAGCATAACTACTATTTAATATCCCTAAATCTTTAGGGCTGCACAGCACATAATTACCATCTACCCCAATAATCCTAAGTGTTACCAATGATGTTCCAACATAAACATTCAATAAATCTCCATCTGTATATGTATATCCTAATCCATAATTATATAGTAAACTTAAATCAAATGCTACTGCATATACAGTACTTGCATAAGCTGTTATTGCATAGGTTAAACCACCTGTAATGCTATTCTTATCTACATAGGTACTTGTCTTAGGTCTTGTTTGTAAAAAGAACCTTGTTGTAATATTTTTGGTTGTATGAATTTGATAGTAATATGCCCAATCGGGTATTTCATTTAAGGAATCTGTATTTTGTAAAGTCCAATTTATAGCTGTTGTGTATGGGATGTTACCGAATTGTCTTTTATCTGAAACTACTTTGACTGATTTTTTTACTACTCCACACTTTCTTCTAAATCTGTCATAAAATGCTATTGATAAAAAATAGGTTGAATTTGATTTAAAAATACTTTGCCCACCTAATGATGCAGAAGATACGCCTGTTATTGTAGATGCTAAATTCCTAAAAACAGAACTCGTAATAGTGCCATCATTATCAATTATATTTATATCAATATCTGCACTTTGAAACGTCAAATCACCAATAGCTATTGATAATGGTGGGTCGGGTGGGAATAATACAGTAGAATAAAAATAATACCCCGAAGCATATCCTGTTACGTTTGTCAAATAAATAAAACTTCTTTCTTTATTAATACCTACTTCGGTAGTCCAATATACAGTCCACCAAGAACCCGTAACCGTACTTGCACCCGTATCGGTAGATGTAACTGCTGATAAACTTGTTTTTAAAGGTGTTGTGTACCCATTTACTGTACTTCCTAAAAACAGTCTATTTCTAGCTACTTCTAATGTTTTTGCATAAATTGGAACGGTTGGTGCTGATGTATTTGCTTCTATATCATCTACTGCGATACCTAGAATATCGTCATAAAATGTAACTCCTAATTGTGTTGTACCTGCGTTATGTGCTACTATGGCTGCTGCATCTACTGTATCAGCTTTGTTGTATTGCTTATAAACAAAAGATTTGCCACTATTACCATAGCGTACAATAAACTCAATCTTAGATACAATATTATCTATCTTTTCAGAATATGGTACTTTTATATCAATACAATTGAATTGGTCTGCAAGAAGATTTGCATTTTGTAAATTAGAAAATGCTGCTAATTCTGAATATTGATTATCTCTATAAATATACCTATAAGTAAATTGGTATGCGTTTTTGTAAATGTAATTATTAACGAAGTCGCCATCAACTCTTTTAGCAGATGTTTGTGGGTAAATAGGTGTTCTCTTTACTAATGTAATATCTTCGTAATTTAATGGGAAAGCATAAGGTGCTACTGTTGTTACATAACCACTTTGATTAGCTTTAATCCCTGCTTCAATATTTATACTACGTGGTTCATTTAGGTTATCGGTAAATATTAATAAATCTCCAACTACTTTTGCGTTTCTTGCTATAAAATAATCTTTTGAAAATCCTAATCCACTTACTATTTGAGAATCATAAATTACGGCATAAGTAACCTGACTAGCAATGTCATGGCAATAAATACCATTATCATTAACGGTATTATAAATGAAATATATAATTCTGTTTTTTTGAGTATCTGTTACCGAACCAATACATTTATTTGAACCATACGGAGGATATACAGATTGAGAAAGTAATTTAGTTCCATAAATATTTTCAATACGCTGTGCCTTACCTCCTTGTGATAAGCCAATCCTTGCGTTCATTAAATTCAAATAATCTCCTTCACCAAGTAATTCAAGTGCATCATCATTATTGACACCTGCTAATCTTATTTGTTTTTGGTCAATCATTATTTATTATTTTTGTGCTGCAATCGTATTACGATTTACTATACGCTTTAATGTTGATATAGTTAAATCAGAAAGCCTTGCACGAAGTACTTTCCTTTCGTCAATATATCTTTGTCTTTGCATTTCTGTTTCACTTACACCGTAAGTTCTATTATTAAAGTAGAACTGATACATTATGTATTCTTGAATTGTTTTTTGAGCATATAACGGAACATTTGTAACACCGTCTGCCGTCAATCCTGAACTAGCATATATTAAAACAATATTTGCTAATTTTAAACTAGGGTCTAATTGAATTTGGTTTCTTGATTTTACTATTTTAAAGCTATCTCGATATGGTGAACCACCGAAAAATCTACCTGTGTTTTCACCATAGGAATTTGTTCTAACGGTTAAAAACTGACTAAATAAATTGGGTGCATATAATAGGTTTGTTTCGTCTTGTGCATTAGCATCTGTACTATTATTAAATGGTATTACTTGAAATGTTGAATCAAAGTTTTGAAGATTATTTAAACTATTATCTTCTACAAGTGGGCGTACCCTACCACCAACTTCTATACCAACTAAAATATAGTCAATATAATCAGCAGGTAATTCAACCGTTCCTTCTAAACTTACGGGTAATTTTTGAGTGTTGTAAATTTCTAATTCATCTAATCCAATTTCACGTAAACATTCTACACCATATAACAAAAACTCTAAATACCAATGCTTTGGGTATCTTCTTTTAAGAAGCATATTATTTACTATCCCATCTATATTTACTACTTGCATAATTATTTATTTTGCCCTGCGGTTGTTAATAGATTTACTTGACCATTTTCAGCTTGAACAGGATTAAATTGTTGCACTAATTGATTTACAATGTCTGCTTCAAATGATGCAGGAATTGGCAATACATCATCAATCCCATAAAGAGCCATATCAAAAACTATTAAATCCATATCAACCTTTGTGATACCTAAAAGTGTTATATCTTTTGTGAATGTTATAAACTTATTGCTTGGTTCGTAACCTACTTGGTTTAATAGGCTATTTAATAAAAGGTCGCTTTTTAATAGGGCATTTTGCCCTCTTTGCATGGGTATAAAATTTATTTGCGGCACTTGCCCACCTAATGAATATGCTGTTTTTATATCAAATATCCCTATGTTTTTAGGTAGCGATATTGGTGTTATGGGTAATATTGCTCTTGAACAATTATAGTAAGAAACAACTGCAATATTTTCGTATGTGGCTATTGATGCTGATTCAGGTATAATTTCACCACTTGGTAAGGTAGCATTAAATTGTTGTAGTCTAAAGGTGCTATTAATTATTTGCTCTAATGCTTTCCAAATATCTTCTTGTTGTACGGGTGCAGCCGTATCTATCTGCCCACCGTATAATCTAAAAAGGACTTGTTCACTAATTATTTTCTTTGTACTTGCCATTGTTAGCTAGTTTGTTGGGTTTGACTTTGTGCAAATTGCTCTACTTCGCCTTCACCCATATTTATACCTATGTATTTTAATGCTCTACTTATAATATTGTTTATATACGAATCATAAAATTCTATTTGTGTGCTTGTTAACGAGTTGTATGTTAATACACGATTTACTAAAGTTCCACCCCAAACAGGGGTTGCGGGTGTGCGTAAATAAGTATAAAACCCTTCTTGTACAGAATTTGGATAAAGTTGAAAGCCTAATGCAGAATCTATTGCAATAGGCGAAGTAAGTGTTACGGGTCTAAGTTGTGACTTTACCGCATTGGGTAATTCATCATCATTTACAAATCGAACTGTATTAAAGGAAGAACCATAAATAGTATATACTGCACCTAATAAGTGTTGGTAATCACCAAGCATAGTAACTTGTCCATCTGATGCACTTGTAAATGATTGCTTAACTTTAAATGGTGACAACCCATCTACAATTGATTGATTTATCTGATATGCCTTAAATAAATCAGAATATAGTTCCATTTGAGCATTATCTAATGCCAAACAAACTTCATCTGTTGTAATAAAGCCTCCCCTATCTTTTTGGAAGATGTAAACAATTATGTTATAAATATCGTTAATATTCCTATTCGCCATAAATACTTGTTATTTTATCTGATTTTAAAAGGTAATAATCTTTTCCATCAAAATTATATCTTTCAATAAACATATCATCAAAACCAACTATATCGCCATCTTTAATTGAAAAATCACCATTTGAAGATACAACCTTTGCCTTACCTACTTCTCTATTATAAACGGCTGATGGTGGTGCAACTACACCCATTTGGCTAAACACATATTCAGGTACAAGTACATCAATAGGTTTTAAAATCAATCTATTGCCTATTGCCTTTGGCTTCCCCTTTACTATTTTTGCGAACACATTATCAACATCACATTTCCAATATTGTCTATTTTGATACGTAATTAGGTTTTCAAATTCAAATGTTTGCACTTCCCCAAAGCTGAATTGAGAAAGCCATCTTTCCATTTCATTTTCAGTTCCTTCCCCACCATGTACAAACTTTCCATTACGATCAATATAAGTAAATACCCATTTTTTGTTTATGATACTAGGTACACATATTACATTTAATCGTTCTTCTGTTCCTGAAATCCATTGCTTCATGTAATTGGACTGAATGTGTGGAAAGAAGTTTTCACCATCACTTTTAAAGGTTCTATTGGCTACTACTGAATAACTAAATGCTATTTTATCTCCGTTCTTTAATTTACCCTTGTACGGGTTATCTTTGGGTAATCCTGCTACTTTACCTGTGGTTGAAACGTGCTGTTCGTGGTTATACTTGGTATCTATAAATATTTTAAAGCCTCGTTTCTTGTATTCACTTTGAACGGGGCTATCTAACGAAACCAATATATTATTTAATGGAATCAATGTCGGTGTTAATATTTTTAACAAAATTAAGGATTTTATTTGTTATTTTTAACAAATAATTAGCATATTAATCTAAAACCAACTGAATATCATCTAAATGAATTAGTGTTAGTTCTTCATTATTATGCTTTATTGGTGTATTGCATGATTCAGGGTATAGTACTTTATCGCCTACTGCAACCTTTTCAAAAGGCACTTCATCGCCTACCAATACCACTTCTGCTGTTGCAAAAAGTCTAGCTACGGTATCGGCTATGATAATTCCACCTTCGGTTACACCTTCACCTTTAATTTTTCTAATAACTACTCTTTTCCCTAGTAATCTTTTAATTGATTGTGCCATTGTTTGTTTTTTTTTGTGAAATTAGTTAATTTTTGTATTTAAAGCCATTTTTTCGGTATTTTAATATCCTTTTTTTGATGTATTAGTAAAATTATTAATAAAACAACTGTAACCCAACTCCAAACTGATAGGATAATAAACTGAAACCAATCATAATGCGTTTGTAATTCAGGGTATTTACCTTCAAGTAGTTTTTCAATAATAAAATAAGCCATAATAGATAATACTACACCTATTAAATATATTACTATCTCCATCTATTTTGTT
>Ga0209702_10008935_pt1 | contig 11415 bp, 10 predicted proteins | sample FRY01_FD_187210 | JGI IMG/M metagenome (GOLD analysis project Ga0209702, IMG submission 187210) | Freshwater microbial communities from Lake Fryxell liftoff mats and glacier meltwater in Antarctica - FRY-01 (SPAdes) (version 2) | ecosystem: Environmental > Aquatic > Freshwater > Ice > Glacier... | reverse complement strand
TGCTTTCTCCTCCGACAACTGTTCCGGTTACTACACCGACCACGGTCCCCGTTACTACTCCGACGACTGTTCCTCCTCCGGGTACCCCGGGGACTCCTCCCGCACCGCCGACCGCCGCAGGCGGAGGCGGTGCCGGGTGGGGTTCTTGTATGGATGACCAACTCGAGGGTAACCAAGTAACTGTCGGCTGGGATTTCGGTCAGTTGGTCACGTATGTTGTCCGGTGGATGGTCGCGCCTATTATCTGCGCGGTGTATTGGCTTGTCGTCCCCCCTGGGGGGTGGGGCGCGCTGTGGGATATGTTCGCGGGCGGCTTTGCTGAGCTTCCTGTGTATGCGGCTTTTAATGACGCGATTAGCTCTCTGTCTTTTGATGAGCTCGGCTGTCAGACGTTGGATTTCAGACCGCAGATCGGCGCGTATCGGTTCGGGTCTGCGTCTATTGATGTCGCGTTATGTACGAGTTTCCCGTTGCAGCTTGTCTGGTATTTCTTTATCGGGCTGGGCACTCTCGGCGTTTTGTACTCGGGCGTGCGGTCTTTGACGTCGTTAAGTCATCGCGTGAGTTCTGAGCCTTCATGATTACTCAGTTTATCGCGGTGATGTTCCAGCAAGTCATACAAGGCGCCCTTCTCGCTCTCGGCTTTGTTCTACCTCAGGTGCTGGTGGATTCTCTCGCTGCTATCGGTCCGGTGTTTAACAACTTTTTTCAGTACACGCCTACGCCTGTTGCGGCGGTTGCGGCGCTGTTCGCTCTTCATTTCGGTACTTCGCTCGGGTTTTCGGTCGTGTTCTTCGCCATCGAGTCTTACAAGCTGATTCCGTTTAAGGCGGCCTAATGGCCTCTACTGCGATCATCGGTAAGCCGGGTAATGGCAAAAGTTTTGTGTGTGCTGCTATCGCGCTGAAGGGCCTCGAACGCGGTCGGCATGTTTTCGCTAATTTCGCTATCGAGGGCGCTGTCCAGTTCGGATTAGAGGATTTGTATGAGCTTCCGCCGGGCATTGTGATCATTGACGAAGCGGCGTCTTGGTTTCATTCTCGGCGCTGGGCCGCGATGGGTGATAAAGCGCTCGAACGCTTCAATCAAACGAGAAAATCCGGCTGGACTCTGTACGTTGCTACGCAACATGAAAACAACCTAGATACCGTGATTAGGCGTAATTTGCAGTACGGCTGGCTACTCGAGGCGCGCTGGTCTGCTGTTACCGCGTTTGATCCTCGTATGCGTTCTGTTCGGGCCGAGGTTCTTTCCGGTGTTGGTCCGGTAAGTTCTGAGTTTCCCCTGGGGCGGCCTGTGAAGCCTGTTGTCGGCGAGTTTGTTCACCCGTTGTTTGTGTACGGCAAGCGCTGGCACTGGGACCAGTTTCGTTCCCGTAAGAAGGGTGAACGGCCTATTCAACGGCATCGCTGGTGGTGGTCGTGGCGCGTCGCTGATTCGTACAACACAAAAGAAGTTTTGCAAATTGCAAGCAGTAAAAATATTGAAAGAGGTACCTTTCATGAAAACTCCGGATCAAAAGTTAGACAGTCCAGCGGGTGAGTTCGTTTGGCGGTCCGTGCGCTACGCCTGCGCCGTTGCGGCAGGGTATTTTTGCGGGCTGTCGATCGGGTCCGCGGCTAAGGGGCCGGCTTTTTGGCTGGTCGCTGGCTTTGGTCTCGTCGGCATTTTTTGGGTGTTTCGGTCCGGTAAGAAAAGCGTGCAGCATGCTGCTGCTGATGCGGTCGCCTCTGCTCGGGCTTCTGCTACCGCTGCTGCTTCGGCTGTATCTACCACGACAGTACAAGTCGGCAACTCCAACTATGGCGCCGACGTCGGAGCTCAAAGTTTTGCTTCGGGTGTTCCTGAGGGGCGTGCTGCGCTTCCATCTTCCCGCGTAGGCGCTCTACCTCCGGCACAGGTGTCCCCTGGCTACTGGGATAGCGACATTAACCCTGAGGAACCTGTTGAGGCGAGGTATGTAATTGAGTGGGCTGATGACGATTACTGAGATTTCTAGTTATGATTCGACTGATGTGCATCTCGCTGAGTGGGGCAAGCGCGACATCACTCGGTACGAGAATCAATCACGTCGGTATTCTTTGCAGCGGTGGCGTGAAGCTCACGCGTTGCATATGGGTTTGACAAACGTCTCGTGTCAGTGGGCGCTGAACGACACTGTCTCTGTTCATATCGGCGCTGAGGGTCACCAGTACGTCTCGGGTGTGGCTTCGTGTGGGCGTCTCGGGGTGTGTCCTGTGTGCGCTCCTAAGGTACGCGCTACGCGTGCTGCTGATATTGAGGCTGCTGTTGAGGCGTGGCACGCGCTCGGTAATTCGGTGGTTTTCGCTACCTTTACTGTGCCTCACTCCCGCTCTGATTCCCTCGCGTCCGTCCTAGCGTCGGTTCGTGAAGGGTGGCGGCACGTAAGTAATAGGTCGTCTGGTAGGCGGGCCCAGCTGGATAGCGGCTCGGTAGGGTTTATTCGGTCCGTCGAGGTCACGTACGGGTCTAACGGCTGGCACGCTCATATTCATGCGCTGTTTTTTTGCGCTCCCGACGTGCTTTTTACGGCGTTTGTTCGTCCATGGCAGAACTTTTTTAAGATCAAGGGTTGGCAGTTCGTGCCTCGCGTTTCTTGTGATGTGCGTGTCATCTCCCCTGGGGCTTCGGAGCTCGGTATCGGCGCCTATCTTGGCAAGCTCGGACAAACTTGGGGCGCTGGCATTGAGCTCGCCCGCGCTGACCTCAAGCGCTCCAAGTCCGTCACCCCGCAGCAAATTTTGGAGCTCGCCGCGTCGGGCGATAAGCAATACTACGCTCTGTGGTGCGAATGGGAAAAGGCTACAAAAGGTGTGCGCTGGATCGAATGGTCCCGCAAACTCCGGGCGAAGGCCATTGGGTGGCAAGCTGACGTTTCGCTGCGCGGTCATCTCTTACATCAGATACTTCTTGATCCTGAAGCCGCGTCCGACGTCGAGGCGGCTAACGCGTCGTACCTCGGTTGCGTGGTAGCGGTTGTGCATGTCCCTAAGGCTGTGTGGCAAAAATGGCGTAACGCCGGCAAGCTCGGGCAACTACTCCAGCAACTTACCGCTAATCAAGGCGCTCATCTCGGGTGTTGGACTATCTCGGGTTCTCCGCCTACTTAAGTCAGGGGGCTTGCGGTATCAAAGCGCTTGTATAGGGCAGCAACTGCCCTAGCTTTTCGTACCCTTTTTTACTGCAATACATGTACCTCCCTGTCCCGTCACTAATCACTAACGCGTTGTCCCACCAGTCAGTCTCAATCTGTGCCTCTTTCATTATCCCGTCCTCCCGAACCAAGAGCTCTCCAAGCCTTAACAAGCTCTTATTCGTGCAACTTCGGTCTATCACTGTCGTTCTCCCCTCGATCCGCTCGTTCTGTCCCTGAGCGGGCCAGCCATCGGTTCGGCTGGCTCAAGAGGTAAAGGAGCGCAGCGACTGCGACAGTGCGGTTTCTGGGGACCGCAGGTCCCCTCTTGGTACTTAAGGAACAGATGAGTCATTAGGGGGTGGGTGGTTGGTCGGCACGGGCCGGTTCCGGATGTACCCTGAACCGGTTTTCGTTGTTTCCGCAACTAGTACCGACCACTGGGCGATCTTAGTTCTTTGGGTCCGCTGAGCGGTCGCGTGAACTTAATAAGGATTTCCGGCCTTTTGTCACTCACTTCGTGTACGCTCTCGTTTGTCGGCGTTTCCGTGCCGATCAAAATCGGAGGTACACTATGGCGCTATCCTGTTTGGGTACGATTGTCGGTTATTCGGCTAACGACTGGACTACTGACGAAGGTGAAATTCGTACATCTCACAAGCTGACGGTTTCTACCGGTGATGCTGTTGAGGTCATTTCTCTTCCTGAGCTGTTCGTTACTGGGCTCGGGGCGGATCGTCCTAAGCTCGCTGAGTTCGGTCGGCCGGTTCTTGTTTCTGTCCAGACCGGGGCGTTTGGTGATGGACGCGGTGGTGCTCGTCTGAGCCTGAAGGCCATCGAGTGTAGGTTTTTGACGTTTGCTGAGCTGCATGCTTTGGGCGGCGGTGAGCGTCTCGTTTATTCCGAGGCTCCCCTGGCTCCTGCATCTGGTAACGGGTCTAGCAAATAATGAGGTTTGCGATTGGGACCGCGTTTCTGGCGGTGGTTTGGGTTTTCCTTCCCTCCTCCCCTGTGAGTGCTCAAGCGCTTCCGGAACCGGTCCCTTTCGCGCTTACTGAGGCTGCTCCGGCTTTCGGGCCTATCGGTCCGTTTACGGTCGCTTCTATGGCAGTCGATGTTTCCGGTGGTATATCCGTCGGTTACTCGTCTGTGTATTCTGCTCTGACAATTTCTGAAGAATGCGCGGCGATAACTCGCGTCGTTTTATCGGGTGAGCCTTTGTTTATTGGCTGTCCCGGTGATGCTCAAGAAGGGGCAGATGTCCCCCTGGGGTTCGTGTGCTCCGGTGTGTGTTCCGTCCGTTACTCCTCGGCTTCCTCTTTCGCTCTCGGCGCGTTCAGGCCTCCGACTGAATTCGGTGGTGCGGACTTTTCTGGTGTCGTGCAAGATTTAGTCGCTACTGCTCCGACTACTACCACAACGACTACGACTACGGCTCCGGCTGTTCCGCCTGTCCAGTCGGTCGAGCTCGATGGGCTTGGTGCTGACGGGCTTGCGTGGGTTGCGCGGTTTTTGCTCTTCGGCTTGGGTATGGCGCTCGGCCGATGAACGAACAAGAGGCGGCCATGGTGCTTTTTGGGCTGGTGACTTTGTGTCATCTTCTGCCTGTTCCCGTGTGGCTTGGGTTCGCTTACCTTCGGGACGCTGCTCGTGAGTGATCTTGCGGTGTTTGCTTGGTTTTTTGTTGGTGTCGCTGCCGGTTCTGTCAGGCGTTGGTCTGGCTGGATCGTCTCGACTTTTTCTCCTGAGAGGGGGTGAACTATATGGATTTCACTACTTTTGCTGACGCTGCTGGTGATGTTGCTACTGCTATCGGTACTGACGTCGCTCCAGCGCTTGTCGCTGTGACTGTTGCCGGTTTGGTGTTGTCTCTGACCATCGGTTGGATTCGGCGCATCCGTTCCGCGGTCTGATCCGCGGCTGTTTGGCTAGCTAGCTCTCTCCGCGAGGTACCTCGGAGCGGGCTAGCTAGCTCTCATTTCGAAAGGTTTTTTGTGCGTAGAAGCGTGTCGGTGTTGCTTGTGGTAGCGGTCGGTTTCCTGTCGTTTGGCGCGTACCTGTACAAAGCTCCTGACGCTGCTGCGCTCCAGTGGGATGGCCCACCCTCGATTTACATGGTTTTGGGTGGTACCGCTTCGCTCGAAAGCTTTCTTGTTGGCGCTAGTTCTTCGACTGTCGTCGGTGTGGGTGCTGGGTTGGCTGTTTCGGGGTTCGTTCTTGGCTATGGTTCGTTCGCCGCGGCGTGCGTTAACGACACTGCGGCGGAGCTCGTTGATCGCGTCGTGACGATTTTCGCCTCGACTGGCGCTTGCCGGCCTTACGAGTTTCAGTCTGGCGGTCCTCCAGTTAACGGCGCGCTCTCGGAGTGGCTTCCTTATTCTCATAATGGCAGTAGCGGGTTTTATAGGTGGTTTGAGTCGCCCTATTTGTCTGATTACGGTGCTGGTCCCCTGGCGTTCGGGGTGAACCTCGTTGGTCCTGATTCGCAGCTCCTCGATACGAACATGACGAACTGTTTGGGTCTTGATATCCCTATGGAGTCCTCTACGCTTGGGTATCAACCCGGTAAATTAGATTTTTCTGGGCAAGCTATCCCTTGCCATAATCAGCCTGCTAAGCCTGCGCCGTATGTGGGGCAGGCGGAACAAATTTTTCATCCTACGTTTGGGCAGCTTTACTATTGTGATCCCGTTGTCGAGAATTGTGGATTTTTGCCGGGTGATCGTTACGAGGTGTTACCTCGGGGCTGTGCTCTCTATAACCCGACGGTCATGGGCATTATTACCGACGGTTGTTACCTCTTTGATGATCCTGAGCTGATTGGTCCTTATGGGTCTGGTCCATGGGATTCTCGGATCGACGAACGTGGGTTGCAAACACGTTTTCGGACTACGGCAGAATGTTTGAGGCCTAATAACACAACGTACGAGCGTGCTGTACTTGGGGCGTGGGGTTTCAATCGTTACGCGGATGCTCCAGTCGTGCCTCCTCTTGATTGCTTCGCGGGTGATATCGCGTCGCGGGTGTGGATTGATCAGGACACTATTGGTCGTGATTATCCCCATTACACAACGCGGCGGATTATTGAGACCCAGATTCCTGATGTCACTGAGCTGTCGCCTCCTTTAAGAGAATGCCTCGGGGCTGGTAGTACTGCTTGTGTCGGAACACTTGAGGTCACCCCGGGCGTCGAGGTCGATGACCCTCCCCTTGCTTGTGAGTACGGTGGTGTCGCTGCTCCTATAGCGTGGTGCGTTGCTTTAGAGCCAACGATTGAGCCTTTTAATCCTGTCGTCGGTACAAATGTGCTTTCTCCTCCGACAACTGTTCCGGTTACTACACCGACCACGGTCCCCGTTACTACTCCGACGACTGTTCCTCCTCCGGGTACCCCGGGGACTCCTCCCGCACCGCCGACCGCCGCAGGCGGAGGCGGTGCCGGGTGGGGTTCTTGTATGGATGACCAACTCGAGGGTAACCAAGTAACTGTCGGCTGGGATTTCGGTCAGTTGGTCACGTATGTTGTCCGGTGGATGGTCGCGCCTATTATCTGCGCGGTGTATTGGCTTGTCGTCCCCCCTGGGGGGTGGGGCGCGCTGTGGGATATGTTCGCGGGCGGCTTTGCTGAGCTTCCTGTGTATGCGGCTTTTAATGACGCGATTAGCTCTCTGTCTTTTGATGAGCTCGGCTGTCAGACGTTGGATTTCAGACCGCAGATCGGCGCGTATCGGTTCGGGTCTGCGTCTATTGATGTCGCGTTATGTACGAGTTTCCCGTTGCAGCTTGTCTGGTATTTCTTTATCGGGCTGGGCACTCTCGGCGTTTTGTACTCGGGCGTGCGGTCTTTGACGTCGTTAAGTCATCGCGTGAGTTCTGAGCCTTCATGATTACTCAGTTTATCGCGGTGATGTTCCAGCAAGTCATACAAGGCGCCCTTCTCGCTCTCGGCTTTGTTCTACCTCAGGTGCTGGTGGATTCTCTCGCTGCTATCGGTCCGGTGTTTAACAACTTTTTTCAGTACACGCCTACGCCTGTTGCGGCGGTTGCGGCGCTGTTCGCTCTTCATTTCGGTACTTCGCTCGGGTTTTCGGTCGTGTTCTTCGCCATCGAGTCTTACAAGCTGATTCCGTTTAAGGCGGCCTAATGGCCTCTACTGCGATCATCGGTAAGCCGGGTAATGGCAAAAGTTTTGTGTGTGCTGCTATCGCGCTGAAGGGCCTCGAACGCGGTCGGCATGTTTTCGCTAATTTCGCTATCGAGGGCGCTGTCCAGTTCGGATTAGAGGATTTGTATGAGCTTCCGCCGGGCATTGTGATCATTGACGAAGCGGCGTCTTGGTTTCATTCTCGGCGCTGGGCCGCGATGGGTGATAAAGCGCTCGAACGCTTCAATCAAACGAGAAAATCCGGCTGGACTCTGTACGTTGCTACGCAACATGAAAACAACCTAGATACCGTGATTAGGCGTAATTTGCAGTACGGCTGGCTACTCGAGGCGCGCTGGTCTGCTGTTACCGCGTTTGATCCTCGTATGCGTTCTGTTCGGGCCGAGGTTCTTTCCGGTGTTGGTCCGGTAAGTTCTGAGTTTCCCCTGGGGCGGCCTGTGAAGCCTGTTGTCGGCGAGTTTGTTCACCCGTTGTTTGTGTACGGCAAGCGCTGGCACTGGGACCAGTTTCGTTCCCGTAAGAAGGGTGAACGGCCTATTCAACGGCATCGCTGGTGGTGGTCGTGGCGCGTCGCTGATTCGTACAACACAAAAGAAGTTTTGCAAATTGCAAGCAGTAAAAATATTGAAAGAGGTACCTTTCATGAAAACTCCGGATCAAAAGTTAGACAGTCCAGCGGGTGAGTTCGTTTGGCGGTCCGTGCGCTACGCCTGCGCCGTTGCGGCAGGGTATTTTTGCGGGCTGTCGATCGGGTCCGCGGCTAAGGGGCCGGCTTTTTGGCTGGTCGCTGGCTTTGGTCTCGTCGGCATTTTTTGGGTGTTTCGGTCCGGTAAGAAAAGCGTGCAGCATGCTGCTGCTGATGCGGTCGCCTCTGCTCGGGCTTCTGCTACCGCTGCTGCTTCGGCTGTATCTACCACGACAGTACAAGTCGGCAACTCCAACTATGGCGCCGACGTCGGAGCTCAAAGTTTTGCTTCGGGTGTTCCTGAGGGGCGTGCTGCGCTTCCATCTTCCCGCGTAGGCGCTCTACCTCCGGCACAGGTGTCCCCTGGCTACTGGGATAGCGACATTAACCCTGAGGAACCTGTTGAGGCGAGGTATGTAATTGAGTGGGCTGATGACGATTACTGAGATTTCTAGTTATGATTCGACTGATGTGCATCTCGCTGAGTGGGGCAAGCGCGACATCACTCGGTACGAGAATCAATCACGTCGGTATTCTTTGCAGCGGTGGCGTGAAGCTCACGCGTTGCATATGGGTTTGACAAACGTCTCGTGTCAGTGGGCGCTGAACGACACTGTCTCTGTTCATATCGGCGCTGAGGGTCACCAGTACGTCTCGGGTGTGGCTTCGTGTGGGCGTCTCGGGGTGTGTCCTGTGTGCGCTCCTAAGGTACGCGCTACGCGTGCTGCTGATATTGAGGCTGCTGTTGAGGCGTGGCACGCGCTCGGTAATTCGGTGGTTTTCGCTACCTTTACTGTGCCTCACTCCCGCTCTGATTCCCTCGCGTCCGTCCTAGCGTCGGTTCGTGAAGGGTGGCGGCACGTAAGTAATAGGTCGTCTGGTAGGCGGGCCCAGCTGGATAGCGGCTCGGTAGGGTTTATTCGGTCCGTCGAGGTCACGTACGGGTCTAACGGCTGGCACGCTCATATTCATGCGCTGTTTTTTTGCGCTCCCGACGTGCTTTTTACGGCGTTTGTTCGTCCATGGCAGAACTTTTTTAAGATCAAGGGTTGGCAGTTCGTGCCTCGCGTTTCTTGTGATGTGCGTGTCATCTCCCCTGGGGCTTCGGAGCTCGGTATCGGCGCCTATCTTGGCAAGCTCGGACAAACTTGGGGCGCTGGCATTGAGCTCGCCCGCGCTGACCTCAAGCGCTCCAAGTCCGTCACCCCGCAGCAAATTTTGGAGCTCGCCGCGTCGGGCGATAAGCAATACTACGCTCTGTGGTGCGAATGGGAAAAGGCTACAAAAGGTGTGCGCTGGATCGAATGGTCCCGCAAACTCCGGGCGAAGGCCATTGGGTGGCAAGCTGACGTTTCGCTGCGCGGTCATCTCTTACATCAGATACTTCTTGATCCTGAAGCCGCGTCCGACGTCGAGGCGGCTAACGCGTCGTACCTCGGTTGCGTGGTAGCGGTTGTGCATGTCCCTAAGGCTGTGTGGCAAAAATGGCGTAACGCCGGCAAGCTCGGGCAACTACTCCAGCAACTTACCGCTAATCAAGGCGCTCATCTCGGGTGTTGGACTATCTCGGGTTCTCCGCCTACTTAAGTCAGGGGGCTTGCGGTATCAAAGCGCTTGTATAGGGCAGCAACTGCCCTAGCTTTTCGTACCCTTTTTTACTGCAATACATGTACCTCCCTGTCCCGTCACTAATCACTAACGCGTTGTCCCACCAGTCAGTCTCAATCTGTGCCTCTTTCATTATCCCGTCCTCCCGAACCAAGAGCTCTCCAAGCCTTAACAAGCTCTTATTCGTGCAACTTCGGTCTATCACTGTCGTTCTCCCCTCGATCCGCTCGTTCTGTCCCTGAGCGGGCCAGCCATCGGTTCGGCTGGCTCAAGAGGTAAAGGAGCGCAGCGACTGCGACAGTGCGGTTTCTGGGGACCGCAGGTCCCCTCTTGGTACTTAAGGAACAGATGAGTCATTAGGGGGTGGGTGGTTGGTCGGCACGGGCCGGTTCCGGATGTACCCTGAACCGGTTTTCGTTGTTTCCGCAACTAGTACCGACCACTGGGCGATCTTAGTTCTTTGGGTCCGCTGAGCGGTCGCGTGAACTTAATAAGGATTTCCGGCCTTTTGTCACTCACTTCGTGTACGCTCTCGTTTGTCGGCGTTTCCGTGCCGATCAAAATCGGAGGTACACTATGGCGCTATCCTGTTTGGGTACGATTGTCGGTTATTCGGCTAACGACTGGACTACTGACGAAGGTGAAATTCGTACATCTCACAAGCTGACGGTTTCTACCGGTGATGCTGTTGAGGTCATTTCTCTTCCTGAGCTGTTCGTTACTGGGCTCGGGGCGGATCGTCCTAAGCTCGCTGAGTTCGGTCGGCCGGTTCTTGTTTCTGTCCAGACCGGGGCGTTTGGTGATGGACGCGGTGGTGCTCGTCTGAGCCTGAAGGCCATCGAGTGTAGGTTTTTGACGTTTGCTGAGCTGCATGCTTTGGGCGGCGGTGAGCGTCTCGTTTATTCCGAGGCTCCCCTGGCTCCTGCATCTGGTAACGGGTCTAGCAAATAATGAGGTTTGCGATTGGGACCGCGTTTCTGGCGGTGGTTTGGGTTTTCCTTCCCTCCTCCCCTGTGAGTGCTCAAGCGCTTCCGGAACCGGTCCCTTTCGCGCTTACTGAGGCTGCTCCGGCTTTCGGGCCTATCGGTCCGTTTACGGTCGCTTCTATGGCAGTCGATGTTTCCGGTGGTATATCCGTCGGTTACTCGTCTGTGTATTCTGCTCTGACAATTTCTGAAGAATGCGCGGCGATAACTCGCGTCGTTTTATCGGGTGAGCCTTTGTTTATTGGCTGTCCCGGTGATGCTCAAGAAGGGGCAGATGTCCCCCTGGGGTTCGTGTGCTCCGGTGTGTGTTCCGTCCGTTACTCCTCGGCTTCCTCTTTCGCTCTCGGCGCGTTCAGGCCTCCGACTGAATTCGGTGGTGCGGACTTTTCTGGTGTCGTGCAAGATTTAGTCGCTACTGCTCCGACTACTACCACAACGACTACGACTACGGCTCCGGCTGTTCCGCCTGTCCAGTCGGTCGAGCTCGATGGGCTTGGTGCTGACGGGCTTGCGTGGGTTGCGCGGTTTTTGCTCTTCGGCTTGGGTATGGCGCTCGGCCGATGAACGAACAAGAGGCGGCCATGGTGCTTTTTGGGCTGGTGACTTTGTGTCATCTTCTGCCTGTTCCCGTGTGGCTTGGGTTCGCTTACCTTCGGGACGCTGCTCGTGAGTGATCTTGCGGTGTTTGCTTGGTTTTTTGTTGGTGTCGCTGCCGGTTCTGTCAGGCGTTGGTCTGGCTGGATCGTCTCGACTTTTTCTCCTGAGAGGGGGTGAACTATATGGATTTCACTACTTTTGCTGACGCTGCTGGTGATGT
>Ga0209702_10008931_pt1 | contig 11418 bp, 5 predicted proteins | sample FRY01_FD_187210 | JGI IMG/M metagenome (GOLD analysis project Ga0209702, IMG submission 187210) | Freshwater microbial communities from Lake Fryxell liftoff mats and glacier meltwater in Antarctica - FRY-01 (SPAdes) (version 2) | ecosystem: Environmental > Aquatic > Freshwater > Ice > Glacier... | reverse complement strand
TTTCCGCAAAAGCTATGGCTTTGCTTGAGCAGCGTTTCGAACGTCTTCCTGGCCTGGAAAAATACTTTGTCCTGATCCGTCCTCACCCACAGATACTTTCTGGGTGATTATTTCTTTGAAGTAGCCTAATCAGCGCGCAAGAAAATGGGTATTGGGTCCAGGTTTTGGATTCACCGGTGGGACAGGCCGAAGGCATTGTAGAACAGGGATTCAGCCTGGAAGAACGGGCAGCCCTGCAAGGCCAAACGTCCGCCAATCAACCCCCTCTCACCCCTCGCGAAGCAGGTCAGTATCTCTTTGAAAGCTTCTTTAGCTCACCCATTGAAAAATGTTACCGGCGTAGCCTGGACAAGCTAGGGCCAGACGAGGGCCTGCGCATCAATTTGCGCCTGGACTTGACGCCGGAATTGGCGGACCTGCCCTGGGAGGCACTCTACGATCCAGGCACCCGCTCCTATCTGGCCCTCTCGCGCCACACGCCATTGGTGCGTTATATGCAGTTGGAGCAAGCAGAGGCCCACCTGCCCGTCGCCCCACCTCTGCGCGTACTTGTACTTATTGCCAATCCCCGGGATCGTCAGCCAGCTCTTGATGTGAAGGCTGAATGGGAGCGCATCCAGACTGCATTACGCCCGCTGAGGGATACGGGCCAAGTGATATTGGAGCAGTTGGCGGGTGCTACGATTGATGCCCTGCATGATCGGCTGCGCAAGGACGATGTCCACGTTCTCCATTACATCGGCCATGCTGATTTCGACCCACAAAAAAAGACCGGCCATCTGATCCTGGAAGACCAGAACAGAAAGAGTCGTCCAGTCAGTGCAGAACAGCTACAGGTTGTCTTGCAAGACCAGCGCCAGCTACGACTGGCCTTCCTCAATGCCTGTGAGGGTGCGCAAAGCGATGACGAGGATAGCTACGCAGGCATCGCCCAGGGATTGGTCTTTGCGGGTGTACCCGTTGTGATTGGAATGCGCCAGAAGGTGGGAGACGGTGTTGCCGCATCACTGGCCGGTGAATTCTATGAAGCTGTCTCCGACGGCTATCCCATAGACGCAGCACTGGCCGAGGCGCGCAAGGCCATATTCTTGGAGGGCGATGATCTCTCCTGGGGGTTGCCTGTTCTCTTTAGCCGTTCGGCAGACAATAGCCTGATCGAGATTCCATCCCCACTGGTCCCTCTGCCACCGATTCCATCCCCATTCAATCCGTTGTTACGCCGGCTCGCTTTGCCGGTACTGGCGCTTGTTCTGCTGATCACACTGGGAATTGCCGCCTTTTTGCCTGCGGACAGTCGATTTGGCTGGATACAGGTCAATATTGAACAGCGTGATTGCCGTAATCAAATTGACGGCACATGTATTGTCGTCGCCCGATTGGCCCCAAGCAACAGCGATACATCCAACAAAGTAACTCAATTACTTTCCAGTAGTATGGTCGCAGCACGGAAAGATTACAACTATAAGATTGTATATACGCGTCCAGCCCAAAATCGTCAGGAGGCGCTGGCGTTGGCCCGACGTTATGCGGCTCCTCTGATTGTGTGGGGCGATGTCTTCGACTCCCCAGACCCCGGTGCCATAGTTCATCTGGAAGTGGTGGATCGCTTGGGGATCGCTCAAGGAGCGGATCTCGAACCATTCCGCCTCCAACACTTCCCCGTTGACAGTGCCTCGGTTACCGCTGACTTCAAATGTGGTAGCGAGTCAAACTGCTGGGACCCAGAATCAGGTCGTCTGGTCAATAGCGCCCCTATAGTGGCACGCCTGGCGATCGGGCTGTCTGCCTATTCGTTACGCGATGTAAAAGCTGTCATAACCGAAATGGGGCCCTTGGCCGATTGTATAGTGACGCCGGGTGGGTCGGATTGCGCTGTACAATACCTTCTGCCCTATCTGGATAAACAGACCCAAAGCCTGATTCTTTACTATGTGGGACAAGTCTACGGGATGCAGCTCGACTACAAACAGGCACTGGTCTATCTGACCAAGGCAAGGGAATTGGCACCTGAAGACCCCGCCCTGGCCATCGCCGCAGGCAGGTTGTATAAAGAGTGGGCCGGTTCCATAGTCCCAAAGGAAACGGATAAGGCCTTTGGCGAGGCTCAGAAATTATTAGGGTACGAATGTCTGGCAAACGATAAAAAGGACGCGGGGGAACGGCTCTACAGCCTGGGCGTCATCTACGAATTACAGGAGAAGTGGTCAGATGCAGAGAAGTGTTATGCGATGGCCGTTGAAGCCCTAAAGGCACAAGAGAGTGATCCCTATTCGGCTCTGATCAATCTGGCTCGGGTGCAGCGATCCGCTGGACGAAAGGAAGTCGCTCTCGAAACCCTCTCGCAAGCCGAGAAACTCGCCCCTAACTTGCCCTGGACTGAGCTTGAATTAGCTGAGCTAAGCAGAGAAAACGAAGCGGAGGCTCGCTTACATTTGGACAAAGCAGCAACTCTTGCACCGTCAATGCTCCAGATTGAGATTGCCAGAGCCGGGCTATGTACCATCTGGGGCGACATTGAATGCGCCAAAAATGCCTACGCTATTGCTCGCTCCTCCCGTCCCGACTACGCCTGGATTGCAGTCAAAATTGGTGAATTTTACCAGAAACAAGAGGAATGGACCCAAGCCCAAACGCATATAGAAGCGGCAATCGATTTGGGGTCGCAAAGTCCTTGGGCCTATGAGAGTTTGGGCTTTGTATCCCTTAGGCAAGAACAGTGGCAAGAGGCGGCAGACGCGTACCGTCAATCAATTCGATTGGCCTACTCCGATGAATCGGTCCGACACCTTTTTTGCCCAGAAAGTAAACTTCTAGAATTCTTCCAACGAGATGAATTGGAATTGCTGCAGAAATGCGCGGAATGGGCCACCGACGATGATCAGCGGGTATGGGCCGAGCAACGCATACAAGAACTAACTGATGTTCAAAATGAAGTAAAAGGGTGAGGCATCCAAAATTCACTCGTCTTCATATATCAGATGTTCAATGACCATCACCCGCTCCGCCGTCATCACGTGCGCCCAGTAGATTCTCTCCGACCGGCCCCTCTTCCTTGATACGGAGACAACCGAGCTGGACCGGTGAGTAGTCTCCCATCATTGCATTGGATTATCAACGGTGGCATACACAGCTAAGGCGGCGGGCTTATTGTTCCACGCACTGTTTATTTAACGAACGAAAGAGTATCCCTAATTCTACGGCGCTTGATGTAGGTATTCAACCCAATGTGGTTGGTATAGCCCAACAATTGGGCAATTTTGCGCACCGAGAGACCCAAATCCAACAACTCTTCAATGCGGGAGCGGTCCTTGTCAAACTTGCTGGCCTGAACGGTTCCCTTGGGTTTACCCAGTGTGATACCCTGTGCCTTCTTGGCGGCCAAGGCTTCGCGGGTGCGTAGGCTCACCAAGTCTCTTTCTAATTCTGCGAACAGTGAAAACAGTATGATCATGACCTTGGAGGTCAGGTCATGTTTCTGATGAAGGTCCAGATTCTGCTTGATGATAATTACCCGGATACTGCGTCGGAGCAATTCGTTGATCAGGTCGATGACTTCGGAGGTGCTGCGTCCTAACCGGCTCAGTTCAGTGACAATCAGGGTGTCGGAATCGACGAGAAGTTCCAGCAGTTCGTCGATACGTCGCTGTTTGCTGGTCTTGCGTGAGGAAACGGTGATGGCTATGAACTCGTCGACTCGCACATCGCGCTTGCGAGCAAACTCCAGAATTTCCAACTTCTGGTTGTTGAGGTCCTGCTTGTCGGTTGACGCCCGCAAATAGGCGACGGTTTTGGACATTTTGGGGATGTGGTAACGAATAACCAAATGAACATCGTAACAGCATACAGAATGTATATGTTATAGAGAGTATAACACATACACATTTTGGCTGTGTGTTATCGCTCGTTTTTGCTTATACAAATAGACGTCTTTTGGCATTTGCTCACCGCTGCATTCCTGAATTAGAAAATCAGCAATTCGCTACGAACTTAATTCATATTGATACCGCGGGATATTATACAGTAGCTTGTTCGTCCTGTATTTGCTTGTGTTATGCCCCGGCTTGGTTGCCTGTTACCCTCACATCAGCCTTTCGCGCTGCCATATACTGTGGTAAGATAACTCGCAGTAATGCAGCCAACCTTCCCCAATCCATCGGGTCCATCCCGTATGGCAGATTACACCTCGGATAGAACTCCATGACAACACAGTGGCGGGCCACCGGCCCTTATATTGCTTCCAGTGCTCTCTTTTCTGGCATTCTGGAAGAGACCCGACTTTTCCTGCAAACCTACAACACGCAAGCGGGCGATACGCAGACCCGTGTGGAGACGGCCAAGCAATTTTTAAGGAGTGGGCTGCTGCCCCAGCGCTCCGTTGCCAGCCGCAAGAGCATTGTCGAGCGCATCTCGCGTCGCCTGATTAGCTGGAACCCACCGGTGTGGGTGCTGGACGATCTGGCCCTCTTTGCCAACCAATCCACACTGCTGGCGCTCAAAGGCGCTCTCCTCTTCCATGTCTGCCGCCAGGATCAGTTGCTCTACGCTCTGGTTCAAGAAGTTGTGGTCCCCAAATGGCAGGATGGGCATTTTGGCATCGACAGTGGGGATGTCCAGCGTTTCTTGGACATCCAGGCAGCCCAGCACCCCGAAGTAGAATCCTGGACTCGGCAAACGCGGGATCGCCTGGGCACGACAACACTGACTATCCTGCGTGACTACGGATTGTTGGAAGGCAGGGCACCCAAGACGATCATTGAACCAATCATCCCGGACGAAGTTATTGCCCACGCATTGCGCGTGTTACAGGCCGAAGGCATTCGGGAAGCCAACATCCCTGCCCACCCGGACTGGCGGCTCTGGCTGTGGGATGAGGAACGCACACGACGAGCGCTGTCTGAACTCGCCATTCAATAGAGGGTGAACACAATGCCTATTTCCGCCGACCTGCTCAAAGAACGCTTTGACAATATGCTGGCTCGCTTGCACGAAGCCTATGACGTCATCGGCCACAGCAGTGGACGCCCCTATCTCTACTTTGTCTATCCACCAGAGAAGGACCAGTACATCCGACGCTTGGCCGACGACCGCATGCACGGCGATGCCAGCCTGCACTATATCCACATCGACTTGCTCCGTCTGACCATTGCCAGCACGGCCGGGCAGGAAGAGAAACGAGCGGCACTGCTCAACGATCCGGTCAAGGGCAGCAACGCTGGGATGTCCATTGTGCGGCTGTGGGCGCGGCAGCTTGCCAAGGAAATCGAGAGTAGTCTGGCCGATCTGGACGTCAGCAAGAAACCTGTGGTTGTTCTGCGCGGCGTGGCCGCGCTCCATCCTCTGGGCAATCCGACCAATCTGATGGAATCGGTGGCCGAGAATGAACCCCGGAATCCCCACACGGGTCATACCGTCCCCGTCGTGCTTCTGGTTCCCGGCACCCATCCCCCCCAGGCCAGCCGCACCTATTATTTCTTGGGCTTGCCCGAAGCTCGTTTGGCCTTCTACCGCGGCGAGGAGATGTAGAGATGCAGATTCGTGAAATCTTTGCCACAACTGTGCGCAAGAAGATTGAGCCGGTGGTCAAGGTGGCCGACCGTGCCCCGTCGGTGGTGCGCAGCGAACTGTCCAACCTGGTGGTGACGCCCCAGTGGGAGCGCCATCTGCACCGTGTGCTGGACGCCTATGTGGACGCGGCAGACCGGGAGAACGAGCAGGGTATCGGCCTCTGGATCAGTGGATTTTTCGGTTCTGGCAAGTCTCTACTGATGAAAGTATTGGGTCTGCTGCTGGAAGGGGGAGAGATTCAGGGCCAGCCCGTACACGAACTCTTTCTAAGCCGGTTGCCCGTCACCAGCCAGGACCGACGCGACATCGAACGCTTTCTGACTATTCTGCGGCGCAGGCTGACGACGACGGCTGTGGGCGGCAATCTGCACTCGATGCTCACTGACGCCGAGGATCGTCTGCCCCTCATTGCCTTCAAGCTTTTCGCCGGACAGCGGGGCTATACCCACAACTGGCCCTTTGCCTGGGTGGTGGAGTATCAGATCGATTCGCTGGGTCTGACTGACGCATTTCGCCAGCGCGCTGGCGAAGAAGCAGGGAAGGATTGGGAAGAGATTGTCATCGATCCAGAATTTTATCTGGAAAGCCTCTACAAAGCTGCTGCCAGTGTGCTCGAGAATTTTTCCAGCCCGGCTGCCGTGGAGAATGCGGTCAATGCCATTGTGCGCAGTGGCGTCGACGACAACCGGGTCATCGAGCGGCTGCGGCGCTGGTGCGAGGTACGGGACACCGCCAGCACACGCCACAAGCTGCTGCTGCAACTGGACGAACTGGGCCAGTGGATTGCAGCAGGCAACGCCAATGACCGCACTATGCAGGTTCAATCTCTGGTGGAAGCTGCGGCAGAACGGGGTGGTGGACGCGTCTGGATTTCCGTGACAGCCCACGGCGACATCCAGGACCTGCAACAGAATGTGCAGCAGGAGTACTACGCCAAGATCATCCAGCGCTTTGCCCTGCCCTGCCGCCTGAGCAACGAAGACATCAGCCAGGTGGTGGAAGAGCGTATACTGCGCAAGACCCAGGCTGCGCGCAGCGATCTGACCCAGCGCTTCGAGGACCGTAGCGGCGCTATTGTTGACCTGGGCAGTGTGGAGCGTTCTGAGCGTATCTACCCACAACCCAATACGGACAATTTCCCGCTCTTCTACCCCTACCTGCCCTGGACAGTCAATGTCATCCCGGATGTGGTCAAAGGCATTGCCCAGGCCGCCAACCGGGACGAGGCGCTGACCGGTTCCAACCGCACGATGATTGGTGTGGTACAGGGTGGCCTAATCGAAAGCAACGGTCCCCTGAACGAGCCGGTGGGCCGCCTGGTCTCCCTGGCCGATCTCTACCGGCAGTTGGAAGATGATGTGCCCGTAGAGACGAAAACCGATCTGCGCCGCATCGGCGATACCGTGCGCGATGCCAGCCCTCTCACAACGAGTGTAGCCCACGGCCTCTTTCTGCTCGGTCAGGCCCAATACATCCCCACGACCATTGACAATGTGACTCGCACAGTAGTGGATTCGTTGGAGACCTCCCTCACCAGCTTGCGCAATCGGGTGAAACCCGAAGTAGAGCGACTGGTGGTGGCGGGCTATGCCAAGCAGGTGGGTGACCAATATGTCTTTCTCAACACCCAGCAGCGCAGCTTTCAGAACAAAGTGCGGGCGCGCCAGGAAGAGATGATCGGTCGATCCTCCGATCTCAGTCTGGCGCTCAAAGAGTACGAGAGCGAAAGCACCTTCCGCTTCGAGCGCGTCCCACTGGCGGGCCGGGAGATTCAGGTGCGGGTCGAACTGGACGGACGCACCCTGCGCAACCCTACTGGCGCGCAGGTGACCGTCTATGTCTCCAGCCCACTCCAACGGACGCTGGACCCACAGATCGCCGACGACGGGGTCATGCGTCAGCGCTCCGGCCAGAACCCGGACGCTATCTACCTGCGTATGGGCGAAGTGCAGGGCTTGCGGAGTGAATTGGCCCTGGCCGCAGCCACCAAAGCGATGGCCGACGAGGCAATGGCCTCGGCCCGTGGCAACGGTGGCGAGGAGGATGTGGCACGCGAAGCCCGGCAGATGGACCTGCCCGCGCTGCAAGAGAGTGTAGGCCGTCTCTTGGGCCAATCCATGCGCGGCGGGCTGATCTTCTTTCGGGGCACACCCTACCAACTGGCCCAGGGCAACAACGCGGGTGAAGCCGTTGTCAACACCCTCAGCCAGATTTTGCCCAACATCTACCCCCGCTACGGCGAAGTGACCCATCGCATCACCAACGAACAGAGCGCTGTGCGGGCCGCTCTGAGCCACAACACCAGCAATGCTGACCTGCGCGCCCTGGGCGTCTACCGCGCGGACGGCGATCTGAACCAGGGACACCCCCTGCTGGCCGTTCTGCGCAGCCAACTTCCCCTGGCCGACCAGGACCAGGAGCCAATCAATGCGGGCGATCTGCGCAGACATTTCGAATCGCCCCCCTTCGGCTGGGACGGCAACTGTATCAAAGTGGGGCTGGCCCTGCTTCTGCGCGAATCGGAATGCCGCCTGTTGGAGGATGGCGCGCTCATCACCGATCCGGGCAGCGATATCGCCGAGCGGGTCCTGATTACAGAGAACCGCTTTCGCCATCTGCGGGTGCAGGGCGTGCGCAGCCAACTGACACCCCCCGAACTGCGGGAGATCCGCGAGGCTCTGCGCCAGATGTTCAATGTCCCCAACAGCGTGGCTATCGTGGCCCCTGCCCTCAACGGGGCGCTGGCGGAAAAGCTGACCGATCTGGCCCAGCGCGGGGCAGATGTGCAAAGCTGGACCAGCGCGGCCCAGTGCCCAGTGCCCCAGGATTTTCTGGCCGGATCGAATACAATCCAGGAGTTGCTCAATATCGGCGCGGCTGAACGGCGTCTGATCGCCTACCGGGACCAGAGCGCAATTCTGACCCGCTTTATCCAACTGCTCGCACAGTTGGAGCACTTCCGCAGTGAGCAGGAGGAGCGCTTCCGCACTGTGCGCGATTTCTACCAAAGTATGGTCAACGCCAATGCGGACCTGATGGAAGTACGCAACTTCCTGCGCGATTACCGCACCCTGGAACAGGCGCGCACGTTGACCGATCCGGTGCGCTGGAATGAACTGTGCCAGACGCATCAGGCCGCCCAGAGCGCGGTGAACAGCCAGATTGAAAGCTGGCGCAGCCAGGCCCAGGCCCAGTTGTCGGCCCTGCCCACGGAACTGGAAGGCGCGGTGCGTATGGCCGGTGTGCCGGATCAACAGGTGCCGGATGAGGCAGCGGCCCTGTCGGGTCTCTACGATTCTGTGCGCAACCGGCTGGAACGGGATGCCCACTCCTTTGGCGAGGCCCGCTCTCTGCTCTCCGAGATGCTGCGCTGCCAGGACGCCAAAGGGGAACAGTTGCGCGAATTGCGCACCCGCTATGCGCCCGAACCGGCGACGAATGAGCAGCGATTGCGCTGGGACGATCTAATCGCCCCAGCAGTCCCCATCGAAACAGACGAACAACTCGACGCCTGGCTCGCTCAATTGCGCGGTCAGATTCACGGCTATCTGGCAGACGGCAAGCGCGTCGTTCTCCGCTAGGCGTGTTTTGAAAAGGAAAATTGCCAAGGATAGCGTAGGTGCGGTTTCTAACCGCACAAATACGGAATGTCCAAAATTGTGCGGTTAGAAACCGCACCTACGGCCACTCTCCACATCTATCGTTTACCCGCAGAGGCGCTGGCGAGATTCCGGGAATCCGACCCGCCAAGTCCAATCTTGAAGAGAACTTATGCAAAAAGCCCACAAAGACCTCCTCCGCTCCCTCATCGCAGACCTGCGCCACACATTGGATGGCGCGTGGAATGACACAGACAACTCTCCCCAGAGCGCACCCATCCGGGGCGATCTGGACCGGGAATTGGAACGGCTGGGGATTGGACCCGACGGTGCCATCACCCCGCTGGACGCCCTGCCCAACCCCAGCCCAGCCGAGAAACGCGCCCACCACAGCGCCGAGGCCCAACTGACGGGCTTATCCAAAACGGAGCGAGCCGCCACCCGCACGGAAATTGTGGAGCGGGCTGCGTATACGTGGATCAACCGGCTGTTGGCCCTGCGCGCCCTGGAAGCCCGGGGGCTGATGGAGGAGACCCTGCGCGCCAACCCGGCCTACGAAGGCGTCTCGGAAGCGATCTATCTGCTGCGCTACGAAGCGCCCCAGCGCACGGGCGGCGCAGATGGCGGCTGGTGGACAGTACTCGAAGATGCCTGTACCGCCCAGGCCCGGCGTCTGCCCGGTATCTTCGATTGGAACGATCCCAACGCTGCCTTGCGCCCCTCCACGCCTGCGCTCCTGCACTGTCTACAGGCCGTGGGCAGGCCAGAATTGGACCCGGTTTTTGCCGACCCGGACGCCATCTCCTGGGCCTATCAGTTCTATCAGGAGGAGGCCAAGAAGCGGGTCTATGCCAAGTTGGGGCGGGGCGGCAAAGTGGAGAGCCGGGCCGAAATCGCCGCCGCCACCCAACTCTTTACCGAACCCTATATGGTGAAATGGCTGCTGCAAAACAGCCTGGGCCGCTCCTACCACGAAGCCTACCCGGACTCGGCCCTGCCCGCGGGCTGGGACTATTACATCGACCGGGAGAAGATTCTGGCGGATGACGAAAAGATAGAAGAACAAGATAACAAAACGAACCCGTCCAGTCACCCAATCACCCAATCACCCAGTCACCTTTTCACACTGGACGAACTGACCTTCCTGGACCCCTGCACCGGCTCCGGCCACTTCCAGCGGGAAGCCTTTGATATGCTTTTCGCGATGTATGGGGAGCAGCAGCCGGAGATGGACGCCCGTTCGATTGCCGACCGCATCCTCTCCCACCACCTGCACGGCATCGACATCGACCCGAGGGCCGTGCAACTGGCCGGGGTGACCCTTGTCCTGCGCGCCTGGGAAGCCGTGGGGAGCAGCGACTACACGCCGCCCCCGCTCAATTTGGCCGCCACCCCTGCCCATCTGGACCCGGGCGCGTTGGAACGCCATCTGCAACGCCACCCGGAGGATCGGCTCTACCGGCCCATTCTGGAAGGCGTCTTTGCTGCCCTGGCCCAGGCCCCCATTCTGGGCAGCCTCCTCAAACCCGATGAGCATCTGGACGCGGCCATCCAGACATTTCGCAGCGAGCGCAAAGGCGGACAGACCGGGCTGCTGGCCGAGGACGACGGGGCCAACCGGCTGCTGGCTGAACTGGCCCGCCACGACCCGGCGGAGTTGAAGAAGCTGCTGCTGGAACGGATTGCCCGCAGCTTTGCCCGGGAGAGCAGCGCCAGCGATGTGGCCGCCCAATTGCTGGGCCGAGAAGCGGGGGAGGGGCTGCACCTGCTGGCATTGCTGGATCGCCGCTATGCAGTGGTGGCGACGAACCCGCCCTATATGGGCAGCAAAAATATGGACACGCCCCTGCGCAAGTATGTGGAGAGCCACTATACAGCGGGCAAACGGGACCTCTACGCCGCCTTTATTCTGCGCTGCCTGGAATTGACCCGCCGCGACGGGCGGGTGGCGATGATTACCCAGCAGAGTTGGATGTTCCTCAAAAGTTTTGCCGACCTGCGCGCCCTGCCGGAGGAGAAGCTGGCCGGGGCACGGCAGAAGGGGGAATTTACCGGCCTGTTGCGGGAGACGGCGCTTGAGGGGCTGGCCCATTTGGGCGAACACGCCTTTGAAGAATCCGCGGCGGCGGGTGCATTTGCAGCGATGTTCACACTGGGCAAGCGTGTGCCGGAGGGGGCGCATCGGATGGTGGCTTTTCGGTTGACCGGCTACAAAAGTCCCGGTGAGAAGGCGAACATTCTACAAGACTTTGCT